>ENA-UPTF01000744-UPTF01000744.1-marine-metagenome-genome-assembly--contig:-NODE-744-length-22066-cov-2.729456_pt1 | contig 22066 bp, 17 predicted proteins | sample MGYA00238166_ERZ767019 | MGnify/ENA primary metagenome ERZ767019 (study PRJEB28930, sample SAMN06266391) | marine metagenome | isolation source: Sea water from 250 m depth | place: Atlantic Ocean | study... | reverse complement strand
GTCCGGTTTGTCAACGTTCGTGACCGACAATTCGTAACCGACCTCTGCCCCTAAAAGCTTACCAGCCGCTACTACCAGGCCACGGTGACCTTGATGCAAAGGACTAAACGACCCTGGCAGAAGGCCATTCGGAACTATTCCTTCGACAGACAGAGAGCCGCCGCGAAAGACTAGCCAACCCACCTCGCCCGAGAGCAGCCTAGCGATGGGTGGCCCGTGTTCCACCCTTTCTTTCTTCAGTTCATCTCCTGGAGTGAGAGCCAGCTCAACTTCCGATGCCAGACCGGAAGCCTCCAATAATGCATGGACTAGTAAATTGCTGACCAATTCTTCCTCTCCCGATCGGTCACGGAGGCCTTTGTGCAGGTTGAGGGAATAAACCGTGTAGCCGCCTTGGTCCCAGACGGAAACATATGCCCGGTGATCACCTCGCTTTGGCCGGTCAGTGGCTATGGTCGCCGCACACGAGAGCCCAATTGGAGGAGAATCGTCCTCGAGTTGTGACTTAGCCTTTTTATAAGCCGATTTCGCCATGTCTTTAGCCGTTTGGCCAGACGATGATTGGTTTGGTTCGAAACCTAGGAAGGCATTCATGGACTCGCGCCCGTACGGCACCAATGCCTCTAAGATTGTTCTAGAGGCTCCAGGAACACCCAAGAGCCAGGCTACTGCCTGGGTACCCGCGCCAGACACCGCGACCACAGCCTTGTGTGGTGTGCTATGGATTTTTTCTATGTATGCCCTGATTTCTTCCATCGCGTTGTTAATCGATCTTGTCCAAAAACCAATAAATTTACTTGTCTATCAACCAAAGTTAGGAGATCGGGTCAATTTTATCCATAGTGGCACGCGAAATTTCGATTTCAAAAGACTGTTTTTTCTCCCATCGCTCCAGCCATTCGGCGGACATTCCTCGCCTTGCATCTCTCCACCAAAGAGGGTGACCTTCACCCATAGTTTTTCCGTCAATGACATCAGCCAGGAAACAAGTCATATCTCCACCGTCCATTTCGGAGATTACCCGGCAATCTAAATACCCAAAGCAGTCCTTGAGCAATGGGCTACCTAACTTTCCTCGAACCCTGTCAATGCCTTCTAATTTGTCTTTGTCACGGCCTGAAATTAGCCCGAAATCGCCAACAAGATCTAATTGAGTAGTGTTAAGGAAATTCAGAGCAAAACACCTACTAGCACTTACCATTTGATGAGTGAGGTTTGTCTTGTACAGTTGTACCAATACCCTCGGCCGGTCCGGGACTATGGACGCCGCCGATATCGAAACCGCCATCTGAACATTGTCCCGCCCGCTCGAATGAGTTGTAACTGCAGCCAAAGGGGACCAGAGCATTCCCATTATCGGTGCGATTTCAGCGTAATCCATAACTGCATTTCCCGTTTCCACTTAGACCAGATTGCAGTCTGGAAAGTGTAGCACTAGCGCAAATCAAATAACCATCGTCATACGGCTACCAATCCGGGGAGTGGTCTTCAGCGTCATTGGTAGTGAGACGCCGTTGGTTACCACCGTCATAATCCATTACAAAAATCTCGCCAGGCCCATAAAGATGAGACACGAAGGCCATCCGACTTCCGTCAGGAGACCAAACAGGATCCAGATCATCAGCTTCGTTAGTTGTCAGTCTCAGCTGTTTTGAGCCATCGTCGCGCATTACATATATTTCAGCGTTTCCGTCTCGGCGAGAAACGAAGGCTATAATATCTCCAGCAGGAGACCAAACTGCGTCGAGATCGTCTTCTTCGTGTTGAGTTAGGCGGGTCAGTTCAACGTTGTCCTGCCAACTGCCGTCCTTTAGTCGACTAGCCAAATAAAGGTCTTTATTCCCGTCGAAAATGCGGGCGAAAACAATATGCTTGCCATCGGGAGACCAAGCCGGATCATAGTCTTCTTCCGTAGTCAGATGGACCAGATTAACTCCATCAGGATTCCGTAGCCACAGGCCACGTTCTTGTTCGTTGCCTCTTCGAGAAAATGCCAGCCATTCACCATCAGGAGACCAATCACCAAGCGAATCGGATGGCTCTTTGGCAGTTATTCTTACAGGTCGCCCTCCTTCGGCAGGCATCAAGTAAACCTCGGCATTGCCATCTTGATTTGATATAAACGCTAGATTTTCCCCGTCAGGAGACCAGAGAGGTTCCTCATCATCACCAGGGATATTGGTCAACCTTTCAATAAATTCACTTTCGATATCTACAACATTAATTTCCAAATCACCCGAGCCATCGGAAACGAAAGCTATCCGTTTGCCGTCAGGTGACAATACCGGACTGCCATCAATGCTCCTGTTATCGGTCAGAGGTGTTGCGATGCCTAGATCAAGGTCGAGAACATATATCTCCTGATCTCCGTCGACTGAGGAAACAAATGCTATTTTTTCAGTGTCCGAACCGCAGCCTACGGCGAACAGCGCCACCGACATCAATACAACCAGGTTTATCAGTCCAACCATTCCCCAATACCATGACTTGAAGGTTGCTAAAAAATTCCGTTGGACAGTGTCCATAGCCTCTAATTATATCCAAACCTGGCTCCATTTACCCTTGGTCTGTTAGCCGGATTAAGTGAAAACCTATGGAGTTATAAAGCTTGACACCGCCCGTGGCCTTGACTAGCATCTGCCCCATCTGCAGGCATACCAAAACGACAATCAATAAGACGAGGTAGGATATGAAAGCGTTACTTGGGGCCGACCTGATCGACGGGACAGGCGGACCAGTCTTAATAAATTCAACCGTGTTAATAGACGGAGAAAGAATTATTGAAGTGGGACCCAAGGCCGCTGTATCACTACCTCCAGGAACCGAAGAGATCGACCTATCTGGCTTCACTCTATTACCTGGTCTGATCGACACCCACGACCACTTGGCATCCAAAAATTACAGCCTCATAAGCCGATGGGAAATCGAAGAACCAGCTTCGCTCAATCATTTAAAAACTGCCAAGGCCATCGAAGACTCGTTAGCCGCGGGCTACACCTGCATACGAGACGCTGGAGGACTGGATGCAGGTTTCAAATTTGCGGTCGAGCAAGGAATTATCCAAGGGCCAAGACTGCTAACCTCAGTGGCTATCGTTTCACCAAACGGTGGAATTGGAGACAGAGTCGCACCTTCCGGGCACCGAAACGCCTTCAATAACGATCCGATGCAACCCAATGGGGTCGCTAACGGCCCTAACGAAATCCGTGCATTAGTACGGGAATTAGTGCGTGTCGGTGCCGACGTAATCAAATTCGCCACCACTGGAGGAGCGAGTTCCCGCGCGGGACATGGACCCAAGGACATTGCCTTTGGCATTGACGAGGTAAAAGCTTTAGTAGAAGAAGCTAAATCCCAAGAAAAATATACGATGTGCCACGCGGTAGGTGGCCCAGGGTTAAGAATGTGTATCGAAGCAGGAGTAGGATCGGTAGAGCATGCCTGTTACCTCGCAGAAGACCCTGACCTAGCCAAAATTATGGCCGACAAAAACATATTCTTCACTCCTACTTTCGAAGTCTATGAATTCCATTCCACAATTAGCGCACCACATGTCATCGAGCGAACCAAGCAATTAATGCAGATCCACCAAGAGAGTCTTCACATGGCCGTCAGTGCCGGGGTCAAAGTATCCTCGGGCACTGACGCTGGAGGATTCGTACACGGAGACAACGCTCGGGAAATCGAGTTGATGGTCGAACGCGGCCTCTCCAACATGCAGGCCATCCAGACCGCGACAGGTTGGGCTGCAGAATGCATTGGTCGAGAAAAGGAATTCGGCACCGTCAAACCCGGGCTCTACGCCGACTTCCTGGTCGTTGACGGCGATCCGCTTAAAAACGTCAGCGTACTCAGAAACAAAGACCTCATTAAAATGGTGATGAAAGGCGGAAAAGCCTATATCAACAATTTGCCCGCAAGGGAACCTCAATCTATTGGAGATTAGGTTTCCAGCATAGCCAAGCCGGTGGAAATACATCCGAATTTATAAGATATCTTGTATCATGAACCGATGCATTTTCATGTCCTGAGCCTATTCCCAGATGCGTTCAAAAACACTCTGGAATATAGCATGCTCTCCCGAGCGTTAGACCGCGGACTGGTGTCGATCGATATCACCGACATCCGGGACTATTCCCACGATCCACACCGGACAGCCGACGACTATCAATTCGGCGGAGGTCACGGCATGGTCTTGAAACCCGAGCCGGTATTTGAAGCTACAGAAGCGGCGCTGTCAGGTTATTCAAACAGTGAGCGAGCAGATATACCAATCATTTTGTTCACCCCTCAGGGCGAAATTCTAACCCAACAGATTATAGAAGACCTCTCTAACGCCCCGGCTGTGACAATGATTTGCGCTCACTACGCAGGGATCGATAACCGTGTCCCAGAGTTCTTGGCAACTAGGGAGATTAGCCTTGGAGATTTCGTGCTTACCGGAGGTGAATTGCCGGCCATGGCACTCATTGACGCGATGTCACGGCTAGTACCCGGAGTCATCGGTTCAATGGAAAACGTAGTCGAGGACTCGATTTCCTCCGGGTTATTGCAGCACCCTCTGTATACAAGACCGGCTGAATACCGCGGAATGGAAGCCCCTGAGATACTCCTCTCAGGTCATCATGCTAATATCGAAAGATGGCGCAGAGAACAATCCCTACAACGCACGCTTGAACGCCGGCCCGACCTGCTCCTAACAGCCGATCTCAGCGACGATGACTTAAAATATCTTCATTCTCTAGGGTACGACCCTAGAGAATGCACGGAGTAGAACTCGGACAGAATGGCCAAATCCGACTTTCGATTCAACACATCTATAAGGGTTCGCTGGATGGAGTGTGACGCCCAAGGCATCGTATATAACGGCGCCTACCTAGGATACCTGGAAATCGGCCAAGCAGAATACTACCGAAATCTAGGATTTGCCATCTACATCATCCCTCAGAGCGGCTATTTCGATTTTGCCGTGGTCAAAAGCACCCAAGAGTTCAAAGCTCCTGCCAAGGTCGACGAGATTATCGAGCTTTACGTAAGGGTCTCTCACATCGGTACATCCAGTCTTGTTTTACACTTGGAGATATACCGTGAGAACAGCGATCTGATGCTGACCTCTATAGAAACGGTTTATGTTGGTTATGACGCCAAGACTGAAACCAGCAGACCCGTTCCAGACGCAATCAGACAGCTGGTCACTCACTATGAAAAGACTGGAGAGGTGCTCCCCATCGGACAGTTCCCAGATTTAGCAAAAGCAACGGAATTAAGGCAGGGTCGAACTAATCGATCAAGACGTTGACGAAATCCGTAACTCTGTCTAGACTGGGATAGACACCAAAACGGCTAGCTGACCGCTGACAACTGAGATTCAACATCCATCTATGGCCCGATTATTTGACCTCCATATCCACACTACCAAAGGCAGCAGCGATAGTAGTCTTACGCCCGAAGACTTGATACTTGAAGCCGACCGTCTGGGTCTACGCGGACTCTGCTTGACAGAACACTCCGGTCCATGGGATCGACATGAATTCAAAGCATTCGCCAGCCTCCACAACGTGGTGCTGATTCGTGCCATGGAGGTTGAAACTGATTTTGGGCACATGCTCGCGTTCGGACTTGACCGCTATCAAGCCGGGTACAACAAAGCCGCAGAACTGCGAAAAGCTGCCACGACAGGAGGTGGATTCGTCGTCTCTGCCCATCCATTCCGTGGAGTGCTCAGCAGCAACGGTAACCGAAGCCGAGCACTCACATATCAATCGATCGACGACCCACTTCCAGAAACTCCCGAAGATGCACTAGAGCATCCAGTGTTCAAGCTGGCTGATGCAGTAGAAGTAGCCAACGGAGGGACCATCGACCGAGAGAACGATTTCGCCATGGAAGTCGCTTCACTGTTGAAGCTACCAGTCACTGGAGGCAGCGATGCTCACTCGACCCACGGGTTAGGAAAATTTCTTACCGAATTCCCAGACGAAATAAACAGCGAAGAGGAATTCTTAAAGGCTCTCCATTCCAAACAATTCCACCCAGTAATCGGACTCCGCACCGGCAACCTTCAACCGTACGTGTTATAAAGGATAACGTCGCAGGCAACGACGCTCAGCTCATTCTAACGATTCGTACACCCACCGAGTTTCCAATTCAATCGTGTCACCATAGGGTCGAACCAACGTTCTAGCCGTGATAAACTGCCCCAATCATAGCTTTTGGATTTTCTGAAGTCTATAAAAGCATGAGAGTGAGGTTGTGACGGGAGTTATATGGTACTTTTCGATACAGACGTTTCGCCCTTCGAACAGATCACCGTGGCTCTAGACCTGGAGACCACTGGACTGGACTCCAACCGCCACCAGATACTTGAAATTGGGGCCGTGCGTTTTCGTGGGGACGAAGTTATAGAGACCTACCAAACTCTGGTTAACCCAGGAGTCGCGATCCCAGAGTTCATCCAACGGCTAACCCACATCTCGCCCCAACAGGTCAAGCGTGCCCCGTTCTTCTCCTCAGTAGCATCTGAAGTTGAAGATTTCCTCGGAGCTGATCCAATCATCGGCCACAATATCCAATTCGACATTGGTTTTTTGGCCAACAACGGCATCTCGCTGAACAACCCATCGTACGACACTTGGGACTTGGCGTCTGTCTTCATTCCCGATTCACGACAATACTCCCTCAAATACCTAACAACCCACTTCGAAGTTGAGCACAACGATGCCCATCGTGCTTTAGCCGATGCCATGGCAACAAAAAACGTTTACGTTAAGTTGCTGCATCTCGCTGCTCAACAGGACTCCGGCTTACTAGCGTATCTATCGAACCTTGCCTCGCGCAGTCGTTGGTCCATTGGCGGAATCTTAGCAGGTTTGGAAGGAGCAGCTGACTCCCAAACATCGTCTGTAGGACTCACGGGACTTGACCTGGAGCAGTTGTCGTTTAGGCTAGGTGCGCCTGAAAAACGGCGCGCCGACCCAGCCTTAAGCGACCTAAATGAGGAGAAGGTAGCCAGCCTACTAACAAAAGACGGGCCCTTTTCCAAAGTGTTCCCTGGATTTGAACACAGGCCTGAACAGGAAGAGATGCTTGCCAGCGTCACCAAAGCTATGTACCACAATCAACACCTTGTTGTTGAAGGCGGAACTGGAGTCGGAAAGTCAATGTCCTACCTGCTTCCTGCTGCACTTTTTGCAATATCCAAAGGACAGCGGGTGATCGTCTCTACCAACACCATCAATCTGCAAGAACAGTTGATGAAGAAAGACATACCAGCGTTAACAGAGGTTTTAGAACAATCAGGAATGGTTAAACAGGGAGTGTTGAAGGCCGCGCTTCTTAAGGGTCGGAACAATTATCTATGCCTGCGGCGCTGGAATCACTTGGCACGCAACGACTCACCCACAATCGACGATGCCCGTCTTCTCTCAAAAACCTCAGTCTGGATGCAAAACACGCTAAGCGGCGACCGTGCTGAGATCAACCTTTCTGGGCGCGACGCCGGATCGTGGAGCCACATATCGGCAGGTGAAAAAGGATTCTGCCCCGGGCTCCGCGATGGCACACCATGCTTCCTGAGAGCGGCTCGGGAACGGGCAGAACAAGCACACATAGTGGTTGTAAATCACGCTCTGCTTCTTTCAGATCTGGCCCGTGGCGGCGGTCTAATTCCAGAATATCAACACCTAATAATAGACGAAGCCCATAACCTCGAAGACGAAGCTACAAGTCAACTAGGTTTCAGCGTATCTCAAGATAAACTAGACGACGTATGGGAACCGCAGACCAGATTGACAACCCAAATTCGTCAAGCCACGGCAGCAGAAGGATTGGCATCTTCCGTCCGCCAAGAATCTGAAAACGTCGTATCGGCAGTCGAGGCAGAAGGAGCGAAGCTGCGCCAGATATGGGGGCGCCTCTGGGCCGAGGTTGAACGGTTCCAAGCCAATCAAAAAAGTGGCAACCGTGATAACGGCCAGCAAATGCTCATTACATCCCAGTCACACAGCTCCGCAAGTTGGAAAGACCTGAATCTCGCCTGGGAAAACCTGGATGTCGGCCTACAACAAGCTTCTCATAACATCGGCAACCTTCACCGATTCCTGGAGTCAACCCAACTTTCGGCCGCCAATGACCAGCCAGCTTTGGTCATGGAAACTGCCAATTTGATGGACAACGTCGATAGTATGAGGGAGGAATTCTCCTCCATAATAGGCAATCCCTCAGACAATGATATCCATTGGATTAGCAATGATCAGATACGGGGAAATGTGACCATATCCCTAAATTCGGCGCCGCTTGACGTAAGTGGCACGCTCTCGGAAAACCTATTCAAACACAAAGACAGTGTGATTTTAACCAGCGCCACTCTCAGCACCGAGGGCAATTTCGAATATTTCAAAGGACGAGTCGGGGTGGGCAGTGACCCAGACGAGCTACTAGTAGGGTCACCTTTCGACTATCAGAAAGCTGCGCTCCTTCTGATCCCAGAGGACATGCCCCCGCCAAACTCTGATCAATACATCGATGCGATGGTCCGGGTTCTGACCGATCTAGGTACGACTATGAAGGGCCACACCATGGCCCTATTCACCTCATACGCGTCGCTCAGGGCTGTTGCACAGCGGCTTCGCTCACCACTTATGGGCCAAGACATACAGGTCTTGGCCCAAAGTATCGACGGCTCCGCTCAGCAGTTAATGAACCGGTTTGCCGAGGAGCCAAACAGCGTACTGCTTGGCACCGCCAGCTTCTGGGAAGGGGTCGACTTACCATCAGGCTTACTCAAAGCACTAGTATTAACCCGTCTGCCGTTTGCGGTTCCCACAGATCCCGTAGTAATGGCTCGTTCCAACCAATACGACAACCCCTTCAGTGAGTTCTCCGTGCCTCAAGCCGTACTACGGTTCCGGCAAGGGTTTGGTCGTCTGATTCGCAATAAAGATGACCAAGGAACCATCGTCATCATGGACAACCGAATCACTGGTAAATCCTATGGAAACTCATTCTTAAAATCTATTCCCCCGTGCACTCTCAAACCCAGCAGCTTGACGACTATCGGACAATTAGCCTCCCAATGGCTGACCTAGATTTTCCGGCGTGAAGGAGTGAAGTGTGGAACTAACTATCGAGCAGCCTTTTGACCTAGGGGCCAGTCTAGAAAGTGGTCAAGCACACCGATGGAAAAAATCAAACGATTGGTATGCCGGTGTCGTCCATGGTGAATTCATACAGATACGCCAAACAGGACAAGTAGTCGAATTTGCATCAGGACCTTCTCCTGAAGAAACGGCAGCAATTATGCTACGAGACTATTTCAGGTTAGACGACGACATAGATGCGATTTACTCCGATATCAACAGAGATGGCAGAGTAGCATCCATGGTCAGAAAGTATCCAGGCCTACGCATTCTTCGGACAGAGCCATGGGAATGCCTGGTGGCCTTCATTTGCTCGGCCAACAACAACATCGCACGAATCCACCAACTCATGGAGCGCATGGCTGACGAATTCGGATCACCTCTGACTTTAAATGGGTGCACGCGACACACTTTCCCTAGCCCTGCCGACCTCGCGGAAGCCGGAGAAGGCGAACTGCGTAGATTGGGTTTAGGGTTCAGAGCACCTTACGTGGACCAAGCATCAAAGGCAGTGCTAGAAGGGAAACTAGACCTTCCAGCTCTGATTCGGATGCCGTACCCAGAAGCTAAAGCGGCTCTGATGGAGCAGAAAGGCATTGGCTCAAAAATAGCAGATTGTATCGCAGTGTTCTCATTGGAGAAGCTCGAGGCATTCCCTATAGATGTATGGATACGCCGGGCCCTGGCTGAATGGTATTTCCCTGACCAGAAGACCCCGCCCGATCGAATCCTGCTGGAATGGGCCCAACAGCATTTCGGACGTTACGGCGGCTACGCCCAGCAGTACTTGTTTCATGGGCAACGACTACGCAAGAAAAGTACGGTGTAAAAAACTAGGCAACCACCCCTACTGTGTCAGTATCAATTTGCCGAAGAAACTAGTCTCATCCATATATCGGTGGGCTTCAGCGGCTTCCGCTAATGGGAAAGTACGGTCGACCACTGGTTTGACTACTCCCTTGTTCATGAGTTCCACGACCTCACGCATATCTTCTTTGGTGCCCATGAAAACACCATATATCTCTTTCCTCTGACTAAATAGTAAGCCCAAATGCAGTTCCGTGCGTAGTCCAGTAGTTGCACCACAAATACCGTAACGGCCTCCATTACGTAGTGAAGCGAAGGCCGGGCCGAAGAAATCGGCTCCCACATGATCGACAACGCAATCTACACCCGCCCGATCTGTAATCTCTCTAACTCGTTCCCGGATGTCTTCTTTTTTATAGTTAATGACCACATCTGCGCCTAATTCGATCGCCTTAGCCGCCTTTTCTGCACTGCTTGTCGTGGCGATAACATGAGCACCAATAACATCCTTTGCAACTTGGATGGCGGCAACTCCAACTCCGGCAGAAGCGGATAGCACTAATACCGTCTGCCATGGTTGCAACTGTAGTTTCCGGTGGAGCATGTTCCATACAGGTAGGTAGGTAGTCGGAGCCGCCGCTGCTTCCTCGAAAGAGACGCTGTCTACAAGCAAATGCGCGTTTACTGCCGGAACTACAACATACTCTGCGTAACTGCCGTTAATTGAGCTGCCCAAGAAACTCTCTCTCCGGCATAAATCATCTTGCCCAGCCATACAGGCGGGACACTGCATGCAAGTGATCCGAGGATTGACCACCACTCGGTCTCCAGGTTTCAACAAGACCACTCCATCGCCACATTCTGCCACTTCACCTGCGCAGTCTCCACCTAAGATTAGCGGAGGCGGAAATTCCCGATCTAGCCCTCTGCCTCCAGCCCTAGTATAAAGATCCAGACGATTCAGGGAGGTGGCCTTCACCCGGACTTTGACTTCTCCCTGCTTAACTTCAGGTTCTGGCCGTTCGCCATACGTTAAGACTTCGGGTCCGCCTTGGGACTCGATATAGACTGCCTTCATGGCTACTTTCTCCTAGAGATCAAGCCCAAATTCATTGGGGTTGTAAGATATTAATGTTGGTATCCGTCAGGTTATGGACGACGCCCGTAATAACAGTCATCACAAAGGAATACGATGGCTAAAGCGTCCTCATGGCTACCAATACGGCCGCACTGAGGAACGGCGCTATCTTGACTCCACGGCTGATGGAATTTTCCACCGCACATCTGACAGGAAGTCTCTTGAATCCCGTCCAGAGCCTCTCCGCAGATTACGCAGGACTCTCTTTCGTTTTCAGGGGTTTCCAAGTTATCGGGAACGCCAGTCTGTTCTGACATTATAAATAATTAGGTTAACTCTCAGGCGATATTATTTGATTTACCATGGCTTTTTCACCCTCTTCGGTGGCGACCTCTCCATCCAACCTAGCTGCGAGTAATTCGCGTAATATCTCGCCTACCTTCGAACCGGATGGAACTCCCATTTTTAACAGATCATCGCCGGTCAACACTGGAGCCACATGCTTCCAAACGTCCAAATACCGACTCAGCCTAGCCGCGAACCGTGGCTCTTGGGAAAGACGAGCGAAAGCAGCTATTGCCGCATCATCGAAGCTTTGCAACTCGAAACACAGATCTGAGACCTTTACAGACGGCCCGGAAATCGAGGACGCTATGCCTTGCAGTGCAATGGTATCACGTACCACCCGCGCCCAATCAGTCGGAAGATTTAGGCGGCGAATCACCTGTTCTCCATCAGCGGCGGTTATAGGAAGCGCTAACGCAGCCAAATAATCGTTAGGACTCAAACGATCCTCACCTGCCAAAATAGCCAAAGGACGGCTATCCACAAGTGCGGGATGGACTGTTGATAACAGGCCTAGTCCGATCGCCCGTATCAACATCTTAAACGCCTGAGATTCAGCGAATAATCGTTCAAATTCATGACGCCAACGATCTCCGGATACAGCATCCCCGTAGCCCTGGGTGATAGCATCTTTGAAATTCGACAGCGTATCGCTGGATATCTGAAAACCAAGTCTTTGCTCGTAGCGAATCGCTCGGAACATTCTAGTCGGATCGTCTATAAAACTTGCTGGATGCATAGTTCTGATTGTTCGACTAGCAATATCGTTGAGCCCGAGGTGAGGATCGATAACCTCTGAAAAATCTCCAGTAAGAGGAAGAGCCATGGCATTTATGGGAAAATCCCGTCGAGCCAAGTCGTCCTCCAGACTACTAGCTGACACTTCTGGAAGGGAACCAGGTGAAAAATAACTTTCCTTCCTAGCGGTAACCAGGTCCACACAGTCGCCATCAATTTCGATAGTCGCAGTGCCGAATCTCGGATGCAGGAATACCTTGCCTCCTAGTTCCGCCGCTAGGTCTTCGGCTAGCGGTAGCGCATCACCGACCAACACGAAGTCTAAGTCGTTGACAGGAACGTCTAAAACAGCGTCCCGGACAGGCCCACCTACCAAAAATACAGGGATCCCATTTTCAGTCGCTCTTTTACGAAGCGAATTGAAAACTGCCAGTTTTCCGCGACTAATACGTTCAGAAAACCTATCCAATGAGATTAAATTTAAGGCGGAGTCAGGCGTGAGATTGCCTCCGTAGACGGTAAAACTCTGGGACAGAAATTATATCACTGCGTCAAAAGGCAAGGCCTAAGTCAACAGCTCCTCAGGTCAATAGATAGAAACCCGTACATTTCCGATGCATCGCGCTTTGACATCCTGAAAAGGTCTAGCTAGAATTTGATTACACGCAGGAATCGTAAGATCGGATAACATTGATCGCCTGCGAATTTGGGAGGTAACAATATGGCTGATGCCCAGTTCACCACCTTTTACGACTTCCGTTGACCATTCGTCTACAACGCAGCCGTGTGGCTGTCGAAAGTAGAAGAGTCGACAGGAGAGGCCGTCAAGGTTGATTGGAAACCGTTCTCCTTAGCCCAAGTTAATAGCGACAACAATGACAACAACGTGAAACTCTGGGAGCAACCAGAGGTCATCAATGGCACTGACAAAACTTTCCTCGCCCATATGTCTGGCCTCGCTGCCAAACGCCAAGGTGAAGAGGCTTTTCAGTCCTTCTTCATGGCTTTACTAAGAGCCCGCCATGAAGACAAAAAAGACCTGGAAGACCCTGTAGTAATGGAAGACGCCGCCGCTGCCGCCGGGCTAGATATGGCTCGCTGGCGCGAAGACGCCGCTGACCCTGAACTACTCAAAGACATAGCAGAGTCCCATACTATCGCCGTTGAGGAACACGGTGCCTTTGGTGTGCCGACGTTCATTTCCCCAAGTGGAAACGCGACATTCCTCAAGATGTTCATTCCCCCGGTTGAACAGGCTGCTGATATCTTCACTACCATGACCAAGGCAATGGACGAGTTTGACCACGTCGGCGAGTTCAAACGCCCCCAACCACCGTGGCCACATGGGGTCATTTAAAGACCAAGCCACACCCAACAGGGCTACCGTAAAGGCCCTTGAAATAGCGTTGGGGTTCTCTTTCAAGAACCCCAACCTGCTTCGCCAATCACTGGTTCACCTTTCTTACTGCAACGAAAATGGCCTGGACTCAACCGATTCTTACGAACGGCTGGAATTCCTAGGCGATGCCGTCTTAGAACTCGCCATTTCCACTGAACTTTACTCCCGCTTCCCAGACGCTGACGAAGGAGAACTCACAAAAACACGCTCTTCCCTAGTACGGGGCGAGACGTTAGCTCAAATCGCTCGTCGCATAAACCTTGGGAGTTATTTGTTCGTAGGGAACGGGGTCGAGATCACTAATGGTAGGGACCAAACTTCGGTGTTGGCCGCTGCGTTCGAAGCTCTGATTGCCGCTGTCTACATAGACCAAGGCAACGAATTCACACGAAACCTCATTCTAGAACTCTTCAGCGATCGATTAGCTCTTACAGAACAGACTGGTGGTCCACCAGAGAACCCAAAATCACTCTTACAAGAACTGGTGCAAGGCCAGGGTTTGAACCCTCCAACTTATAATCTAGTAAGCAGTGAAGGACCCGACCATGGTCCAATATTCACGGTAGACGTTCTCATCAACGGCCAAATAGTGGGGACTGGAGCCGGTGGGAAAAAATCAGAAGCCGAAGGTGCCGCTGCAAGATCTGCCCTAGCGGCATTAACTGGTAACGTTTAAACCTACGAATCATCAAGCCCCCACGATAAGCGGAAAGTATTATGCTTAGATTTTTCAAGCGAAACCGACAGGAAAACATTGAACACACTCAAGATGCGGTGAAGCCTAGCCGAGATCGTTGGTTCGGAAAAATCTTAAGCATCCTACAATCGTCCAAACTAGATGACGCGCTCTGGGAGGAACTTGAAGAGATACTTATCTCATCCGATGTCGGGGTAGACACTTCCCTTCGTATCATTGAAGAGTTGAAAGAGACTGTCAAATCTCAACGACTGGAAACAGGAGAAGACGTATTCGAGTCGCTCAAAAACTCCCTGATAGCAGGCATGCAATCTGATAACGCTGACTCAATATGGGGAGATGACGTCGAATCCGGGCGACCTTACGTTATATTAATGGTCGGCGTAAATGGAGTAGGAAAAACCACCAGCATAGCCAAGCTAGCTCATTATTTCACACAGGACGGAAAGAAAGTCATATTGGGGGCGGCCGACACCTTCCGGGCCGCAGCCGCTGAGCAACTTGAAATTCTCGGCAATCAGATCGGAGTGGACGTCATTAAACATGACGCCGGCGGAGACCCAGGAGCCGTGGCGTTCGACACTTACCAGGCTGGGAAAGCACGAGGCGCAGACATATTAATCATCGACACCGCCGGCAGGTTGCACACCAAGTCCAACCTGATGGAAGAACTGCGCAAGATCCATCGTGTACTGGCCCGTCAGGACGAGACGGCCCCACACCAAGTCATCTTAACCCTAGACGCCACCACGGGACTTAACGGCCTGGCCCAAGCCAAGTCTTTCAAGGAAGCAGTGGATTGCACCGGCATCTTCCTTGCAAAGCTAGACGGCACCGCCCGCGGCGGCATCGCCCTTGCCATAAAAAAAGAACTCTCAGTGCCGATCTTATTCATAGGCACTGGTGAAAGTGTGACCGATTTGGCCCCATTCGACACACGGGACTTTGTAGACTCGCTGCTGGCGCCGATTGCCTGACCAGTTTTTATCAACCGCATCTATCTGATCGATCAAAGCGATTAATCAATAAGAAATGCTAGACGCCTTAAGCTGGTACCTCTTCATACAGGTCCTGGGTCTGCTAGCATTTCCGGTTGTGTTCGTGGTGTTCAGAAGGTTGCCTGACCGCGGGTTCACATTGATTAAACCAGCGGCATTGGTTTTCTTCTCTTACATCCTTTGGGTCCTGGGCCTGACTCACGTCGCTCCCAACACGCAACTGACCATCGGTGTGATTCTCCTGGTAACCGTGGCACCGGGTATATTCCTGATATGGCAGAAGCAAGAGGACATCCGCGAATTTATACGTGAGCATTGGCCAATGCTCCTGGCCTCGGAGGTGCTGTTCGCTGGGTTCTTCTTGATGTGGTTGGGGATAATCTCAGAGGCCCCTTCCATCAACCACACCGAAAAGCCTATGGACTTCGGGTTCATGAACGCGGTGCTGCAGAGTCGATTCTTCCCGCCGGAAGACCCATGGCTTTCGGGCAATAACATCAGCTACTACTATTTCGGCCATTTCATGATGGCTTTCATGACACAGGCAACCGGAGTTGCCTCAAGTGTGGGTTATAACGTGGGATTGGCTTTGATTCCTGCTTTGGCTGCCATCGGCTCATTCGGCCTGGTCTACAACCTCGTGCGGCTTTCCAGCGGCAGTATCAAGGCCGGTATTCTCTTTGCCGCCGCAGGGCCGACCCTGATACTCCTGGCAGGGAACCTAGAAGGTGCCATGGAGTTCGTTCATCTCCGAGGCTGGGCCGGCGGTGAGTTCTGGGAATGGCTTGGCATAAAGGGCTTAGACGGCACGGAATTGGGAACAGGTGTCTTCCCAGACAGCCAGTGGTGGTGGTTCAGAGCCAGTCGAGTGATAGACACACTGTCCGGTGGCCAAAGCTTGGATTACACCATCACCGAGTTCCCAATGTTCAGTTTCGTGCTTGGAGACCTGCACCCACATGTCCTCAGTCTACCCTTTGTCTTGTTAGCGCTGGGCCTAACTCTGAATTTCTTCCTGTCCCCCCGCACCCTGGGCTTAACCTGGCTAAGAGACCATGCGCTGGAATCGGCGTCCTTGGCCTTATTCATCGGATCCCTGGCTTTCATTAACCTCTGGGACCTCCCAGTTATCGCAGCCATCTTCGGGGCGGCGGCGTTGGTCAAAGCCTACGGAGATTGCAAAGGGAAGTTAGACAGTGCCGCAGCGGGGGCGGCCTTCGTTGTAGTACCGGTATTACTGGTAGGCCTTGCGCTGTTCATACCGTTCTACCTCGATTTCGAGGCAACGACGTCTGGAATCCTGCCCCTACTGGACGTGAACACCCGACCTTTCTTGCTGTTTTTGGCGATGGGGCCGTTAATCTTCCTGACCGTTTCGTTCTTGATTCGCCAGGTCTCCAAACTAAGGATGCCAAGCAACGATGACAATTCGGCGGCCGTATTAGTCTTTGTCGTGGTGGCAGGACCATTCGTCCTATGGGCCGCCCTGGCGTCCTTTGTGACTTGGATAGACGGCGGTATCGTACCAGCCCTGAGCGAGATCGGCAGCCGTTCGATTCTGGTGGTCCCCGGACTATTCTTCGTGGCGTTGGCCGGCTTCAGCGCCATGCAACGAGTCAGGCTCAACATTGCGCCGGCGACAGCGTTCCCCCTTCTGCTGACCGGCCTCGCCCTTTACCTGCTGGTCGGGGCTGAATTGTTCCACGTGGTTGACCAATTCGGTGGAGGCTTCCGGCGGATGAACACTGTGTTCAAGACGTATTATCAGGCTTGGCTGCTGTTGGGAATAGTTAGCGCCTACGGCCTGTTCTATCTATGGTCGGCCCAAGCCTCGGACAGCATGCCACGGGTCTTCAACAGGCTCATGCGTGGCGTCCGGACCGTTTGGGCTGGAATAGCTCTTCTGCTTGTGGTGTTCTCCTTCTACTACCCTGTGGGGGCGGTCTTGGACCGGACGGGAATCTTCCAAGAACAACACACTATCTCAGATAACACACTCGACGGGCTGGCATTTCTGCAACAGGACTTCCCCAGCGAATATGCAGCAATCCAGTGGCTGCGTGACGAAGCTCCGTGGGGCCGAATGATCGAGGCCGTTGGAGACGACTATTCAGACTTTGGTAGGATATCATCTAGCACCGGCCTGCCGACTGTCCTCGGTTGGAAGGGACACGAACGCCAATGGCGAGGCTCCACGTCATCGCTCAATGACCGAGAAGACGATGTCAGAACCATCTACACCAGCGATAATTCATCCGAGGTGCTCAGGTTGTTAGTTAACTACGGCGTCCGCTATGTTTACCTGGGGCCAAGGGAGCGAAGGACCTACGGGGACAAAACCCTAGCAGGCGCCGACAAATTCCTGAGAAGCGCCTTTCAACAGGACGGCGTAATAATTTACGAGATGGTTCGATCCATGGCTCAAAATAGATGAACGACATCTCTGAGACGGTACCCTCCAAGGCTGGTCACTCGTCCATTGTCGAGGTATCTCGCTCATGGGCCGGGCGTACCTTTAGCCGTTTGGAAGCCGGGTTTTTGACCGTCATAATCGTAGCCTTGGTCATGCGGCTCTGGGAATTGGGCGGCCGCACGGTCCATTATGATGAGGCAATCCACCTGCAATATGCCTGGCGGCTGACCCAGAGCGACGGCGCATTTCTCGGCTGGCCGTGGGTCTTCGGTACCGACTACATCCATTCGCCCTGGATGCATGGCCCGTTCCAGATTGAGTTCACCGCATTGATGTTCAAGATCTTCGGTGACACCGATGTGACCGCTCGTTTAGGTTACGTCCTTTTCGGGACGGCCTTGGTGGCGGTTCCCTACTTCTTCAGAGACCATCTGGGCCGCACCGGGGCGCTACTGGCCGCCGTCATGCTGGCGTTGTCGCCGACACTTCTATATTTCAGCCGGTTCGGCCGCAACGATATCATCATGGCGTTTTTCGCAACGACTCTGTTGATCTTGATGTGGCGTTACATCCACGAAGGACACCGGCGTTATCTTTACCTGGCATCGGCCGTCCTGGCCTTGATGTTCGCCACCAAAGAAACTGCTTACCTAGTGGTGGCAGTTCTTGGGCTAATCTCTTTGGCTATGGCGGCGGTAAACGGGGGACGTCCTCAATTGCGCCAAATCAGCCTATCCCAGGCGGGACGTCCCGCAGGATTCCTGCTGCTATTGACCACCATCACTCTGCCTCAATGGTCTGCCGTTTCCGGAATAGTCCAGGACGTATTCGGGCTGACACTGGCCAACCCTGACGCCCAGACCGGGAACAACGTCGCCAACGTGGACGGCACGGTAGGGCTGGTTGGAGCTCCTGCGTGGGCGGGCAAAACACTGCTACTGCCAGTGCAAGACTTACCCATAGGCGCCCACGTCGCAGCGATAATAGCGGGCCTCGCGGTGCTCGTTTGGCTTGTCAATCGGGCGGCCGTAACCAACCGGAGCCTCGCATGCCTGGTGGGTGCGCCTTTGGCGGTAACTGCAGGCGTGGCCTTACTACTCTATCGTCCTATAGCTGACGTCGTCAAAACTCAAGGCGTACCGGCATTGGACCTAGCCTTGGCCATACTTCTCGTTACAGGCGCATTGTCGACGTTTATCTACCATCGTTATCCGTTCCAACGCAGTGTGTTGTTGGCCAGCATACCAGCTTTCGTAACGGCTCTATACGCCTTCCTATTCACGCCCGTGGTGGACCTCCAGGCTGTGGTAGATGGAATACTGCCCAGTGAGGTAACGATCGGTGCGGCAGCCGACGGCCTACCGGTTAACTACGTGGTAGCTCTCGGCATACTGAGCTCCGCCATAGTGGTATCGGTTGCCCTCGGGGTTCGTTGGTTAGGCAAGAAGTGGTTGGTCTGCGCGGGAATCTTCTATCTAATCTGGGCAGCCCTTTACACAACCCTGTTCACCAATATGTCAGGGGTGTTCAGCGGTTCGTGGCAGAGCATGGGTTACTGGGTTGCCCAGCAAGAGGTGGCCAGGGGTAACCAGCCATGGTATTACTATTTCGTGGGCCTACCGGTCTACGAGCTTCTCCCAGCGGTCTTCGGTATCGCCGGTGCGGTGTACTTCTTAAAGAAGCGCGACATGCTTGGTATAGCATTGACCATCTGGTCCGCGGTCACATTCCTGGCCTACACACTGGCCAGCGAGAAGATGCCCTGGCTGTTGGTCAACATCACTCTGCCGTTGATATTCCTGTCTGCCAAGTTCCTGGGCGACCTCGCTGATTCAATCCGTTGGCGGGATGCACTGCGGCAAGGGGCCGGAGGACTATTCTTCATCGCGCCGATGGCAGTTCTGGGGGCTGCATTCGTTCTTTACGGATTCACGGGCGGCGCCAATGGACAGGAAGGGCTCACCGCTCAGCACTGGGCGGTGTTAGGTGGGACTGTCTTTGCTCTCATAATCGCCGCTGCCCTGATCAGGACTACTTCCTCTACCAATGGCGGTACACTTGCAGTCATTGGAATTGCCTCTCTTCTTCTGAGCTTCGGCACTTGGAGTGCCATCCGGGCGAGCTATACCTTTGACGATTCCAACCGAGAGATGCTGGTCTACGCCGGGGGAGGGTCAGACCTCCAGGATACATTTACGTCCTTGGAACAAATCTTTGACCAACCCTCCAAAGACGCCGAAGCTACCTTCACACAAAGGCGAGAAGTGGAGGTCGATTACGATATCTGGTACCCCTTCCAATGGTACGTGAGGAGCGCCGAATCCGATGGATTTCTGAGGTTCACATGTTTCAAAGATGAAGGAGAAGAAGGCTGGAACGCAAGCTGCAATTCCTTGGAAACCGAGCCTGAACAAAACGAGTTCCGTCCATCTTATCTGCTCTTAGCATCGAGCCACACCGATAGTTTGGACGCGGAACTGGCAGACTATGACAAGAGCGAACCCCTCCACAGCCTGCTGTGGTATCCCGAGACTTACCGGCGGCCATCAGAGGCAAGACAAGACGAGGACTGGAAGGAGGAGTTACAGAAGGACCTGGAGTTCTTCAAAAACGTGGCTTCCAGCAAAAGTGCCTGGCGCAGCGTATTGGGCTACTGGGTATTTAGAGACCTGAAGCAGGACTGGTTCACAAGCGACTACTATTCCTTCAGCCGGTAACTAGCCCATGATTTATGCCCCAGGTATACTGGCTCCAGGCTCCGACGGACGATCTGTTAGGACTTAGTTGATTGATCACCACTAAATGGCAATTTTGGCTGGGCGGCGGCGTTAGCGTAGTTCTGTTATTGCTCTTGTTTTACCAGGTGGACATTGAAGATCTCAACGACGCCTTGCGGGGCGCTAATTACTATCTGTTAGCACCATCCATCGTCGTCTATTTCTTCGCCGTCTTCTTTCGTGCGATCAGGTGGCGTTATCTGCTGGCCCCCATGGGTAGATTTCCCGTGAGCCGACTCTACCCGGTGGTTGTTATCGGCTACATGGCCAACAACCTCCTGCCGGTACGCCTAGGCGAGTTTGTACGCTCCCACTACCTTGCCCGGCGCGAGGATGTGAATACCAGCTCTGCTTTGGCAACCATCGCAGTGGAACGGGTCTATGACGGCATAACCCTGCTAGCGTTCGCCGCCTTATCGGCGCCGTGGCTGTTGTTGCTGGGCCAATTTGACGGCGCTGCCGATGTGTCCCGAACCACCGGCCTAATCTTCCTGTTAGTAATCATCGTTGCATTCGCACTAATGCTCACTGTATTAACCCTCTTGAGCAGTTCCCCAGCTTTTACTAATCGGGCCGAAGGGTGGCTAAACATCATCCCCGCCAAACCCAGGCCTAAGGTCAAAACAATTTTTCGGACATTTGTGACAGGACTAGCAGTTCTGAACTCCCCATCCAAACACCTATCTCTCTTCCTATACTCACTCCCCGTATGGTTGTTGGAAGGCTCCATGTATTTCATGTTGGCCTACTCCTTCGGGATAAACGAGTACTTCGATTCCGCGGCGGTGTTGCTGTTGGTGGTGCTGCTTCTAACCGCTACTTCTAACCTGGCAACATCGATACCCAGCGCTATCGGAGGAATAGGGCCTTTTGAGATCGTTGCCCAACAGACGTTGATGTCCTTGGGAGTCGGGGCATCATTAGCAGGGGCCTACAGTGGGTTTGTACACCTAGTCGCCCTTTGGCTGCCGGTCAACATCGCGGGGCTGGTCCTCTTGTGGAAGAACAATCTATCCCTCCGCGAGATAAGCACCGCCAGCCGATCTAACAGTTTGCCCACAGAGCCAAAACTTGCCGAGGAAGACAACTGATGCGAGTAGGAATAATCGGTGGAGGCATGGCCGGATTGGCCGCCGCACATGAGTTGACCAAACAGGGCCATTTCGTAGAGGTGTTTGAGCAATCGGATTTTCTTGGCGGCCAGGCGTCCACATTTGAAGTGTCCGGTGGAAGGCTGGAGCGAGGTTACCACCACCTGTTCACCAGCGACACCGACATCGCCGATTTGATCGAAGAACTGGGACTGGGCGACAAACTAGCCTGGCTGGAATCTAGCGTCGGTTTCTATTTGGACAAGGGCCACGGCGGCAAGATTTGGAACTTCGCCACTCCTAAGGACCTCCTCAGGTTCAAACCTCTATCTCTGCTTAGCCGGCTAAAGGTGGGCTTCTGGACGCTGGTCCTTAAGAACACCCAGAACCACCAAAAATTCGAGAACATCACGGCCAAAGACTGGCTGTCGAAACGTATGGGTCGGCAGGCATATGAAATCATCTGGGAGCCACTTCTCCGTGGCAAGTTCGGGGAGTTCTACGACCGCATAAGCATGACTTGGATCTGGGGCAAGATGCGCCTGCGGGTCGGCTCTCGCAAGAAAGGAAGCACCGGCGAACGTCT
>ENA-UPTF01000743-UPTF01000743.1-marine-metagenome-genome-assembly--contig:-NODE-743-length-22066-cov-4.743008_pt1 | contig 22066 bp, 23 predicted proteins | sample MGYA00238166_ERZ767019 | MGnify/ENA primary metagenome ERZ767019 (study PRJEB28930, sample SAMN06266391) | marine metagenome | isolation source: Sea water from 250 m depth | place: Atlantic Ocean | study... | reverse complement strand
GGTATTGGAATTGATATTGTTGATATCAATCGATTTGAAAAAATTACTTATGCAGAAAAGCCTAGTTTTTACAACAAGCTATTCACTTCTTCAGAAATTGAATACTGCTTAAAATTCAAAACACCTGCGCAGCATTTTGCAGGTAAATTTGCCATTAAAGAATCCTTAAAAAAATCAATTGATGAACCAATCTCATTTCTTGATATTGAAACATATCATTTGGAATCAAAGCTGAAAATTAAACTTCTTAATGATTGGAATAAGAAATACAAAGTTTTAGGATCAATAAGCCATGACAAAAATTATTCCATTGCAATGGTAATCTCTGAAAAAATTAATTCCTAATTTTTAATAGATAATTCTAGGAATTTTTCAAAATCAATTTTAAAGACTTTTACATGATATTGAAAACCTTTGTCATGCGAATCATATTCTTTAATTAGATAAGGAAATTTTTTTTCATCATAAAAAACATTATTAAGAAATTCTACTTCATTTTGTTTACCATCTGAAACTATGTGAGTTAGGCCTTTATTTTTTGAACCTTCAATATATTCTACTAACGTTGAAAAATTTGCTGGAGAAATTTTCTTTATCTGATAGGTTTGATCATAATTATTTTCTTTTGGTAATGGTATAACTGGCCAATTATTTTCTATTTCTGCGATATGAATATATTTACTGTTAGGAACATAATGATTTATTCCACCTGCAATTTTTTGAATATCTTTTGCAATTAAGAAAGATTCTTTTTCATGGTTATAATCTATTTTTTGATAATCGTAAGCTCCTATTGACCCAATAAAAATTCCACAGATTATTAATGTTGTAAAAAGCCCTTTCTTTGTAATCTTATTTTCTAACTTCATTATTGTAAATGAAGAAAAGATACAAAAAATTGGAAATAATATGTATAGATATCGTGTTTCTTCAATTCCTCTTCCATATGCATAAAATGCAGGTATGAGAAGGAAAATCATACTAAAAATTATGAACTTTATTTTATCATTATGACTTCGTAAAAATATGAAAAAGCCAACAGGTACAAAGAATATGAAGATCGGTATCATAACCCAACCAAGATATTTTAATAAACTTGAAATGCCAGTTGTAACGAATTTAGTAATTCTATTTTCTTCACCATCAGATCCATATAGTTTGTCATCTTCATCAGGAATTCCTTGTATTATGTGTTTAGAGATATAATCTGCTCCTCCAAGTGATATAGCACTAATAATTCCATCCTGACCAGTTGCTTCTATTCGAAAATGTGTCATAGGAAGTAAAATTAATATAAAAATTCCAACAACTCCTAAAAACTTGAGAAAAATCTTTTTTTGATATTTAAATCTAATAAAGAAAAAAACCAAAAATGGTATGAGTAGAAAAATTCCTTCATATCGTATCATAGTAAATAATGCTAAAACTCCAAATGATGAGAATACAACCTTGATATCTTTACTTAAAAACAGAAATAGCGCAAGTGAACCAAGTAACACAAAACTTGTTTCAGTAAGTCCTAAGAATGAATTAGCAAGTATTCTTGGATCTATTATGAATAATGTAGAACCGATTAACGCATATTTTGTCGCAACAAATCTAGTACATAGTAGATAAACTGGAATTATTGTTAATACGGAAATTATTACTGTTAACATACGTTGTATGTAGATAAATTCCCATATTCCACCATCATTAGAAATTGCATAGAAGATTGAAAGAAAAGCTGGCCATCCATTATTACTTAGCTCCCATCCAAGAGGAAAATGTCCCTGTTGACTTACAACTACTGCATATGAAAAATAATCTATGCTATCATGTATAATTGGTATATCAAATGGAAAATAGTACATTCTGACAAAAAATCCGATTATACCTATTCCACATAAAAAAAACACTGTATTCCTTGTTATGAAGGAATTTTTCCTACCAGATATGTCAGGTTCAGGTACGTTTCGATCTAAATTTTTACTCATTGTTTACCACACTCTTGAATTTACTATATGAGGTGAGATATATCGCTTCAATTGTTGAGGCTGAAACAAACGCAATTGCAATACCTATTAAATCGAAAAATTTACCTAGCACTACTATACCAGCTATCATGGTTAAGACAGAAATAACTTTTCCAATCAATACTGCCTTACTTTTTTCCATGCTTAGTAATTTTGAAGTATAAAGAATGGTAATTGTTGAAGGAAGAATGGCCAAACTCATTATACGTATTGCATCAATAGAATCAATGTATTTTGGAAAAACTGATGTTACAGCTAAAGGCAGTAGTGTAATTCCAAGAACAGATATTCCTATTGATACTAAAATTGCAACTTTTTTCAGGCCCTCATGTTGTATGTTACTTGCTTCTTGACCTAACAAGTATTTGTAAATTATATTAGAGAACATCATCAAGACGACAATAAATTGTAATGACAAAGCATAATTTCCTAAAACTGCAAAACCAAATAATGGAACAATAATTAAATTTCCTAGGTGACCTCTAAATCCAATAGATAGACTATACAAGTAATTATCTCTTATAAAACCAGAATGAGGTTTTAGATTAGAAAAACTAATTTTTGATTTGGAAAATATTTTATAAAAAACTATTATGTAATGGAAGTATGAAAGTGCAAGACCATAGAGAATACCCTCTATACCAAGCAAAAAATAGAAGCCTGATCCTAATGTTACCATTAGAATTTTTTGAGTCAAAACATATTTTGAATAATTCTTGTAAATTTTCTTTCCAAGTAAGTATCCAATTGCTGATTCACCAATAATCAAGCCAAAAATGATTAGCATGACGTCAAATCTATAGAAAATTAAAATTACTACAGCGGCGGATACTGATGTTACTATTAATGTTAGAAAAGATAATGTAGATACCGTTTTGAATTTTTTTGCTACTGAAACTATCAGTGTATTTTGTGTTCCTATTAATGAAATAGCATAAGCAATACCAGCTATTCCCAGAAAATAATGTATTTCCCCATATTGCTCTGCATCCAATACAGTTGCCATATAGAACCAGAAAATGGCAACTAGTCCCACGCCTGCAACATCTGCAATTCCTACCGATGCAATACTCTTAATTTCAGCCAATTTACTCTATTAGAAAATTGTTGTTTTGGTCGTTATAGCACTTTCAGTCAATTTCTTCTATTGTCTAATTCTAGTTTTCTTTATTATCACATTTGGTCAAAAAAAAGTCAAGCATGAAGGATTGCACGATTATTTTTTCGGTTTATTATGTTTTTTATTTATTGATTTTTGCTTCATCACTTTCTTTGCAAAAGAATTATTGATTCTATCAATTTGTTGTAGTGATTTTTCGTCAATCAAAGATAAATTTGGAATTACACAATGACCGCCAATAAAACCAGGAAACATTTTTGGTCTATTTCCTAAAAATTTGTGTATTTCATCAGAGAATGACCACATTTCATCATAATCAACGTTATGTTTTCTTACAATCATATCTGTTAATTGTGCATATGCTATTAGCCAACCATAATACGATGTATCACAAAGAATTTTTGCTAGTTCTAATGTGATAGGCATAGACATTTTTTTTGTTTTGAGTCCACAGTTTTTCAATCTCTTATTAAATTTTTGAGCTGCAAGGTTATCTTTTTTTGTGTTGTTTTGAACCGAATAGAATTTTACATATCTTTTGATATCAAAGAGCATTCCTTTCTTGTGTGGTTGAAATGAATCCTGCTTCCTTGCGTGCACACCTCTTAGTGGACTATATATTACAGGCACTGTAATCTTTTTCTGCAGTTTTTGAGTTGTCGAAGGTTCTACAGTGCTATGTACAGCAATAATTTCAGGTTTGAATTTTTTCTCCAGTTCTTTTACATCCGAAATAAAATTTTTAGTAAATGGAATGCAAACATGAAGAATTTCAGTCTCATATTTTTCAAATCTTTTAGTTTTTGAAATGTCAATTAACTCTGATCTCTTATCATAGCCAATTACAGTGATAGTTTTTGAGAGTAATTTCTGTATAGGTAAACCAATTTCACCCAGACCAGCCACAACATCCTTTCTATTTTTCATTAATTATGAAAAATAGATTAATCAATGAATTATTAGTTTTCGCATTAATACTATTGGATGTTCTAAACAGATGATTTTTTGACCGCTATACTGTATAAGACAACAGACATCAATAATAGGATCAGGCCAAGAATCAGGGAACTCATAGCAACCACTATGGGTGGAAGAGAGAAATTTCCCGTTTGATTAAAAACTGATATCGCATATGTTGCAAACCCAAATCCAATTATTAGTAAAGCCATTCCAGGAATTCCAAGATATTTCAAAGGATGATGTATTGCAACTGATTCAAGCAAAGAAGCAACTACACTCACTGAATGTGAAACAGGATCCTTTGTGGAAGTTTTTTCTCCAGTGTTATAAATTACTGTAACGTCCTTTTCAGTAATTTTCAATCCTTTATTTGCAGCATCAATTAATATTTCTGAATCAACTCCAAATCCATTTGTTGAAAAGCTAATAGATTCAATTGCTTTTTTTGAATAAGAGCGAAAACCACTTTGAGTATCTGAAAAAGGCAGATCAGCTGCCATTTTTGTTATTCGGTCTAGCATCTTATTTCCAGCTTTTCTATAGGAAGGCATTTCTTTATCATTTGCAAATCTATTTCCTATAACTAAATCATAATTATTTTCTAGTATAGGTTCGATCAAACTTTCCATTTGTTCTGGTATAAACTGACCATCCCCATCAATTGTAACAATAATGTCAGCACCAGCATCTTTTGCATATTCAAAAAGTGATTTCATTGCAGCTCCTTTTCCTAAATTTTTGTCATGTGTGATTACAACTGCACCAGCATTTTTTGCTCGTTCAGAAGTCAAATCACCAGAACCATCATCACATACAACAACTTTATCTACATAATTCAGAGATTTTTTTATTACATCAGTAATCGGTTTTTCTTCATTAAATGCAGGAATACACGCCAATCTTAGCATATTAAAATAAAATATCTATCAGTAGTATATCTACATTAGTTATGATTTATCTTTAAAATAAAATAAGTAGTTATAATATAGAAAAATTGTCTAAAGATGCCAATCACAAATATGATGTCAGTTGATTTAGAGGATTACTACTGTGATTTACCATTTTCAGAGTGGCCAAAATATGAAAGTAGGATAATAAAAAATACAGAAATGATTTTAGATTTATTTGAAAAATATGACGTTAAGGCTACATTTTTTGTATTAGGTTATATCGCTGAGAAATTTCCAGATATGATAAAAAAAATTTCAGGATTAGGACATGAAATAGCAAGTCATAGTTATGCACACATAGACTTGCGTAAGGTGACAAGAAAGCAATTTGAAGATGATTTTTTAAAATCAATTAATATTTTAGAGAAAATAACAGGAAAAAAGGTAGAGGGATTTAGGGCACCATTTTTTTCTATTGATAAAAATAATTATTGGGTTTTTGAAATTTTAAGCAAGCATATAACTTATGATTCAAGTATATTTCCTGTCAGAACTCCATTGTATGGAATTAACAATGCTCCCAGATTCATGTATAAACCATCGTTGAACAATATTATCGATGAAGATAATCAAGGCAAACTTATTGAAATACCAATGGCAACACACCGTATTCCGTTAATAGGAAACATTCCAATTGCAGGGGGATTTTACCTTAGGTTTCTTCCATATTGGTATATTAAATTGGGAATTAAAAATTTGAATAAAAAGAATAGTCCCGCTATGTTTTACATTCATCCAAAAGATTTAGACCCTAAAATGCCAAAAATTAATGAATATAGTTGGTACTACTATTACAATTTAAGATCAGCAGTAAAAAAATTTGAGAAATTATTACAAGATTTTAAATTTACAACTGTAAAAAATTCACTAGCAGTATAGTAGTTAGTTAAGAAACTGATTAACTGTATATTCCAATCCAGCTTCAATTCCAACTTTTGGATTAAATTTTAAAAACTTTTTAGCTTTTGTATTGTCAGCCCAAATACATTTTTCGTCAGGTATTTCTGAACTATATTTTGCTGAGATTTTTGTTTTAGAAATTTTTTCAATCATTGAGATTAATTCATTTATCGAGTGTCGTTTTCCTGACGAAATATTGAAAACATGAAAGCCATCATGTTGAGAATTAACTACATTTAGAATGCAGTCTACTACATCATCGATATATAGTATATCACGCTGTTGTTCTCCGTTGTTGTAGCAGACTGGAGTTATATTTTTATTTTTTATAGATTGAATAATTTTAGTTAGAAATCCATCTTTGTTTCCAGGTCCAAATATTCCTGCCACGCGCAATATTGTGATATTAATCCCATGATTTTCTGCAAACGCTTTGTACATTTGTTCAGTAATCATTTTTACTCCAGCGTAAGTAGTTTTTGGGCATAGCCTGTCTGTTTCTTTTGAAGGTCTTTCCAAATTTTCTCCATAGACATTGATTGACGAAATCAAAATAACACGCTTAATTTTCTTCTTGATGCATGAATTAAGTAGATTCAACCCTCCAATAATATTTGAATTTATGAAACCATTTTCATCAGCACTCATTTGTCCTAATAGATTAATTACAGTTTCATTATTACGAATTTCTTTTGAAAAAGATTTTTGTATTAAAATATTACCTTTGAATTTTTTTGCGCTTGTTTGTAAATTGGAATTATGAATCATTATTTTAACAGAATTCTTTGTTTCTAGTTTTTGAAGTAGTGGTTTCCCAAGAAAACCAGTTCCTCCTAAAAGTAATATATTATTCATGTGAATTCAAATCAATAAACAGTTTTTGAACTGGTGTTCTCCATAAGGACTTAGTTTTTAGAATTTTATGAAATTGTGTACTGCTATTTAATACATCACCAAAGTGAATTTTTGATTTTATTTTTTTGTTTTTAATATGTCTAATTCCATTAAGGATTTTTGTTTTGTCAGGTGCTACATGCACAATATCTTTATTCTGATATCTGTTTTGTTGCCGTGTACCGATATCTATTGCTGGAATCCCATATACTTCAGCCTCTCTTACTCCAGCACTTGAGTTACCAATAACGTACATTGAATTCTTCATTGCACACAGAAAATATTGAAATCTTAATGATGGATATATTCTGAATTTTGGATTTCTCTCAAGTCGTTTAAACTCATTCAAAATTAGATCTGATCCCTCATCATTATTCGGATAAACCACAATATAGTTATCTCCAGAATCAATAATTGCGTCAATGACTTGCTTGATTTGATCTTTTAATGTATGAATTTCGGAAGTAATTGGATGAAAAAGTAAGATTGCAAATCTTGTAAACGGTATACTATAGTAATCTTTCACATGTTTGAAAGATGGCAGACTAACTGTTCTCATAACTTCAATATCTGGTGATCCAATTATGAAAATACTATCTCTTCTTTCTCCTAACTGACTCAGTCTTTTTTTGGCTTGTTTGTTAGATACAAAATGAATGTGTGATAACTTAGTGATAGAATGTCTTAGGGATTCATCAATGGATCCAGAAATCTCTCCTCCCTCTATATGAGCTACTAAAATATGATTTAAGGCGCCAACAATAGCACCAGAGAACTGTTCAATTCGATCTCCAAGAACCACAATCAGATCTGGCTCAATTTTTTTTACAAAACTAGTAAATCCATTTATTGTATTTACAAGTATTTTTTCTGGAGATGTCTCATATCCTTGATTTTTAAAGAAAAAAGCATTCTTGTATTTTTGTTTTTCAACTTCCCTGTATGTAGAACCATATCGTGATAACATGTGCATACCTGTAACAAATACATGACATTCAAAGTTTTGTGAATTATCAATTTTGTCAATTAGAGGTTTAAGTTTTCCAAAGTCTGCTCGTGTGCCAGTTAGGAAAATTATTTTTTTCAATATACATCATTCTGTGATAATTGTATATTGTCTGAAATATTCCTTTTTGCAGATCTTCCTATAATTTTATAATAATCTTTGGCTGGGATAGCACCAGTCGCAGGTCTTTTTGTTGAAATATTTTTCTCCGAGAATTTCTCACCCTTAGAAATTTTCTTTAATGAAACTATTGACTCTCTTGCAAATTTCAAAATTGGTTTTTCTTTCACCAAAATTTTTTTTGAATCGCCTAATGCAAGTTTAACAGCTTTACAGCCTTTTACTAATTCACTCAATTCATTTAAATTTAATGACAATTTTTGATCAGGTCCTGGCATATTTTTATCTAATGTAAAATGTTTCTCAATTAAACATGCACCCTTTGCAACTGCCCCTAAAGCAGTATAAATTCCAGGTGAATGATCTGATAGACCAACAGGAATGTTAAACATTTTAGAAAACTTTTCTATCACACCCAGATTGATGTCTTGATAATTAGAAGGATAGACAGAAGTTGTTTGTAATAAAATCAGTGGAATTTTTCGTTTTTTGAAAAAATTAACGCTATTTTTTATTTCATTGACTTCAGACATTCCTGAGGATAAAATTACAGGTTTTTTTGTATTTGCAACTTTGTTTAAAAGTGGCAAATTTGTTAATTCGCCAGAACCTATCTTATATGCTGGAACTTTGATTTTCTCAAGTCTATCTACAGCCTCTATAGAGAAAGGAGTTGATAGAAATAAAATTTTCTTTTGCTTGCAATATTTTTGGATTTTCCTTTCTTCTTCTTCAGTAAGTTCAGAGTTTTTAATTATACTCCACAGTGTTTTTTTTGATATATTTCCAGGCCTAATATTGGATTTTAGCATCTCTTTTTCTGTGATGTGGGTTTGAAATTTGATACAGTCAGCACCTGTTTTTTTCACATAATCGACCATCTTTTTTGCCAGTTTCAACGAACCATTGTGATTAATTCCGGCTTCAGCCACAACAAACACAGGACTTGTGTTACCCACAAAATTATTTCCAAGTTTAACTTGTTTCAATATTATTTCTATTTATAATTCTGAATTATCCACATATCTGTTTTTTCTTGAGAGATTCGTTTTTCTTCCTCAGTAATTAAAATCTCTTCTAATTTCTCACCCTGTCGTGGACCAATAACTTTAAGATTTTTGGAAATTTTTAATGCTAATTTTTTAATATTGTATAATTTCATTTTTGGAACAAAAATTTCACCCCTATTTACTTTTGTCATACATTTTAAAATAAATTCAATTGCTTCATTCATATGAAAAAAATATCTGTTCATTTTTGGATCTGTAATAGTTAGTGGTTGCTTATTTTCTAACTGTTCATTCCAAACCTCAAACACATTTCCTCGCGATTCAATTATGTTACCTAAACGTACACTTGCAAACTTTGTTGTTAATATGTGAGGTCCAGCCCAATTAGTCAAACGCTCTCCTAATTGTTTTGTGTTACCATAAAGAGTAGAAGATTCAGCAACCTTATCAGTACTTATGTTTATGAAAATCTTAGGTTTATTTTTAATAACTGATTTTATCATATTCATAAAGCCATTTACATTTACATCTATTGTATCCATAGGATTGTATTCGGTAATTTCAATATTTTTTAATGCCGCAGTGTGTATTACAATATCTACATCAGAACATGCAAAGTCAATTCTGTCTTTGTCAAGAATACTTCCTAAGAGAAAACGTACTCTACGATCATTTATTGAACGTTTGAGTTTGAATAGAGAATGCTCATTATTGTCAAAAACTCTAATAGACTTGATAGGATAATTTAGTATCTCGGTTGTTATTGCTGAACCAAGACTACCAGCACCACCCGTGATCAGTATCACTTTATTTTTTAGAAGTTTTGTCAGTTGTGGTTTTTTAGAGATTCGTTTCATTTTATTTTTTTTATACGTTATCAAATAAGTCATTCTATGCTATGAGTATGTGTGTGAAAATTTGTTTTATATAGCACATCTGAAATCACTTAGTGTTTGCCTGGTTCATTAGAAACTAAATTAAAAAATTTTTTAAATCTATATTGGCTTCGACCTGAAAATGGACTAATTACTCCGTTTAAAAGTGAGGCATTCGCAGATCTCAAATTTGAATCACCTTCACTTGATTTGAGTTGTGGTGACGGTTTGTTTATGGCAATACACTTAGGTGCAGTATTTGATGATGATTTTGATTATTTTAAATCAACAAAAGCAAATGAATTTTCACATACCAACTTTGCAGATATCTTTGATAATTTTACTGAAGATTACAATGTTAAATTTATCAAGAAACCTGAAGCACAGATTGACTATGGTTTAGATTGGAAACAGGCGTTGTTAGATAAAGCCAGTAAACTTGATTTGTATAAAAATTTAGTTTTACATGACAACAATAAGTTACCATTACCATTTGAAGACAATTTTTTTAAGACAATTTACAGTAACTCAGTATACTGGGTAAAAGAACCTGAAAAATTAATTGCTGATATTTATAGAATAACTAGACCTGATGGCATTTGCTCATTAGAAGTATTGACTCCTCATCGCTACCAAATTCTTAATGAACTGGAACAAATTCTTTCTCCTGAGGCTATGTCAATCTTAGATAGAAAACGTAGAGAAAACACTCCAGGATTAAGAGATTTGTCAGAATGGAAGAAGATAATGCAGAAATCAGGATTTGAAATTACTGAAATAAAATCTGTCTATCCTGACAGAATGCTAATGGATATTTGGAACATTGGATTACGTCCAATTTCACACCTACTAATTCAAATGTCTGATTCTTTAGAATATGAAAAACGTCAAAAAATAAAGCAAGAGTGGGTTAAGACTTTTTACGAATTATTTAAACCACTTTTGAAAATTCCAACATCCTACTCTTTGGAAGACGCACCATACCTGTCTTTTTTGCTAAAAAAACAATAAATACAAATTTTATGTCCTAAATTAGCATTATATGAAATACAAAATAGGATCTGTAGACATTCTAAAGAAACTACCTACCTTAATTCAACTTAATGGAAGACCGTACATTCTTTCACTATCCTCAGATCAATCACCCATTTTATTTAGTGCAATATGTCAACACCAAAATGGAATTGTTTCGGAATTAAAAAAAGACAAGCTGCGATGTCCTAATCATGGATGGGAATATGATCCTAGTCATGGAAAAGCAACAAATGTACCAGACAAATGCTTAGAATCATTTTCGGTTATCAATAAAGATAATTTTCTGTATGTTGATCTACCTTTTCAAAAAACACCTACATCTATAGACGAGACGACATCAAAAATTCCTCCTAAAATTACAATTGTTGGTGCGGCTGGTTTGTTGTTTGAATGGAACGACACTGTTATTTTGTCTGATCCTTGGATAGAAGGTCCATGCATGCTTGGCTCGTGGACAAATTATCCTCCACCAACAATGAAAGTGGGAGAACTAGGCAAAATTGATGTAATTTGGATTTCACATGAACATTCAGATCATTATCATGAGTTAACACTTTCACATTTAGATAAGAATATACCAGTCTATGTTACAAAATTTGATGACGGAAGATTAGCCCAACGCATTAAAAATTTAGGATTCAAAGACGTTAGACAGATAAAAACCGGACAACCAATCAGAATCACAGATGAGATTGAACTAGTCTCATTCAAATCTGGCAGTATTTGGAATGATAGTATTTCATATTGGAAATTTGGTAATTTTACAATTCTTAATTGCAATGATGCTGGTTTTAATTGGAAAATAAAAGATATTGTAGGGCAGGTTGATCTAGTGTGCCAACAATTTACTGGTCCTACAAGCAGCTATCCAATTGCTTGGAATCACTTAGATGATAATGAGAAAAAACAGATCTTTATTCGGCAAAATAACGGAATGCTAAAAATGATGGAAAACGTAGCCCAAATCTGCAATGCAAAATATGTATTACCTTTTGCAAACTTCTTTGAACTTGGAAACCCTGAGCATCGCACATATATGAAAAATCAACTCAAAAATTCATTAGAAACTGTTGTGAGATTTTTTAAAAATAAAGATGTTCAAGTCTTAGATTTGATACCGGGGGAGTCTTGGGATGGAAAATCTGGCGAAATAATCAGACGACCAGAACGTGAGAAATTTTTTGATGCAAATTTTATGTTTAGATATCTGCACGAGATATACGAGTCAGAGAAGAATATGGGGTACAAACCTGTTGCATTCAATTTGACACATAATGATCTGAAAGAATATTTTGAATTATTCAGTGGTTCAGATATATCAAAAGACGTTGGAACATACTCGGTCATGTTTATTGTTGAGAGCAAGAAACCACTTTACGCATTAATTTCTTTTAACAAAGGAATTGTGACATATGAGCCTCTAGCTGAACGAAAAGACGCAAATATGGAAATATCATGTCCTGGAGGCATAATTCAGGAAATAATTCAAAAGGATTTATCATGGGATGAGGCAATTCAAGGATTTTGGTGTACATTTTCTAGAGACCCTGATGTTTACAATATACACTTCTGGAAGCTTTTGTATGCACCTTGGAGATCTAGACCTGGTTATTTTCCACAAATAGATCTGGAATTCAATCCAATTGTAATTGGAATGTCAATAGCAGACATTATTGAGAAAGGTGGCGTAAAGGCATCAGAGATTTTTGAAAAATATGGATTGTTTTGTACAGGGTGTCAACCCGGAATGGGTGAGAGTGTAGAGGATGGATGTAAATTTCATGGAATTTCTGACAAAAAAACAAGAGAACTACTACAAGAATTGAATTCTTTAAATTTACAAATCTAATGTTTTGAGAAATTAATTTTTTCTTTCATCAACATCTCAACCACTTTAAATTCAAATTCCGTATCTATCATTATACCTGTAGCTGGAGGAATTTCGTATGGTAGTATTTTTGGCAACATTATTTTTTTATATTTTAAAAATTTTTCAACATTAAAAGTATGTATGCCAGTCATTTGATACATAGCAGGAGCTTCCTGTCTACTTCTTGGTCGTATACCTTTCTTTTTACTCAATTCCAGAAATCCATGAGTAGTTAATTCTAACATATTAAAATAAGGGTTAAAATGCTGTTTGTAAACACCAAATACTGCATTTGCATTTCTTTTTTCTAACAATTTTATTGTTCCACCAACATCTTCATTCCTGATAAATGGTGCAGTACAATCACGTGATACAATAGTTTCAAAATCATATCCTAAAGAAAATAATTTCTTTATTCCATGATAGAGAACTGGTGCAAATCCAATCGAATCTGTAGCTAAATATGTAGGACGCATGAATGGAACTTCTGCACCAAATTTTTTTGCAACAGTTGCAATTTTTCGATCTTCTGTTGATACTATAACGTGACTAAAGAGTTTTGATTTAATGGCTGATTGGATTGAATATGCAATAAGTGGTTTTCCAGCAATATTTTTAATATTTTTTCTTGGGACGCCCTTTGAGCCACCACGAGCTCCAATAAAGCAGATCGGCTTCATTCTTTAGGTTGTTTATGTGATTCTTAAATTGTTTTATTTTATAAAGCCCAATTAGTGGTAATCTGAATAATAGATATGGCAATCAATACTACGAACTTGAAGAAAAAATGTCTGGAGATTAAGGTTGTAATCAGTGATGTTGACGGTGTGCTAACAGATGGTGGAATGTTTTACTCAGAAAAAGGCGAAGTTTTAAAGAAATTCAACACACGCGATGGCATGGCTGTTGAATTATTACGCAACCAAAAGATTCCAACTGTTATAATGACTAGAGAGAAATCAAATATTGTATTAAAACGGGCAAAAAAATTATTGATCAAAGATGTTTTTCTAGGAATTAAGAAGAAGGAATCACTTTTACCTAAAATCTGTAAAAAATTTCAGATCGAGAAAAAAAATATTGCTTATATCGGTGACGATGTAAATGATTTAGAAATTATGAGTCAAGTAGGACTTTCAGTAAGTCCTCAGAATGCTATAGGATTGATCAAAAAAAGTTCTGATCATGTCTGTAAATCTAATGGAGGAGAAGGAGTTCTAAGGGAAGTTGCAGATATGATAATCTCATTTAAGCAATAGAACTTATGAATAGTAAATTCTTATAGGAATGTTATTAGAAAAAGATCATGGTTTTCATAGTAGGTGAAATAGGTACAAACCATTGTGGCAGTATTTCAATTGCTAAAAAAATTATAGAAGCTGCTTCCAAAGCAGGGTTTGATGCAGTAAAATTTCAAAAAAAAAATGTTAAGAAAATTTACACCAAAAATTTTTTGGATGCATATCTAGAGAGTCCTTGGGGTCTAACTCAAAGAGAAATGAGATTACACCGTGAATTTTCAATTAAACAATATGAACAACTTGATAAATTTTGTAAGAAACTAAAAATTCCATGGTTTGTTTCCTGCTGGGATACTGAGAGTCAAATTCTCATGAGGCAATTTAAAACAAAATATAATAAAATAGCATCTGCCATGTTAATTCACAAAAAATTATTACAATTAGTTGCTAAAGAACGAAAGCTTACTTTTATTTCAACTGGAATGAGTACAATGAAGGATATAGAAAATGCAGTTAAAATTTTTAGAAAGGAAAAATGCCCATTTGAGTTACTTCACGCACACAGTTCATATCCTATGCAATATCACGAAGCAAATCTTAGCCTAATACCTAAACTACAAAAGAAATTCAAATGTAATATAGGATATAGTGGTCATGAACATGGCGCAGTCAATGTTTCTATTCCTGCAGTGATGTTGGGTGCCACCACAATTGAAAGACATATCACAGTTAATCGAGCATTATATGGTCATGATCAGGCCGCTTCTCTTGAACCTGATGGAATGCGACGATTAATTCGTGATATTCGAGTAATTGAAGAAATAATGGGAGACGGAAAAAAACGAATTTATAATTCTGAATTACCAAATATTAAAAAACTTAGACAGAATTTTGTATAGTACAGAAATTATTTGTTTTGAAAAAGTTAATTTTTTGAGAATACATAAAGACCAGTTGCGCCACTCTGAGGAAGTGAATTTTCAAAAGGCACTACGTTTTCTTTTAACCACTCAATCAGATTTTTGATATTTTTTGAATCATTTGGTAATTTTGCATCGCGCAAAACATTTGGAAGCCTTCTTTTAAAATCACGAATCAAAATATCACCATGTGCCCAAGATTTATCAATAGTTCTCCATTTCAATTTCATCTTTAACTTGTTTGCATAATTAGTGAAATCAGCGGGAGTTTGGTAATGTAGATCAGCTAATGTAATAGGTGCATTAAACAAAAACCATAATGTCATTAATACATATCCTCTAGGATTGGTCCAGTTTGGTGACGTTACAATAATTTTTCCTTTAGGAGATAGATGTTTTTTAAACAACTTTAGAATCTGCAATGGATTATCCATGTGTTCAAGAGTTCCAATAGACACAATCACATCAAATTTATCATTTATTTTATTTACATCAATATGTTCATATCTTAGATTTGGATTCGAGTATTTTTTTTGTGCAATATTAATCGCTTCTTTAGAGAAATCAACTCCCAATATGTTAGCCCCTTTTTTTGCCGCCTTGTATGCAAAAAAACCAGTTCCACATCCAAAGTCAAGAACTTTTTTAGATTTCCAATTCAACTCTTTCAACACTTCATTTGTTTCTTCAGTAAGAGTTTCTGTTGTGACTAAAGTGGTAAAATGCTTACGTTCTCCTTTTTTGTAGACTCCATCATAAAATTTTTTTAGATTTTTGTTTTTTTTGGTCAAAAATTCAACTTTATCTTGATTCATAAAATGATCAGAAAACTCCCCAATATAATAGACAATATATTAAAAGAATTATCTTTTATGATCAGTTATCTTTTTTTCGTATTCTGAAGATAGTCTTTCAAGAACAACTTGATTTTCCTTAAGAAACTGACTCATCTTTGATTCTTGGATCTCAACTGATAGATAATGACCATCATGATAGAAGAATGAGTTATAATTTTTTTCAAATCCCAAATTATCAAAATCAAATGAATTATCGTGAACAATTTTTAGATATTTATCAAGATCATCACTACTAACTTCCTTTTGCAAAGATTCTCGAATAATTCTAGGTAAATCTGTAATATTATCTACTAAAGAAACAGATGGGAGTGCTGTGTAACCCAGATCGGTAAAAACAATAGATGGTTTTTGATAGAAAGCTGCATCTAATCCAGATGAACCTCCTATTGTAATAACTAGAGAACATTTTTGAAAAAGACTTTCTGCAGAAACATCTGGGTGAAATAAACGGACATTTGGAATATCCATTATTTCCTTATACTCATCTATATCCCTCCAATACCTAATGTTTTGTGCCGGATTTTCTTTAACATATAATACATATCCAATAGGAAGAGATTTTACAATATGTCGTATAACTTCAATCTGGTTTGTATAATAAGGTGCAGCAATTAAGAGATTTCTTTCTTCATCAACACCAAGAGGAAAATAAATAAATTTTTCATTGTGTTCTATTTCTGTTTCCAGATTATTTTCCATAAATGATGAACGACGTTTTTTTGCAAGTTTTTTTGTGCTCTCATCTTTAAGTACATCTAGTTTTGTTCTCCCACGATGCGTATAATGAGTTTTAATATGTTGGTTTTCTGAAGACAGAAACTTTAAAGATGATTTTAAGAGTTCAACGTTTGAAACTTTGAAATTTCCTCTGTAATCTTTAATTTTATCAAAACTATTGATAGACTTTCGGTAAGTAAGTAAATCATCAAAACTCCTATTAGAAGATTGAACTGTATTAAGATCAATGTCTAGATCTAATTTTCTAGGATTTTCAGAGATCGCACATCTAGTTGTATTAAGCGAAGTCCGAAGAAGAGTTTTTGTCCCAGTTTTTTTACACATTTTATAAAGTAAGTCCTGTTGATGTAAGGTAGGCTCTGACATTATAAGAAAATCTGGATTGATTTTAGTTAGAATGTTTTCAAATAGCTTACATTCATGTTCTAAGACTGAAAGTATTTCATCATCAGAAAACTTGTAAACGTTATTGAATCTATAAAATATTCTTTCATTAATTGCCAACTCCCATAAATTAATGTCATATTTTTTTTCAAAATTAGAGAGATATTCTATATCTGGATTACTCAGATTTTCAAAATGATCATGGTAAAACCAGGTTTCTTGAAATTTTACCAGACTCTGATTTTTGAAAAATGATTTTGGTTTATCATAAGAATCTATTATTGCAAAAAAATCAGAATCTATTTTTTTTTGTAAATAATAGGAAACGCAGAAACTGGTTAAAGCACCACTAATCCAAAATAACACCTTATCATTATTCTTCAAATCTATTTTTTTTGGACATACTCATGTATAAAAATCACGAATCAATTCTGAGAATTGAACTGTCAATATCTTAGAAAATCAATCTAGGTACCATTTTAAATATGGTATAGATTTTTTTTCTTTGTTGGCAGAATCCCAAGTTAATTCTTCAATTAGAACAGTTGAGTGGAAGGATGATAGGGTAATTATGATTGATCAGACAAAATTGCCAGGTCAACTTGTTTTTGTAGAATACAATGATTATAATCAAGTGGCAGATGCAATTAGAAATCTTGTTGTTCGAGGTGCACCAGCCATAGGAGTTTCTGGTGCATTCGGTCTAGCTCTAGCAGCTCTACAGAGTAATTCCACTGAAAAAGATGAATTAATCAACGATCTTAAAAAAGCCAAACAGATTCTTTTTGAAACCAGACCAACGGCTGTAAATCTTGGTTGGGGATTGGATCAAATCATGAAGGTTGCACAATCAGGAAATTCGGTAGACGAAATAAAAAATCTTGTAGTTAAAGCAGCAAAAAAAATGGCTAGTGATGATATAGAAATAAACAAAACAATGGGTAAATTTGGCGCCGAATTATTTGAAAGCAATGATACTATAATGACTCATTGTAATGCAGGAGCCCTGGCAACTGTAGCATATGGTACAGCTTTGGGAGTCATCAGAGCAACCAAAGAAAGTGGAAAAAATGTCAAGGTTGTAGCAACTGAAACAAGGCCTATTCAACAAGGTTCAAGACTAACTGCATTTGAGCTAAAGCATGACGGATTTGATGTAAGTCTAATTCCAGATACTGCAGTAGGATATACCATGATGAATGGTTTGGTAAACAAAGTTGTTGTTGGAGCTGACAGGATTGTTCGGACTGGTCATGTTTTTAATAAAATTGGAACTTATCAAGTAGCTACGATGGCAAAACAACATGGAATTCCATTTTATGTCGCCGCACCACTATCTACATTTGATATGGATACAAATGCGAAAGATGTCATTATAGAGATGAGAAAAGGAACTGAGGTTACTGGAATTGGTGACAAAAAAACGGCTCCTGATGGAATTAATGTAATTAATCCTGCGTTTGATATGACCCCTCCTGAACTCATTTCAGGCATAATCACTGAGAAAGGTATAGCAAAACCTCCTTTTGAAGAATCAATAAAAAAATTATTTCAAGCTAATTAATAGAAAGTTTTTATTTATTCCATAAATTGTGTGCATATGAGCACAGTTAATGTTGAAGATGTCAGGAGTTCTCTTAAACAATGTATGGATCCAGAAGTTCCTCTAAGTATTGTGGATATGGGATTAATCTATGGAATCGCCGTTAATGAAAATAATGATGTTGATATCAAGATGACAATGACGACACAGGGTTGTCCTTTGCATGAAACAATGGTTGATGATGTTAAGAGATATACAAAAAAAGTTTCTGGAGTAAATAATGTAAATGTGGAAATCGTTTGGGATCCACCTTGGACAATGGATAAGATGTCAGATGATGCAAAGGCAATGATGAAGAATATGGGTGCGCAAAATACTCCAGCACCAATTAACTATGAAATTGCTATGCCTCAAGGAGTAGGTAATTTAGTTAAACAAGAAGACGGTTCTATTGTTTTGGCTAATGAACATGAACAGGGATTTATGGTAAATGATGCAATAATCGAATTCTGGAAATCATGTAATGGTAAAAGAAAAGTAACTGATCTTGTAGAAATTTTTGCACAGCAAACTGGTTTACAACGAACACAGGTTGAGAAAGAAGTTATTCAGTTAATTAAACAGTTACATGAAGGTGGTCTTCTCCTCATTCCAGATCAGCCTGATGCACCTAATGTAGAATTTAAAAAATCAAACTAAATTTCTTTTATTTCTGTTATTGTTGCCTGAACTGAATCCATTTTAACGATTGCACGTTTTTCATCCCATCCAAGTGCAACATACCAATCTCCTGCATCATCATCGTATTTTGTTTCAAGAGTTGTAATTTCTTTAGATTCAGTCTTGTAGTTTTTGATTATTCCAGATGTTGCAAGAGACACTGCATCTTTTTCAGTTTTTAATCTTCTATCCATCAATCCAATTCCTGGACTCATACGATAATTAGGGAAAAAACATCTAATATACTTGATTGTTGTTCGAAAGGGCCCGATGGGATTCGAACCCACGGCCTGGTGGTCCGAAGCCACCCGCTCTATCCAGGCTGAGCTACGGGTCCAAAAAAATAAGCATTTAACCTGTCTAAATATCTGTCTTATTAATGAAAATCTCAAAAAAAGTTGCAGGTGTTGAATATGCAATTCGGGATATTGTTTCAGCTGCAAGAGAAATTGAAAAACAAGGAAACAAAGTTGCCTATCTTAACATAGGTGATCCTGTCCAATTTGGTTTTCAACCACCAGACAACGTCAAGCAAGCACTCATTGACTCTGTAAAAAACGGTAATAATTTTTACACACAGTCTGAAGGTCTTCCTGAACTGTTAGATGAAATTGCAAAAAAAGAAAATGCTAAGGGTTTATCCATAGATTCAGAAAATGTTCTAGTCACAAATGGTGTATCTGAAGGATTGGATATGGTAATATCTTCAATTGTCGAAGACGGTGACGAGGTATTACTACCAGGTCCATATTATCCTCCATATGCATCATATGTTAGATTACATGGTGGTAAACCAATAGAGTTTGCCGTTAACTTGCATGATGCTCAACCAGATATTGATGATATACGATCAAAGATTACAGCAAAAACTGTTGCAATATGTCTAATCAGTCCTAATAACCCAACCGGCTTGATATTTGATGAAAATTCTCTTAAACAAATTGTAGACATTGCAAACGAACACAGTTTGTATATCATCTGTGATGAGATTTATGATAAAATTGTCTTTGATCAAAAATTTACTGGAATTGGTAAGGTTGCTGGGGATTCACCAGTCATAATTCTAAATGGATTCTCAAAAGTTCATCTCATGTCAGGATGGCGTATTGGTTACATTGCATTCAATAATTCACCACAACTTGATATGATAAGAGAAAACCTACCCAAACTTGCACGAGTTAGAATATCAACTAACCTTCCGGTACAGCATGCTGCACTAGAATCATTACGTGGTTCGCAAAATTACATTTCAGAATTTGTTTCTGAGTTGAAAAACCACAGAGACTATGTAATAAAACGTCTCAACTCAATGAATAATATCTCATGCTCAAATCCTCATGGAGCATTTTATGCTTTTCCAAAGATTGAAAATAATGCGTATAATTCTGACAAGGATTTCGTACTGGAATTACTGAAGCAAAAAGGTGTGTTAACTGTTCATGGTTCCGGATTTGGCACTCAGTATGGTAGTGGTCATTTCAGAATTGTATATCTCCCAAATATGGAAATTCTCGAGTCTTCCATGAACAAAATTGAGGACTTTGTTCGTTAATATTTCCAAATAGCATATTTCTTAGGCATAATCTCAATTATACAGTCAGTATCATCCAATATCTCTTTTGCAGATTTATTATTTAGATTCTTGAAGTAGCGCAAGAGAATTTTCTTTGCTAATCGTGAAACGGTATGAGTATCTTTGATCAACTTTGCGGTTCCTTGCCCCATCACACCAAATATGTTAGGTGCATTTACACCAACATCAACACAAAAACTTACTTTTTTACTAGTTTTGATATTTTTTGCCTTTTCCGTTTTTGTGTTGGTCCCGATGTAAATTTTATTTGCACTGTACATGTACCAAACAGGGACAATGTGAGGGGTACCTGTCTTATCAACAGTTGCTAGATGTAGAGTCTTTTGTTTTTTTAAAAATTCAGTTCGTTTTGACATTTGACTTCCTGTATCCTAATCCAATCATTATGCAACCAAAGATAATCATTGCTACAGAGATTTTTTCATTTGTAATTTCTGGTCCAACCAAAAAATCATAGAAGAATCCTGGACTCCATAAAATCATATTTCTTACGATAATAATTCCAGCCATGACAATAAACAGCACACCCATAGCTGTGAACCAGTTTCTTCCACGACGTGAATATTCGTGACTCATAGCAACATTATTTTTTTTATATTATACTATCTTAATTCCAGGATTTTTCATTTTGTTTCGAATCATTGCATTAAGTAGCAATGGAGTACACATCTCAACAAGATATGCAAGTGCACCAGGTCCAAGGTATATTGGACGCAATCCTTCTATTTCATTTATCAAATCATTAACTACTTCAACAGACTCTTTACTATCACCAGCAACAAAGATATCATAATCTAGTACGAGAGTTGGATTGATAAGCTTCTTTTCAGAAATTACATGAAATGCAGAAACTAATTTTGTTTTATCTTTCATATGCTTTTCAACAGTTTGGTGTGAAAATGGTTTATTTTCTTTAATTGCAACACATTCAAAACCTGTATCAGTTTTTGTCATTGGTACGATTGGAGAAACTACCACACACTCATCGCTAACTTGAGGTAAAACCTGTGAACAGATTGAATCTATATTATCATATGGAATAGATAAAACTAGAATTTGTGATTCCTTTGCAACTGAAATGTTATCTTTTCCTGTAATTGTTCCGTTAATTTGACCATATGCTTCTATAGCCTGAGTTGTATATTCTGCAGCTGTAGATATTGCACGTTCGGCATCACGTGAACCAATTATAACATCATGATTCTTACACCATCTAAACGCAAATCCTTTGCCCATGCCACCAGTTCCACCAATAATTCCAATTTTCATGACTTCGGTCTAACAATGTTATTATTATCTCTATAGAAAAATCTG
>ENA-UPTF01000742-UPTF01000742.1-marine-metagenome-genome-assembly--contig:-NODE-742-length-22088-cov-11.737767_pt1 | contig 22088 bp, 16 predicted proteins | sample MGYA00238166_ERZ767019 | MGnify/ENA primary metagenome ERZ767019 (study PRJEB28930, sample SAMN06266391) | marine metagenome | isolation source: Sea water from 250 m depth | place: Atlantic Ocean... | reverse complement strand
GTTATAAATCCAATAGCAAAATAAAATATTACCATTCTTCATCTTCCCATTCGTCTTCATCTTCAGCTATAAAGCCATAGCCCTGTCTTTCAAGATGAACCTTTACAATTGCCGAAACATCTTCTACACCTTCAAGCCCCCACATCCAATCCACAAGGCCATATAACATCGCCGTAGTGTCCCCTACAAAAGCGGCAACTTCTGGGCCCCAGTATTCTGTAACATCATTAATAGGCTCATCAACAGGAATGTATGGAGCTGGCATTTTTGTGCCCGGCATAACAGATTGTGGATTATTAAACAATTCAATCAGCCATTCTGGTCGCAAGCGTTCTTTGGTCAGCACTAGGTTTGGTGCCCATGTTAAGGCATCTTGACGTGGTTTCATGGATCCATAAAAATGACAGTTTATACAAGCGCCTTCTTCTTGAATCTTTTGTCCAGCTAAATATGAATTCGAAACTTGTGAAAAACTGTGCGGATTCTCATAGGTGAGGGACATACCATCTTTTGATTGAAAATAATCAATTACACCATTCCACTCCTCATGGGTAAAATTATAACTGGGCATCCGCACCTGTAAGTGAGGGCGTATCATTGATACATTTTGGAACCAATCCAATAACCAGTCTGGCTGAACTTTCCGACCTTCGGTATTTAATAATGGAGGGCTAAAACTCTGTACCAAGCTTATATCTTGGGAATTTTCAGATCCCGCGACTTCCTCAAGCCAAGCTGCAGTCGCCGTCCAAATTGCGCCACCTTCACCATCAATTTTATGGCAGCCAAGACAATTATTTGTATGTATAAAACGTTCACCTTTTGAGACAGCTAAGTAGGCAGGTGTTTTTTCTGGAAGTTTACTCTCAGGGATTTCATCTTTTACCATGCCCATTATCAAGGTTACTAAGGCATCAATTTCTTTTTCAGATAATCCGTAATGCGGCATACGAGATTTCTCCAGTGGTGATAATTCTTTTACACTTACCGAGCCATTTTCTGATGGAATGAGATCAAAAGTTTCTGGCCTGTCAATTTTATTATAAAACCAGTCCCATTTTGTGTGCGGTATTTCATCATGCCAAAAACCAAAATCAAGTTTAGAAATTAATTTACTGCCTTCAACACTGAGGGAAGTCCCGATTGGTTTTTTATCTTCAAACCCAGCAATATTGTGACAGGAGTAGCAACCATAATGACCGATAAGTTTTTCCCCAGCATAATTTAATTTTTCGGATATATTCATATTTGAAATGCGCTCATCAACCTGGGTTTTCCGTAACAACTGTGATAGGAATTCTGCTGCTATTTCATTTAGTACGGGTTCATTTACTGTAGCCGTATTCAGATCATCAAATTTTCTATTTTTATCCGCTAATAAATATGCAGCAATATCTTTAGCTTCCTGGTCAGTTATTCTCAAATTTGGCATCTTGGTATCTTCATGATAGCTGTATGGATTTTTCAACCAACTTAGTAACCAATCTTCCTTTACTTTAGAACCAAGCCCAATAAGATTAGGCCCTTGTTCCATTCGAATACCTTGAATTGTCGGGCTATAATTGGGATCTGGCTCAGGCTGGATTTGGTGACAACCTTTGCAGCCTAAAGAATTTACAAGAGTGCGACCGCTATCATAATCTCCACTTTTATTGATACTAACGGTTTCATATTTTTTTGATGTGCTGAATAAATATTCAGTAATGGCCAATACTTCTTGTTCAGTCCTAATTAAATCTTCAGATGAACTATTATTATCCTTTTTAAAAAAATGCGGCATCCAAGTATTATGTCTAAATGAACGTGGCTCAATTATCCATTTATATGTCCAATTTTTATCAGTCTTCGAGGCCATATGATAAAGACTAGGCCCTGGCTTTGTCGCATCATTCCAGCGGTCAACCTGATGACAAGCATGGCAGCCTGCTTTTTCAAAAACAGATAATCCAAGACTCAATGTTTCTGCTTCTTTAAGCGGCATATTGCCACTATGACATTTATAACAACCCGCCTCGGTGTATTTTTTTGGGAGCATGGGAATTTCCCAATAATGCATTGGTTCCCAACCTAGCTCTTTTTTCCAACGATGAGCCGTTTCTTTATCATTTGGGCTATGAGCTGATGTATAAAATCCTGTACCTCTACCCCTTCCTGCATGACAGCTTGTACAACCAAATTCACTTAATGGGTGCGGAGAATTAGGGCCTACCATAAAATCCAGTTTCGGATGTGTAGAATAGGGCTGCGGAGCGTCTTCGAAACCAGCTTTATCTATACCAACATGACAGGTCATGCAACGATCCACCTTTGGCATCCCCATATAAACAAGATCTTCTTCAAGATCATTCACTACTACTTGTTTTACTTCGTAATAAGGATCAATAAAATCGAGCACTGGTAAATCACGTACTACATTACCAATCTTATTCGCAAAAGACATGGATTCCGGGTCAACTTTTGATAACTTTCGTTTTAATAAGTCTTTTCCACGGGTTAAAGCGTTTAATGAATTATTTATTTCATCAATTTCTTTCCTAATCTCTCTCTCCTGAATCTTCATAGTTTCAATCTTGGATTCGGAATTTTGCCTAATTAAAAAGTATTTATTAACATTATCTGTTAAGGAAAGATATTTCTTTTCTATATCAGTTATACTTCCATGGCCGAATTGACTTTTTTCATATTCATATTTCAATACATCTAAATCAGCCTTTGCAAATTGATAAAGTTGGTTATTCTTATAAAGCTCAGAATTTAATTTTTTTAATTCTTTAATGATTTTATCTAATTCATCTTTACGATTAGTTAATTTTTTTTGGGATGATAAGAGTTGTTCTGACAATTGATTGTAATCTGAATTATTCTCCAAGGTAGTAGATGCTTCAAGCAAATCCTTACGGACTTTTTCTATCTCTAATAAACGAAATTCTTTTTGGTATTTTTTCCATGGTCGCTGATAATCATCGACAAATACTATAAGCCAAACAGCAGTAAAAACTAAAGTTGAAATTGCAAACAAGCGGTTGAGCTTGAGGATATTATAATGTCTTTCCTGATTATTAGCCATGTAGTTGAATCAGAAATTGAAAAAATATTCTGGGATAGAGATTATATACTTAAGGTTAAATATCCAGCGCAGATACATTTTTATCGGCAGCGTCAAAGCAACAATGATTAATACTATAAAAACAGAATAACGCGCGGCACCTAACCGAGCATACATATCTTTGAGTACTGTTTTTGCTAATAGTGGTGGCAGTATAAGAAAGTATCCTAGTATTACTAATATACCCCAAATTTCACGCAATAGAATGCTATCTGGCAATCCCCAGTTCAACCATTTTATATATATTATTTCAGAAAAGTTTATATTGGTTAGCGCTTCTAGTTTATGGATATCCCAATATTCAAATGGACCAAAGAAATTCCAATTAGGACCTCTTAAAAATGTTCCAACAATGATAAGCATTACCCATAGTACGAGCCAGCCAAACATAAATAGTGAAATCGCTGTCCTCCGACGTTTATAACTGAAAAATCCAGAGTTTTCAGGATTTCGATCAATGTATGGCATAGCCATCAAACCTACTAGAATTAAGCTTGGCATTACTACTCCGGCCATCCACGGATCAAAATACACCAGCATTTCCTGCAGGCCTAAAAAATACCATGGCGCTTTCGCAGGATTGGGGGATTCAGTAGGATTAGCCGGTTCTTCAATTGGCGCCGCAAGCCCAATTGACCAAACAAGCAAAAATGAAGAAGCAATAATTAATGATATTAACTCAACATAGACTAAATCCGGCCAAACCAGTACTTTATCATTTGGTGGTTCATAGAATTCACCTGGTTTTTTACCATCATCAAGCCTTTCATCATTACTATATGCTTGATTCATGGCTAACCAAGTAAAAAACACCACCAGAAATATCAGACCTGATATAGGTACATTATCCGGCTTTAATACTATTTTTGTGAAATTATAATCACCAAGTCCATAAATGAAAAATGAAACCATTCCTATAACGGCAATAATAATTGCTTTTTTGCTCCATATGTGGTGCAGGCCTAACCGGCGATGCCATTTTTCAAACCAATCACTTGGTGGGAATATGAAAGGGAATATTATTACAACTGAGGTAAACAATATTGTTGGGTTAGATACGGTATTAACAATTTCCTTAAAGGAACCCATGGTTACACTGGTGTAGAGATACCACCATCCTTTCTCACTCGCCAAAAATGTACTGCCATAAAAATCATTATTATAAAAGGTAAGCCAATACAGTGCAGTACATAGAATCGAAGTAAAGCAGCCTCACCCATAAACCGTCCACCAATTAATGCAAACCTTGCATCACTTGCCATAGTAATAAAATTGATATCACCTATAGCAAGTAAGGCTGCGCCTGGACCTTCAGACCCAAGAAAGGGAGTGGCCCTAGCCATGTTACCACCAACAGTAATTGCCCATATCGCTAACTGATCCCAAGGTAAAAGATAACCGGTAAAACTCAATAATAGGGTTAGCAATAATAGAATAACGCCTATAGACCAATTAAATTCCCTTGGCGGTTTATACGAACCGGTCATAAAAACTCTAAACATATGCAACCAAACAGTAATAACCATGGCGTGCGCTCCCCAGCGATGCAACTCACGCATAATACCAAATGGGACCTGTTCAGCAAGATCAATAATATCAGTATAGGCATATTCAATAGTTGGACGGTAATAAAACATCAGCAGTATGCCAGATATAGTAAGAATCAAAAAAATGAAAAAAGAAAGCCCACCCATACACCACGTAAATTTCAGTTTAACAGCATGTTTTGGAAGACGTACTGGATGTAAGTGAAGAAATACAGAATTCAGTACAGACATCATACGCTGACGACGATTCCGTGGTACACCACCACCACGGAAAATAGATTTCCATACTTGTGATTCTGCTGCTTTTTCTAAAAAGGATTTTTTTGTTTGTTCAGCCATACTATCTATTACCTAAACTCTTAAAAAGGCTTCGGGATCTGACCATTGCCCCTTTTCTTGTTGATATTTTTGTGTTTTGTCAATAATGATTTCACCGCTGTCTGCCAATACAATGCGATACCTTTCCAAAGGTCTTGGCGCAGGTCCCTCAAAATTAATGCCTGTCATTTTAAAACCACTTCCATGGCAGGGACATTTGAATTTTCTGGATGAAATCAACCAGTTTGGCGTACAGCCCAGATGTGTACATACAGTAGATAACGCATAAATACCCTCATCATTTCGAATAACCCAAACACCATATTTATTCTTCCATTTTGTATCTACTTCACCAATGGTATAATCATCTGGATAACCCGCTCGAAATGTTTGTACAGGCTCAAAAAGGACATTAGGGAAAAAGAATCTGAGCATCATTGTAAAGAAACCACCCGTTGCAGCTACAAACCCTACCCAGCCTAAAGATAGCCAGGAAAAGAAAGATCTTCGAGTGACCTCGTTTTCCTTTGCGGTTTCCCCTAATGCTGCAGGTGCTTTACGAACCGGTGGTTTGGTCGCTGTTTTTTTTCCCTCTTGCATAGATTAATAAAGTATTTATTTAAGTGTGTTTCTAGCCGCTTGGCGAACTTTCATATTTAAATCATTTTCCATCATATCCATCAAGACTTGTCTTAATTCATCATTCAATATATTCCTACTTACTCTTATAGCAGCTAATATCGCTTGATTTTGCTCAACTGCATCAATATTAGGAAATGAATCTAAATATTTTCTGTCCATAAGGTCTAATAATATTCTACGCCCACTATCGTCTTTTTGTTTTGCTAACGCAATAGCTGCATCCCATCTAACATTTGGTTCAGGATCATTTAAAGCCTGTTTTAAAACAGTCAGAACTTGATTACCAGCATAATTGCCTAAAGCCACCACCACCTGATGTCGTACTCTTGCAGATTCATGTTCAAATAAACGTAACAATTGTTCAAGACTCGTTTGACTGTTGATCATTCCCAGCGAATAAATTACGGCGGTTAAGATTTCATCATTTTCAGCTTTCAATGTTTTTTCCAAAGTGGCAGCATATCTTTTATCCTTTGTTCTGCCCATAGCTAAAGCTAAATAGATACGAATTCGATTATCGCGTTCCTTCTCAGAATACTCAAATGTTGATATCAGATCATTCACAAATCTTTCTTCTCTTGGGACCATTTTGGGGTTCGCTAATATCTTAGATAATTCAAATGCTCCTTGCCAGCGCTTGGTGTTACCACCAATTTTTACATCCTGTAAATAATCCTGAGCAGTCCTGGGTTCAATCGTAAGTATACGAAGCATAAGAAAAATTAATACTCCAAAAATCGCTATTATAAAAGGCACAACAAAAAAGCTATGAATCACTACTTTAAAGAGTGACTTTTTTTCTGCCGGAAAGTCCCTTGGCAGATTTTCGCTATTTTTTATAGCCATATATTGCTTCTTGGTAGAAAATAAATTATTTGTAGTGCCGCGGAAAGGACTCGAACCTTCACACTCTTACGAGCACCAGATCCTAAATCTGGCGTGTCTACCAGTTCCACCACCACGGCATCAATATTCAATTTATTAATTATTCAAAAGTTCAGCCGGGGAAATTAATCAAATGTGTTTCTTACACGAAATAAAAAAGGACAGGATGAACCTGCCCTCAATCACGAAAAAAGCTAAATAATTACTTAACTAAAATCATCTTTTTCGAAGCAATAAAATTATCAGTTTTTAATTGATAAATATAGACTCCTGCGCCCATTTTATTACCCATGTCATCTCTAGCATCCCATACAATTGTCTTTAATCCTGGCGCTTGTTTTTCGTGCAATAAATTTCTTACCTGACGGCCAGCAAGATCATAAATGGTCAATTTCACATTTGAAAGTTCTGGTAGATCGTATTGAAGTACAGTTACAGGATTAAATGGATTCGGATAATTCTGGTATAGCGTATATCGATTTGGCAAGGCAATATCATCTATGGTCCCTAGTGCAATACTGAACATACCATATCCTGTGGCAGAAACTGTCACTTCATTTGTATTTTCGTCCCTGGCACTTACGTCACCGAAAAATAATCCTAGATGGCCACCAAAATAGTCCTTTTGTTGTACACTTATCTCTAGTATCGGACCAGTTCCTACAGGGACAGCTGATCCGATCGTGTAACCAAATATGAAGCAATTCCCATCTTCGTCTTCACCGGAATTATCCAAGAGTGAGCCACCAACATCTGCAAATCGACCCGCGGGATTTACAGCTGTAACAAACAAACCATCAGGTATATCTATTAGTAGCATTTCAAAAACAGAAATGGGTACGATATTATCTAGACTGATAGTGATATTATCTGCAGTATATCCTGACATAGTTAAATTTGTATCAAGAGAAAATTTTGCCATTGGTGTACCGACAAAAATACTTGGGTTAATACTCTCAGTATACATTAGATGATTATTCGCATCAGCCATAATCATATCTACAATGCCAACCTCAATACTGTTACCTGTTGGCACATTAGGTTCAACATAAAGTGAAATGTCAGCTATATGTCCCATCCCAGGTGCAATAGGATTATTAAGGGTTAGATCTACAATTGCAATATAATACTCATTTCCTACCGTATTTCCGGCAAAAAACCAATCATTGAAATCCATATATTCGGTTGGATCAACCAGAACTCCAGTCACCTGATTAGCTGTATTTGACAGAGAAAACTCAATCGCTGTGACCGGTTGGGTATTGCTGATCATAAGTGGTAAGGTAATTACGTCTCCAGGATTTGCCACTGCATTTGGCATCGCCAATGACTGGGTTTCAACACTCACCTCGAAATTTGCGTTAGAACCTGTCCAGTTCATTTCAACATCATTGTAATCCTTTATATTCGCAAAAGTGAATCCTAGATCTACAAGACTTGGTTCCATACTTATGCTACGTACAATCACTTTGCACACAGGGTCACTGCCAGGAATAAGATTATTGTTTATTCCCCAGCCAGTTACTACCATTACACCACTGGCTTCAGTAACATCTAACGTCCAGCCTTGAGTACGATTTGTCGGCAGTATTGTTTCCGCAATGATATAATCAGGGCCATCAGTTATTTCTATATAGAAAAAACTTATTTCGGCTTCATTATTTATCGATATATCAAGCGTATCTGTCTGACCTGATAAAGCAGCACCGTTAGTAATAGATAACTCTACCCATTCGACCGGTGTACCATCGACGACATTGCTAGGTCCCGACTCCGTGCCTTCAGGAGAATAATCTGTGGTTACATAATAATAATAGGTAGCACCATTGATTACTTCATTATCAGTGTATTCATGTACACCTGCGCCAACACTAACAATAAGCTGATACTCTGGATCACTTGCAGAGCTACGGTACAGGTTATAACCAGAAATGTCGGGGACATTTCTTAAAAGTATCGGATCAAGGGATCCTCCAATATTTCTTTCTTGATCAAGTTCATTAATTATACCCATATCTACAAAAAATGGTAAAGATAGACTGAAATCTTCCCGCGCCTCATAAGTAGATAATTCTTTTTCAATCGGCATAGAATTTATATAACTGTATTGAATTATATTAAATCGACCATCAGACGTATTAAATGTTACACTTTCAGTTGCAGTAAATTCACCACCTGTTGCGATTTCAATACCGTTGAGAATTAGACGATAATACCCTTCTCCATAAGCACAACAAATACCATCACCAAAAGTATCATAAATTGTAAATACATACCCACCAGATGGGATATCTAGATCCCAAGTATATAAGGTAGCTAGGTCTATTAATTCACCCGTAAAAATACTAGCAACAACACTGTCTCCATCCACATGAACAAGGTCCCAACTGGTTTCACCTGGATAATTATCGGTTAATATCTCAACTGTAAAGGGTACTGAAGGTGGAATTGGTCCTATGGGCGGGTTCCAGTTTAAAGGTACTTCGCCATCTAGCCCAGAAACTGCAATCAAATTATGAGGTTCTTCCATATAACCGGGGAAAACGGTTACCATACCAGTGTCTAATTCTGAAATCCAATATATACCACCAATGCTATCAGAAACGGTGACCTCATTAAAATAAATTAATACATCATCACCATAAGCATCATCATTTATAGAGAATCTCACATTTAGAATTGGTTCTATTCCTGGCGCAATATTATTATTCGTAGTACTATATAAAAGAATTCTAGTGCCACTGCCGACATCAGTAGTTGAAATCGTGAAACCATTTGTACGGTCTGCAGTCCATATGCTATCTATAGTTATATAATCTGGCTCATTTAGAAGATCAAACTGCACCCCACCTACTGTACCATCGTTATCCATACTAACCTGTAGTTCTGCCATTTCAGACACATCGCCACTATCTGAACTCATGGTCAGACCTACAACAAAACCGATTGAGACGATCCCATTGCCATTCAACGCACCCAAATCAGACCCACTGCTATCGGTTACAATCAGTTCGGACATTTCCAGGTCAATTACAGCAGATGCAATATCAGACCCATCAAAATGTATGGTCATTACAGTATCCGAATTAGCTGGAATCGAATAAGCATTACCAGCATTGAAAAGTAAAATTCGATAAGCACCTGAAGAAAGCTGGTTCATTTCCGCGGAAAATCCAGCGGCCCCACCAACGGCATTAATTGAAAAAGGTGATATAATACTTGGATCAACCACCATGTCAAACTGCAATCCCGATATACTATTATTTGGGTTATTCACAATTACAGGCACTTTTATATCTGAGGCATACCCTGGAAACTCTACAGTCTCTAAATCTACCGTTAATTGTGCGTGTAGAATGCCAATCAAAAAGGTAACGTAAAACAATAGATTCTTACTAAACATTATGTGCGGATTACGTTTTAATGTTATAAATATCTACCATATTATCATTCTTTGGACGCATTCGAATACCCTACCTCGATCATATTGGTAATTAGGTGCTGAAGGTACATATATTAGTAAGATTATCCACTGGATTTATATTTCCTTATGATCTATATCACACAATAATAAATATATATTAGAACAAAGATTTATTTATATCACACTGGACAATAACAAGGTTTTATAATTACACTAGTAACCACACCAAATCATTGATTAATTCCTATCTGTTTCACAGTGCCAGATTTAAAGGAAATATTATTAGGTTTGGGTATATCCGCGGTTGAGATAATCCTGGAGTTTTTTATACTTTACTGTTTCCCTTTTACCGCTCGGACTTATTAGCTCTATTTTTTCATTTCGACCAATTTTTTTATCACTTGTTATTGGCTTCCTTGTTGCTTGCTGAGGCTGGTTTTGATTTTGATTAGCCTCTGGTGGCCCGGTAAAACCAAGTCCAGTTGAATCTTGGTGCCTCATTTGCACATCCCGGGCTTGACTGGACCGTATCTGGGGCGCATGGTCCATACCTTGAATCTTTGTCCGAAACAAACGTTGCAGTGTCATTTGGGTCGTATCTGCCATCATTTCTTTAAACAGATAAAAACCCTCTGACTTATACTCTAGGAGAGGATTTTTTTGACCATACGCTCTGAGGTTAATGCCTTCTCTAAGCTGATCCATTGCGTATAAATGATCTTTCCATTTTTCATCAATGGTTCGCAGAACCACAAAACGCTCAAAACCCCTCATAACATCCTCAGGCAATAATGATTCTCGAGCAGAATATAAATCCATGGCTTCATCAACAATATTTTTCTTGAAATGTTCAGCGTCTGACTCAATATCAAATTTTTCGCGATCAATTTCAGTTAACAGAACTGATGAAAAATTATGTTCCAAACCATCCCAGTCCCATAATTCATGGTTTTCTTCATCTTGACCATCCAATTCATCATCAACAAAATCAGAAATTAAATCGGGAATAATATCTCGCAAATTTTCTCCCCGTAATGCATTATTGCGAATATCATACACTACCTGCCGCTGCTGGTTCATCACATCATCATATTCTAATAGATGTTTCCTAATACCAAAATTTCTTCCTTCTACTTTTTTTTGCGCATTTTGTATGGCCCGGGTTACCATCTTATGCGTGATTACTTCTCCCTCTTCAATTCCCATACGATCCATGATTGATGCAACTTTCTCAGAATTGAATAGACGCATCAAGTCATCTTCGAGACTCAGATAGAATCTTGATGAACCCGAATCTCCTTGCCGTCCAGAGCGGCCTCGTAACTGCAAGTCTATCCGGCGTGATTCATGCCGTTCAGTACCGACAATATGTAAACCGCCTAATTCCTTTATACCCTCTCCAAGTTTAATATCCGTTCCTCTGCCGGCCATATTTGTCGCAATAGTAACAGCCCCCTTTTGGCCAGCACGGGCTACAATTTCTGCCTCACTCTTGTGTTGCTTTGCATTTAGTACATTGTGGGGAATTCCACGTCGCTTTAACATTCGTGATAATAATTCAGAAGAATCAACAGATACAGTTCCAACAAGTGTAGGCTGGCCATTCTTATAACATTCGGCAATTTCTTCTATTACAGCAGTATATTTCTCACGTTTTGTTTTATATATCAAATCATCACGATCATCTCTCACTATATTGCGATGGGTTGGAATAACTACTACATCCAGATCATAAATACTTCCCAATTCTTCCGCTTCTGTCTCAGCAGTACCAGTCATGCCGGCAAGTTTATCATACATACGAAAGTAATTTTGGATTGTAATTGTTGCTAGCGTTTGGGTTTCGCGTTCAATCGTAACATTTTCCTTCGCTTCTAAAGCCTGATGAAGGCCATCGCTGTATCGTCGCCCCGCCAAGATTCGACCCGTGAACTCATCCACAATTTGTACTTTTCCACCTTGAACAACATATTCAACATCCTTTTCGTATAATGTGTAGGCTCGCAACAATTGACTAATGTTATGTATTCGAGCGCTTTGCTCCGCATGCTGCTGATGCGCTTTTTCTTTCTCCTGTTTGATTTCTAAAGTACCGAGGTTTTCTTTTTCATCTATTTCATGCAATGTTTCACCAAGATCTGGTATAACAAACATGTCCGGATCATCGGGTGCTAAAGATCCCCGCCCTTTTTCAGTGATATCAATTACGTGGGTTTTTTCATCAATGCTAAAGTATAGATCCTCATCTACCTCGTGGATTTTTTTATCACGCATATATTCCGATTCAACATCATGAGCTAATTTTTTTGTACCCTTTTCTTGAAAAATCTTAAGAACCTTTGGATGTTTTGGCATACCGCGATTGGCCTGCAATAATCTTAATCCAGCTTCATCATTGTTCTCTTGATCCATAAAACCCGTGGCTTCAGCCACCATTCCTGTAACTAAACTATTCTGTTTTTTGATAAGATTTTGGACCATTGGCTTGAGCTCTTTGTAGGTAGTGTCAACTGGCGCATCGACAGACCCAGAAATAATTAGTGGTGTTCTGGCTTCATCGATTAAAACGCTATCTACTTCATCTACAATTACAAAAGCATGATCCCGTTGAACTTGATCTTCTGGTGCAAGGGACATATTGTCGCGAAGGTAATCAAATCCATATTCGTTGTTCGTTCCATAAGTGATATCACAATTATAAGCAGCTTGCCTTTCCCTGTTATCCATCGTATTCAAAATAAAGCCAACCGACAAGCCAAGGCATTTGTATATCTCACCCATCCATTCTGCGTCGCGCTGGGCCAAATAATCATTGACAGTCACTAGATGGGAACCACGACCAGAAAGAGCATTCAGGTATAATGGCATTGTAGCAACCAAGGTTTTTCCCTCACCCGTTTTCATCTCAGTGACCTTACCGCTATGAAGTACAATCCCCCCTAATATCTGAACATCATATGGTATCATTTCCCAGGATATTTCCTGACCCATAATGCGCCATGATTTTCCCATATTACGCCTGCATGTTTCTTTGACCATAGCAAAAGCTTCGGGTAAAATTTCATCAAGTTTTTCATGCTCTGCATTTATTACATGTTTATCAGCTTCTTCATTATCAGAAATCTTCTCTTTAGCATATTTTTGGGCAACTTCACGAGTAGATGCTATCTCTAATTTGAATTCCCTTGTGCGATTGATTAAATCATCATCTGATTTTGTTTGTAATGTGTCATAAATCGAATTGATTTCATCCACGATAGGAATCAATGCCTTTGTATCGCGATCAGATTTGGTTCCGAATACTTTTGTTATGAATGTTTGAAGCATTTCAAAGGTTAATGGTTAAGTGGTTTTATCATTATTCAGTTTATGTTTAAAGATCGCATCCAGTACACCATTTACAAAGCTTGCGCTATCTTCTGTACTATACAATTTTGCAATTTCAATCGCCTCACTGATAGACACCTTAGGCGGAATTCCATCGTTAAAATAAATTTCATTTACTGCGATACGCATAATCAATTGATCTAGTGTGGCTACCCGATCCAGTTTCCAGTTATCAAGGTTATCAGAAATTAATTGTTCTGCCCAGATTTTATTATCTACAATATTACCATAAAGTTCAGTAATAAATGCTTTTGTTTCTCCATCGAAACTGTTTCTTGCAAATAAATCATCTAAAACCTTTTCTTTTGTTTCACCAGTAAGTTCCAAAGCATATAGAGCACCTAAAATACCCTCTCTTGCAAAACGACGCGGATGCATGTTAAACTACTCTTTTATTGGATATAACCAACCAAATTCATCAGATAAATCCCCGCGCTGAATTCCGGTAAGTAATTTTCTTAATTTAGAGGTCAATTGTCCCATTTTTCCATCTGCAATTTTATGTTTACCATCCAAGCCAGTGATGTTTCCAACTGGTGTTACGACAACAGCTGTACCAGTACAAAAAACTTCATCCGCATCATAAAGCTCTGTCAAAGTAACATTGGTTTCTAACACTTCAAGACCTATTGTATCCTTCGCTAGTGTAATGACAGAGTCACGAGTAATACCAGGTAATATACTTCCATCTAATTTTGGTGTTTTAATTGTATTTCCAGTTAATACAAATAGATTAGCAGAACCAACTTCTTCTACAAATTCTTCATCCTTTGCATTCAAATAAATAACCTCATCAAAGCCGCTGTTCTTTGCCTCAATTAAGGGAAGTAGAGATGCAGAATAATTACCGATTGCTTTAGCATTACCAATACCTTTAGGCGCTGCACGATGATACTTATTACTTACCTTTAAGTTCAAGGGTTGAATATCGCCTTTGAAATAGGGTCCAACGGGAGAAACAAACACCATAAAAGTATATACTTCCACTGGTTTTACACCAAGAGCTGGTGATGTGCCCCAAACGATAGGTCTTATATACAGACTTCCTTTCCCATAGGGAGGTACATAATCAATATTGTCTTTTAATGTTTCTTCTACTGCATTTAAAAAATACTCTTGATTCATTTCTGGAATACACAATCGTTTGGTAGACAAGGCCATCCTTTTGGCATTCATTTCTGGTCGAAACAAAACCACCCGATCTTTAACTGTCCGGTAGGCTTTCGTCCCCTCAAAACAACCCTGACCGTAATTTAATACACCGGCAGCAGGCGACAACTCAATTGTCCCATAAGGTATCAAACCGCCTAATTTCCATTCTTCTCCTTTCCTGCAGATCCCTTTGTACATACTACGTGTTTCCACTACATTAAATCCAAGATTGTCCCAATCTATTTTTTCCATAATTAATTCTCCATTATCTCCCTTGCGATTACCATTTGCTGTATTTCAGTTGTACCCTCATAGATTTGCGTAATTTTTGCATCACGCATTAATCTTTCAACACCATATTCTTGCATGTATCCATAACCGCCAAAAATTTGGACACAATCAATAGATGCGTCCATGGCTGTTTGCGATGCAAAGCTTTTAGCCATAGCAGCCGCTTTGGTATAAGGTTTATGCGCATCTTTTAGAAGAGCCGCTTTCTGTATCAATAACCTTGACGCTTCTACATTTGTACCCATTTTGGCAATTTTTTCCTGCAACGCACCAAAACTGCTAATGGTTTTTCCAAATTGTTTTCTTTCTTTTGAATACTGTACAGATTTATCCAATGCTGCCTGGGCAATTCCTAATGCCTGTGCTGCGATGCCAATTCTACCACCATCGAGCGTAGCTAATGCAATGCGAAAACCCTGTCCTTCTTTATCGATAAGATTCTCAATTGGAACGTGGCAATTATCAAAATATAGTTCACATGTATCAGAGCCACGAATACCAAGTTTATCTTCCTTTTTGCCAACCGAAAAACCCTCTATATCTTTCGGTACTATGAACGTAGATATACCATTATAACCTGCTGATTTATCTGTCAAAGCCATTACAATAACTACATCTGAATTGATACCACTAGTAACCCAGTTTTTCGTGCCGTTCAGTATGTAGTATTTTCCACTTTTTTCTGCAACAGTATGCATATTACTTGCATCAGAACCGGACTGCGGTTCACTTAAAGAAAAAGCACCTAATTGCTGACCACTGGCTAACTTTGTTAAATAGGTTTCTTTCTGCCAATCATTTCCATAATTGACAAGTATCTGGCAAACAAGGCTATTATTCACTGAGACAATAACGCCTGCGGATGCGTCTACTTTTGATAATTCTTCAATAATCAGGGCATAACAAATTGTATCCATACCAGCGCCATTCCATCTTTCTGGAACCATAATACCCATAAATCCAAGTTCACCCATCATTTTTACTTGCTCAAATGGAAACTCAGCATTTTCATCGCGTTCGATTACACCAGGTTTTAGGTGTTTTTCAGCAAATTCAGAAGCTGTGTTTCTTACTAATTCCTGCTCTTCAGTAAGAAAGTGCATTATATCCTTTCAACAATCATAGCTGATGCTTCACCACCGCCAATACACAAAGTTACCAAACCTGTAGTTACATCTTGTGATTTCAAAGCATGGATGAGGGTGGTTAAGGTACGAGCACCACTTGCACCAATTGGATGCCCAAGAGCAATAGCCCCACCTTTTACATTTACTATACTATGATCCAGGTTAAAGTCATCCATAACGGCCATGGTTACTGGTGCAAATGCCTCATTAATTTCCCACAAATCTATATCAGCAACTCCCATCCCAGCTTTTTCAAGCACCTTACTAATTGCTTTGATTGGGGCTGTTGTGAACCATTCAGGTTCCTGTGCTGCAGAAGCCTGACTATAAATACGCACCATTGGCGTAAATCCTAATTCTGTAACCTTGGCTTCACTCATTAACAATAATCCAGCAGCTCCATCATTGATTTTAGAAGCATTGCCTGCAGTTATCGTACCATCCTTTTCAAATGCTGGGCGCAACTTATCCATTTTATCAAAATTTACTCTACCAGGCTCTTCATCGATATCTATCGTGATCGTATTTTTTTTTCTGTCCATTACATCTACCGCTATTATTTCATCATTAAAAGATCCAGTTTTCTGAGCATCTAATGCACGCGCATAAGATTCTTTAGCAAAGTCATTTTGATCTTCCTTGGTATAGTGGCGATCCCGGGCACAAATTTCAGCACAATTACCCATATGAGTATCATTATAAACATCCCACAAACCATCTGTTATCATGCTATCTATCAACTCCCCATGGCCTAGCCGATACCCATCCCTGCCTTTGGATAATAAGTATGGTGCTTGACTCATATTTTCAAATCCACCAGCAATAATAATATCTGCATCACTCACTTGAATAGCCTGTGTCGCTAGCATAACAGATTTTAATCCAGATCCACACATTTTATTAATGGTGGTACATTCTACAGTATTTGGCAGACCAGATCTTAATGCAGCTTGTCTTGATGGCGCCTGACCTAATCCCGCTGCTAATACGTTACCCATTATCACTTCATCCACTGATGACGGATCAAGCAACGTTTCATCCAAAATTCCACCAATTACTTTAGAGCCTAAGTCAGGTCCACTTACTGTAGAAATCGATCCTTGAAACGACCCTATAGGAGTTCGCTTAGCAGCAGCAATAACTACATTTTGCATATTTTCCATGATTAGTAATTACAAATTATAATATAGAAAAACTTACCCCAGTCATCGAAAAGTTTTCCGCAAATAAAGATCAATTTCTAGTATCCAAATAGCCATTAAACGTTGATTAGCACCCATTTTACAACTGATGAAATATTAAATGCTGATCAGTAATTATTTCGTTTGTAATATTTGGGAAAATTAGTACCAAAGGACACTGGAATCATAGCATTTAGGACTCCAGGAGATTGTTAATTACTTCTTTTTGTTTGTTTTATCATAGGCCCGAATGATATCCTGAACCAATTTATGCCTGACAACATCACTTTCATTCAATTTTACCAAACCTATACCATCGATTCCCTTCAGAATATGCACCACTTGAATTAAACCTGAATCACTGCTCTTTGGTAAATCAATCTGAGTAATATCACCTGTAATAATTGCTTTTGAATTAACACCAAGCCTAGTGAGAAACATCTTCATTTGCATCGGTGTAGCGTTCTGAGCTTCATCTAAGATCATGAATGCATTATTCAAAGTACGACCACGCATATAGGCCAAAGGAATTATTTCAACTGTACCATTAGATAAAACTCTTTTCAACTTTGGTTTTGGCATAATATCACCAAGTGCATCGTATAAAGGCGTAAGATACGGATCAACTTTTTCTTTTAGATCCCCGGGTAAAAACCCAAGATTTTCGCCAGCTTCCACCGCTGGCCGACACAACGCTATCCGATCCACTTCGTGATTTTCAAGTGCAGCAATTGCGAAAGCAACAGCAATATATGTTTTCCCTGTACCTGCAGGTCCTATCGTTAAAACAATGTCATTATTCTGAACAATATTAATGTATTCTTGCTGACCATCTGATCGAGCAATTATTGCTCCTTTTCTGCCATAATGAATAACATTCTTCGGCACTTTATTATTATGGCCATTATCAATTGTTACAACTTCAATTAACTGGCGTACATCCTTTGCTGTCAGAGATCCTTTACGAGCCAACGTTTGTTTCATCTCGTGAATTACTTCTTTAGCCAATTCAAGTTGTATATCATTACCCTTAAGTTTAATGTTGTCGTTTCGGATAACAACATTAACTGCAAAAGATCTTTCTATTAATCGTAGATGGGCATCCGCTGTTCCAAAAAGAGCGGCTAGGTCGATGCCTTTAATATCTAGTGTCTTTTCCATCTTAATGATTTTCAATATTAATTTTGTACTATATTTTACATTAAGAATCAGGAATTAATCCATTGCATAGCAAATTTTACCTAACCATAGATCACATGCGACTGAAATGTATCCATTTAGGAATCTGTTGTTTATTTATTTATGCGGGCTGTGGTTACTTAAATACAACATCGAATGCAAACCGATTGAATTATGACTATCTTATTAAAGAAGGGGAATTATATTGGGAAAAGCGGGCCAATCCAAAGAGCGCGAGAATGGCGACATTATATTTCGAAAAAGCGTTTGAACTGAACCCTCAGAACTTTGAATTGACTGTATCTTTAAGCAGGGCATACTATTTTCAAGGATATTACATAGAAATTGATCCCGCAAAACGCGATACTCTATATCTGAAGGGTGCAAGCGCTGCACTTACCGGTTTTCAAAATACTACATTCTTTCAATCATTTGCTGATACTACATCAATAGATAATTTAAAGCTGCAAATTACAGCTATTAGAAAAGCACCTGTAGAAACAATTCCAGCACTATACTGGTGGGCAGCAAATTTTGGGCGCTATTTAACTACCAAGCCAGTACTGAAACGGATTGAATCAAGAGAAATCATTGAGACAGCAATGCACCGGATTGCAACTTTAGATGAAGATTATCATTATGGCGGGCCAACTCGATTTTTTGGTACGTTTTATTCTCGTTTACCTGGCGTTCCTCTAGATAGAGCAAAAAGCAACTTTGATCAATCACTTTCTGACAGTCCTGACTATTTAGGTACAAGAGTATTACGCGCCCGGTATTACCACACGAAATTGGGAAATCAAGATTTATTCGAAGAAGACCTAAATTACGTAATTAATGCAGATCCATCCATACTGCCTGATGCAATGCCTGAGAATCTATTTGAACAGGAAAAAGCTAAGGAACTATTAAAGCATACCTCAATTCTATTTGAATAAATAGCCTCTTATTCTAGACATATAATTCCATTAAGGTGCATATTGAATCTAATTTTGATTCTATTATTCCACATACATCTAATGAAGACCAATTAGCAATATCCATATGATCAGATACTACTTTTATTACTGATATTTTATCTATATTAAAGTAATTAATAGCTGTTGCAGTAATAATCGCTGCTTCCATATCAACCAACCCCTCATAACCGACATGTCCACCAGTGATTCCTTTTGCTACTGTCGTTAAGGCTATTGTGTTGAATTCATTTTTTGCCGGTATCGTTAGAAAATATTTATCGAAGGTTTCATCATTGGTCACCTTATTTACCAGAAATACCTCACCAATTTCTGTTTTATCTGGATGCCCACCAGCTATACCAATATTGAATAATATAACGTTATCAAAATTAGAAAATCTTTCCAGAAATAAAGGTAATACGCTTTTTACTTGACCACTACCAATACCTGTTATTAATAAACTGCAGACTTCATTACTAAACACACTTAGATCTGATTGGTTTTCATCGCTTTTTAATTCAAAGCGATCAATAAAGGGCCGGGCCTCATCAGGTAATGCTGTTATTATCAGTCTTTTCAACATTGATTAATTATTTTTTTGCCCTTTAAAATATAGGCCTGTAGTGTAACCAAAAAAGTTAAATAAAATATCAGCGATCTTATTGGGTATTGTTTCAATCGCAAATTCATACGGCAACACTAACTCCAACATTTCCCAGCCAAAAGAGATCAATAGGAATAACAACCAGCGAATATTGGTATATCGCCCAAATAAATAATAAAAAACAAAATGAATAATCGAATAATGGTTGATGATAGTCATTAATATTTAAAAGCATCCGAAAGGATGCTTTTAATGGCATTCATTTTGTGGTTCGAATCCCTAATTCCTTTAATTGATCTTTAAATACAGAACTCGGTGCGCCATCCATCAAGGACAGGGCAGAGGTTGTTTTAGGGAAGGCAATGACATCACGAATATTATTGGTTCCGGCTAATAGCATAACCAATCTATCAAAACCGAACGCTATACCACCATGGGGTGGTGTACCATATTTGAGTGCATCAATAAAAAACCCGAATCTATCCTGTGCCTCTTTCTTATCGATACCAAGTATTTCAAAAATAGAGCGTTGTAATTCTGAATCGTGGATTCGGATCGAACCGCCTGCAACTTCATAACCATTAATAATTAAATCATACTGACGGGAAGTGACAGATTCTGGCGCCTTTTTTAGTTCATCCAAGTCATCCGTTTGAGGCTGGGTAAATGGATGCTGCAGAGAATAATAACGCTGTTCTTCTTCATCAAATTCGAACATGGGAAAATCGGTAACCCAAACAGGTTTGTAATCTCCTGAATTAACCAGATTTTCTATGCGTGCGATTTCACAGCGCAAAGCACCCAATGCAGTTTGAGCTATTTTCTCAGTATCACCGATTATAAATATTATATCACCATCCTTGATGCCTAGTTCAGATTTCATATCCTGTTGCAAATCATCATTGAAAAACTTTGCAATACCGCCATTCAGTTTGCCTTTTTCAGCTTTCATCCAGGCCAAGCCCTTGGCCTTGTACCTTTTTACAAAATCAGTGAAATCATCAATAACTTTACGGGAATATTTCTTACCATCCGATACAACGATTCCCACCACAGTGTTTGCAGATTTAAACGCATTAAAATCACTTTTATCTGAAAAGGATTTCATATCCTGTAATTTCATATTATACCGTAGGTCTGGACAATCAGTACCGTAATTAGACATGGCATCAGAGAAAGTCATACGGGGAAATGGGTCTAATAACTCAATATTTTCAACCTGTTTAAAAACATGTCTAGTTAATTGCTCACAAATATTGAATACATCCTTTTCTTGCACAAAAGACATTTCAATATCAATCTGGGTAAACTCGGGTTGGCGATCGGCCCGGAGATCCTCATCGCGAAAACATTTTACTATCTGGAAATAGCGGTCGAACCCCGCAATCATTAGGATCTGTTTATACATCTGCGGTGACTGCGGTAGTGCATAGAATTTCCCTTTGTGAATGCGACTTGGCACCAAATAGTCTCTTGCGCCTTCTGGTGTTGATTTCATTAAGATAGGTGTCTCAATTTCAACAAATTTATTATCAGATAAAAAAGAACGCACTTCCTGATAAGTATTATGACGGATTAACATATTTTTTTGCAATTCTTCCGTCCGCAATTCCAGGTAACGATATTTTAAACGAAGATCTTCCTCAGCGCTATCTCGATCTGTTATGATAAAAGGCAGCGGCGCTGCTTCATTCAATAATATATGATCAGAAACAAAAACTTCAATTTCACCGGTTTCCATATCTGAATTCACTGCACTTTTTTCTCGTGTCCTAACACGGCCATTAATAGAGAGAACATCTTCCATGGATAACTTCTTGATAGCACTAAAATCGCCACTAAAGTCATCTTGATTATACACGATCTGAGTTTTGCCATAACGATCTCTAAGATCAACAAAAACTACCTGTCCATGGAATCTTACTGCATTAACCCAACCATTCAATGAAACTGATTCATCAACGTTGGATAATGTCAATTCACCGCACGTATGTGTTCTGGTGTTCATTCTATTTATAGGTAAAAAAACCGAACAAAATTACAAGCGGTTTCCCGTTATTTGAATGTCAATTTATTTCTTCGCTACTTGCAAACGATTCAATGCTCTTGATAATGCACTTTCCAATCGCACTTGATCAAGATTTTCATTATCAGAACTAGATTTCCTATCCCTTGCACGCTGGAGCGCTGCTTCAGCGCGAGGGATATCTATATCAGATGCAGATTCTACCGTTTCAACTAAAATGGAAACACCATCATTAACAATTTCAGCAAATCCACCACTTG
>ENA-UPTF01000741-UPTF01000741.1-marine-metagenome-genome-assembly--contig:-NODE-741-length-22090-cov-10.198928_pt1 | contig 22090 bp, 21 predicted proteins | sample MGYA00238166_ERZ767019 | MGnify/ENA primary metagenome ERZ767019 (study PRJEB28930, sample SAMN06266391) | marine metagenome | isolation source: Sea water from 250 m depth | place: Atlantic Ocean... | reverse complement strand
ATTGTTGGTCCATCCTTAATCCCAACTTCGCCATATTTTTGGTAATTCCATAAATGGATACCATATATCTCATCAACGGTATCCAAACAGCCATCCTCTATCATATAGCGAGCGCCACCTCCACCCTCCTCGGCAGGTTGAAAAATAAAGCGGATATTTCCTTTTAAATTTTCTTGAAATTGTTTTAAGACTGTTGCAGCGCCAAGTAGCATAGCCGTATGTCCGTCATGCCCACAGGCATGCATAATTCCATCATGTAAAGAGCGGTAAGGAACGTCTCCAGTTTCTTGAATTGGTAAGGCATCCATATCGGCCCGCAAACCTATTGTCGGGCCGTCTTTATTTCCTTTAAGATTTCCTATTACTCCTGTCTTGCCGATACCGGTTGCTACATCAAAACCAAGGTTTTTCATATGTTCAGCTACCAAGCCAGATGTACGGTGTTCATCAAATCCCAGTTCAGGATATTTATGAATATCTCTGCGCATAGCAATTATATCATCTGCTATTACTTCTACTTCTGGTCTTATATTTACGGCCATCTTATAATACCACACCCTTAATAATTTCGGTCAAAAGATTGGTAAAATCATCTTTAACCTGGGCAGATACTTTTATAACGTCTTCGTGGGAAAGTGGGTCATCAATTATCCCAGCAGCGTAATTGGTAATTGTGGAAATACACAAAACCTTCATTCCTAATTCAGCTGCTTTCTGGATCTCCGGAACCGTGCTCATACCCACTGCATCTCCTCCAAGAGAGCGTATATATGATACTTCTGCTGGTGTTTCGTATGATGGACCCAAGGTCCAACAATAAGTTCCTTTCGTAATGGCCAAATCAATTTGATTTGCAGATTTAACAGCCAGTTTTATATATGTCGGGTCGTGATATGGTGTACCAGAATATTCATCCGGTTCAGTTACGCTGGTGCGAAAGGTAAAATCCATATGACTATCAATTATCATCAGACTCCCTGGTTGCAGATCTGGTTTTAGGGATCCAGCTGCGTTGGTAATTATTATAGATTTAATCCCCAGTGAATGAAATAGTTTAACAGGTAATGTTATAGTTTTTATATCATAACCTTCATAAAAATGGAACCGCCCTTTTGCGGCTAGTAAAGGAATATTATCTAATGATCCGATAGCTAATTCACCAGCGTGGCCCCGGACCGTTGATTTTGGATAGTTTGGAATATTTTTGTATGGTATTAAAATGACATCATCCATCTGATCACAAAAACCTCCCATTCCGGACCCAAGTACAACAGCAATACTCGCTTGGATCTCAGTCTGATCAATAATGAACTGTTTCATTGCTGATATATTATATTTCATTTATAATTTTCCTTATCTAGTACAGCAAGCTGTCCACAACCACCACTAATATCCGTTCCTTTGCTCCAGCGAATGGTTACCGTAAAATTTGCATGTTCAAGCCGATTTACAAATCGTTCAATTTTCTCTTCACTTGAACGGTGGAACAATCCATCAATCTCATTATAAGGAATCAAATTCAGCTTGCATGGCAAATCCCCAATCAAAACCATAAGTCTATCTGCATCTGCAATATCGTCATTTACACCAGCCAACAATACATATTCCAGTGTAATCAATTTTTTGGATATATAATAGTAATCCCAAGCTGATTGAATTAAGGCATCCATTGAATGTGTTTTTGAAATAGGCATTATCTTCAAACGTTGATCCTGACTACTACCATTCAGGCTAATTGCCAGTTTATATTTATGACCTTCTTTAGCGTATTGCGTGATTTTTGGAATAATACCGACTGTAGATATGGTAATTCTTTTTGCGCTCAGATTTATCCCTTCTTTATGATTAAGCAAGTTAGCTGCATTTACAACCTGCTGATAATTTAAAAATGGTTCGCCCATACCCATAAATACCACATTAGTAATTCTTTTATTAATAGAATTCAGTATCAGCAAATATTGATCTACGATTTCTCCCGCAGTGAGATTTTTTATGAACCCCATCTTTGCTGTAGCGCAGAATTTACAATCTACGGCACAACCCACTTGAGTACTGACACATAAAGTTACTCGTTTTCCCTCTTCCATAATCACTGATTCGATTTTTTCTCCTGAAGGAAGCTGGAGTAGAAATTTCTGAGTTGGCTCTAAAGCCGAGCCTGTTTTTTTTATAAGTATCAAAGGATGCAATACATATTGATCAGCAAGTAAATCACGAAATATAGATGGAAGGGTATTCATCGCGTCAATGGAATTGACCTGTTGTTTATAAACCCAGTGGAACAATTGTTTTCCCCGAAATGGTAATTCGTAATGCCTAGCTGCAAGGTTCTCCATTTCGGAAATATCCATACCAACTAGTTGAACTTTTTGTGTTACTCGCGCGTTAGACATACAGCATAATTTCTAGTGCCTGTATTGATAGAACAAGACAATAACATTGCTTCCTGAGAGGGTGCCATTTAATTTTGACCCCTTCTGAATCATAAGCAAAATAATAGATGGAAATTACATGAATAAAATGACAGATATAAAGCTGGTGAAACAGCTCACAGAATCCCGTGATCGATTCAATATGGAAATATCAAAACGTATTGTAGGACAGCAAGAGATAATAGATCACATTCTTATCGCTTTACTTTGTCGGGGACACACTCTTTTAGTTGGTGTCCCGGGATTGGCAAAAACTTTATTGATAAAATCAATTGCTGAGCTATTAGATCTGAATTTCAGCCGTATCCAATTTACACCTGACCTTATGCCAAGTGATATTACAGGAACAGAGATAATTGAAGAAGACCACAATACCGGTAAAAGGGAATTTCGATTTTTTAAAGGACCTGTTTTTGGAAACATTATACTAGCTGATGAAATTAACCGTACTCCACCAAAAACACAGGCTGCATTATTAGAAGCAATGCAGGAGCATAAGGTTACTACGGCTGGGCAAACATATATACTTGAAGAACCATTTTTTGTTCTAGCAACACAAAACCCTATTGAGCAAGAAGGCACCTACCCATTGCCTGAAGCACAGCTGGACCGCTTTATGTTTAATATAAAGATTGACTACCCTAACTATGAAGAAGAAGTGGCAATTGTAAAATCTACTACCAGTGAGATAGATAATGAATTAAATATCATAATCGGCCGGGAAGATCTGCTGCTTTATCAAGACCTTGTGCGCAGGGTACCTATTGCAGATAATGTTATCGAATTTGCTGTTGACTTAGTATCCAAGACCCGCCCGCAATCAGATAAGGCATTTGCTGCGGTCAGTGGTTGGATCGAATGGGGTGCAGGACCGAGAGCATCACAATACCTCGTACTAGGTGCAAAAGCGAAAGCTGTTTTAGACGGCAGGCCTGCACCTGAAATAGATGATATAAAAGCAATGGCTCGACCCGTACTACGGCATCGTTTAATCACCAACTTTAATGCGGAGGCAGAAGGATTAAACACTGATGATATTCTTTCGATCTTATTGGAAGATAAAACTAAGTAAGTTTTATGGAACCAATAGATAAACGAAAATATCTTCAGCCAGAGATGGTTGCGCGGCTGAATAATATGTCTTTGCGGGCACGATTAGTGGTTGAAGGATATATAATAGGCCAACATAAAAGCCCTTTTCATGGTTTTAGTGTGGAATTTGCTGAACACCGTACTTACGGCCCTGGGGATGAAATACGCCATGTTGATTGGAAATTATTTGGGAAAACAGATCGGTATTATGTAAAACAATATGAAGAAGAAACAAATTTGCGTTCCTATATTATACTGGATACCAGTAGATCAATGGATTACAAAAGTGGTAATGTATCCAAGCTAGAATACGGAAATTATCTTGCTGCTGCCTTATCTTATCTAATGCTTAACCAACAAGATGGGGTTGGGCTTGTTCTCTTTGATAACAAAATCCAAAAATTTCTCCCCGCGCGGTCAAAACCCAGCCAAATCAATGCAATCTTGGCTCACTTAGATAATCTAGATCCTGGTAAGGATACAAACGTGGGTATCGTATTACATGAGATGGCTGAACGAATTAAGAAACGTGGCTTGGTGATCCTTATTTCAGATTTATTGGATGAGCCTGATACAATTATAAGTGGTCTAAAACATTTTAGACATAATAAACAAGAAATGATCGTTTTCCACATCCTGGATAGGAAAGAAATGAAATTTGATTTTAATGATCGTACCAGGTTCAAGGATATGGAAACTGGGGAACTGATAACTACTGAACCGTGGCAGATACGAAAAGTCTATCAAAAAACCGTTCAAAAATATAAAGACATATTCCGCTTAAGGTGCCGTGAACAAAAAATCGATTATGTGCCCCTATTCACGGATAATAACTTAGATCTTGCTTTAAATGAATATTTGAAGAAACGTAAACGCTTGGGCTAATATAATATCTTATTGATGGAATTTTATTTATTTAAAAACTTTTTACTAACCACCCAATCGTTTCGCTTTTTCTAAATATCGTTGCGACTCATCAGGTTCTCCCTGTTGCAACAATACCCGCGACATACCTCGATAATGTTCAGGATTATCCGGGTCAACTGCTATTAATTCCCGATAGAATTTTTCTGCTTTGCGCCATTTTTCCGCATTTTCAAAAACCTGTGCCATACCCATAACTGCTTCAACATCATCAGGATTTTCATCAAGGGAATTCGTAAAATTATATTCAGCTTCTTCTAGATTACCTACCCTGTTATATAGAATACCTAGGTTGAAATACAAATCCGCTTTTACTTTAGGGTCCGTTTCTTTATTAATTGCAACTTCATAGGTCTGGATCGATTCTTCCAACTGGCCTATATCATAATAAATTTGGGCCAAATTTCTAATAGATTTTGTATTACTCGGTTCTAATTCAACAGCTTTTTTCACATAAGGTAATGCCGTTTCAAATTCTTGTTTTTGCATAAAAATCTGACCTGCTGTTAAATTTACATTGGCATCATTAGGGGTCAATTCTACTGCTTTTAATATATAATTCTCTGATTTATCAGTATTACCCGCTAAGTGATTACAAGTAGATAACATAGTGTATGTTTGCGCCTCATCCGTTTTTATAGTGGCCGATATTTCGAAGGTATTAATGGCCATTTTTAAAATTGTATCTTTTTGATCCATTGGCGCGGAGCGATATTCATTAAACTCCGCAACACCTTTATTGTACATTTCAGCCCAAAATTGTGTTCTGGCCATAATAACAAATTCCTTAACTGTTTTTCCTTGCTCTAATATTTTTTTATTTGGGTCAATAGCCAAGGCCTTATCAAAAGACTGGTTCATTCTTTGCCAATCTTTTTTCTGCAAACCATAGATATGATACCCAAGCTGGTAAGGTATTTCTGGATTTTCTGGTTCCACATCCATCGCCTTTATAAGAAACTCTTCTGCTTTATTCCATTCCTGTTGCTGAATGTACAATTTAGCAGACGTATACTCTTGACTTGAACAGCCTACAAATATTACGGCCGCAAACAAAAGGTGAACGTTCCATATACGTTGATTATTTAACATTTTTTCCTCTTGACTAAAGTTTGATTAAAAAGCTAGTGAAATTAGGATTAGATCACAATCCTATCAAGAATTAAGGGTGTTACGAAGGTATTCCTTACGGTGATCAATTTCATCATTTGATGCACGATGCAGCGATTCAATACCAAACCCTTCGATACAAAGACTCGCCATTGCGGAACCATTAATAATTGCTTCTTTTATAGACTCATCATGGGCCAAAGCAGCTGCCAAACCACCACCAAATGAATCACCTGCCCCAGTTGGATCCACTACATTTTTCACCGGAAATACTCCTATTGTATCGACAGTATGACCAGAGTACAAACGAGCACCTTTTCTTCCACATTTTATAATCACTTGCTGTGGTCCAAGAGACTGCAAAACCGCGCCCTGATCATCATGATTCTTACGACGAGTAAATTGCTCAGCTTCAAATTCATTAAGCAGTAAAACATCACAATAACTAATAACTTCTTTTAATTTTTTCCGTTCTGTATCGATCCACAAATTCATTGTGTCAATAATTACGCATTCTCGTTTTGAATTCTGTTGCAAAACAGATAATTGCAATTCGGGATGAATGTTAGCCAAAAAAAGGATTGGGGTATTTTTATTTTTTTCTGTCAGTTTAGGTTCATAGTTGGCAAATACACCTAATTCAGTGAATAATGTTTGGCGATCATCCCAATCTTCCGGATACCGACCACCCCAACTAAACGTTTGTCCATCTTTTTGATCCAAATTGGATAAATCCCGCGAATATTTTTCAAATATCTTCTTTCCTTCTGCCGGAAAATCTGTGCCAATTATCCCAACCAAATGTACATCGGCTGATTTACCGGCAGATACGGTAGCATAGGTCGCAGAACCGCCCAGTATAGACTCCCGTCGTTCAGAAATAGTTTCGATAGTGTCTAAACCAATGGAACCAACAATCAGTATAGGTTTACCTGACATATAGGCTTCCATTTTAAGGGATTTAGAAATGATGAGCAAAACCATATTATCTTGCTAAAAGGAAGATCATGGCAGTATATTTTGTGCTTATGGGTACTAAAACGTTTGCTATCCTAACAGATATACATTCCAACCTGGCTGCATTGGAACAGGGTATCTCTATCATAAAGGAAAGAAAGGGTGTTGATCAACTTATCTGCTTAGGAGATTGTTTTGCTTTAGGCCCAGCTCCAAAGGAGACTCTAAGTACTCTTAAAGGTCTAGATAATTGCATATTTATTCGCGGTAATCATGATCGTTACCTTATTGAAAAACTCTGGGAGCAAGAACAACCGTCCCTTGAGGGCATGGACCCCTATGATCCGATCTGTCAATCAATCGTTGCAAACGAAGAATGGACAGCCGAACAACTCGGACAAGAAGGAGTAGATTTTGCACTAGAAATGCACGTAGCTCATCGGGAAATTATTGGCAATATATTGGTAGAATTTACCCATGCCTGGTATCAACGAGATGACCAGCCTCCATCTATGCCGGAGATTATGGCCTGGAGGGATCACGTTAAAAACTCATACCCTGATATTGAAAAATTTATTTTCGTACACGGTCACATACATACGCCAAGGCACGAAACAGAAGAAGATCTAACCATTTACTGTCAAGGAGCAACAGGATTGCCATTTGATGAAACACCAAAAGGCGCGGTTGCATTTCTTACTGTAGGAAATTCCGTTGAATGGGATGTTGTCAGGTATGATTATGACCTAGAGGCAACAGTTAAATTGCTGGAAGAACGGCAGCCGCCATTTTATTCCAATCTGCAGAATACTGTTCGCTATGCCTCTATAAATAATGATATATAAATCTACCGCCATAGTAAAATAAATTATTTTAACACGATTAATCAAATTTCATGCTTTATTTCGACCATAGTGCGACAACACCCATCCATCCTGATGTACAATCATTGATAAATGAATTAAATCAGGATATTTATGGTAATCCATCAAGTGTACACACAGCCGGTAGAAAAGCAAAATACGTAGTCGAAACAGCCAGAAAGCAGATCGCCAATACCATAAACTGCGATCCCAAAGAAATCATTTTTACAGGTGGCGGAAGTGAATCGAATAACCTAGTCCTTTGGAACATGATCTACAGTGACAGGAAACATGTCATTACCAGTTCAATTGAACATCCTGCGATTCTAACTGTGTTGCAACAATTGGAACACCTGTCCATAACGCATACCGTAGTACCAGTTAATAATTATGGATGTGTAAATCCGGAAGACATTGATTCAGCAATTAAGGATGATACAGGACTGATAACCATAATGATGGCTAATAACGAAGTTGGTACAGTCGAGCCTTTACAAGATATTGCCAAAGTTGCGAAAAAACACGATATCCTATTTCACTCTGATGGTGTACAAGTATTAGGGAAATTACCTATTGACGTACAGAAATTGGGTGTGGATATGATGAGTTTTTCCGCACACAAGTTCTATGGACCAAAAGGTGTTGGAGCCCTGTACATTAAAGAGGGGATTGCAATGAAGCCCCTTATTGTCGGTGGCAGTCAGGAAAAAAGTCTCCGAGCAGGTACAGAAAATGTAGGTGGAATCGCAGGTTTAGGCTTTGCAGCTGAGCTAGTCACCAAAAACTTAAGGGATGTAAGTCACAACTTGACAGCGCTTGAGATCCAATTCAAAACAAAGTTCAACGAGCAGAATCCAAACATAATATATAATGGTTTTGAGGATAACCATCTGCCGGGATTAATCAATCTTACAATTTCCGGGATTGCTAGTGATTTGCTGTTGATCCACCTGGATAATGAGGATATCGCTGTTTCCAGTGGTTCAGCTTGCTCTGCTGGAACTATCAGTCCATCTCCAGTATTAAAGGCGATGGGTATTAACGATAAACAGAATCTTGAAACTATCCGAATTAGCGCTGGGCGTGACAACACCAGTCTGGAAGTTGACCAACTTGTAGAAACCATGACTCGCGCTATTGCCACTATACGTAGAAATGCCCGATGAGTGAAAAAATAGTTGTCGGTTTAAGCGGTGGTGTTGACAGTTCCGTCGCTGCCTTGCTACTGCAAGAGCAGGGTTATGATGTTGAATGCATTTTCATGAAAAACTGGGAAGATGATGATAACGAAATTTGTTCATCTGCCGATGATTACAATGACGCATTAGATGTATGTGAGATTCTTGGCCTACCACTTCATAGTGTTAATTTTTCAAATGAATACTGGGACAAGGTTTTTGCATATTTCCTTGCAGAGTATAAAGTGGGCAGGACTCCCAATCCGGATGTATTATGCAACCGTGAAATAAAATTTAAAGCATTTCTTGATTATGCTCTTCAGCTAGGCGTAAGTAAAATTGCAACAGGTCATTATGCGAATGTTAAGGAGACCACTTCAGGGTTTCAGCTTTTGAAAGGTATTGACCGCAGTAAAGATCAGAGTTACTTCCTGTATATGCTATCAAAAATACCATTGTCTAAAAGTACATTCCCAATCGGGAAACTAAAAAAACAAGAAGTGCGAAAACTCGCCAAAAAAGCTGGACTTCCCATAGCGGAGAAAAAGGATAGTACAGGTATTTGTTTCATTGGTGAACGTAATTTTAGGCAGTTTATCGAGCGGTATCTGCCAGAACAACCAGGTGATATCATTTCAAATGAGGGGAAAAAAGTCGGAACTCATAACGGCCTCATGTATTACACTATAGGTCAAAGAAAAGGTTTAGGAATTGGCGGTGGCCATGGCAAATCTAATTTACCATGGTACGTGATCGAAAAAATTATGGATAAAAATATTCTTATAGTATGTCAGGGCAATGATCATCCCTTGCTTTATAGTAATATCATTACCGCAAGCCAATTACACTGGATCTCCGGGACCGCACCTGATGAGGGAAAACAACTAGCGGCAAAAATACGTTACCGACAAAAAGATAAGATATGCAGGATTGAACCGGTGAATGGTGATTCAGCTATAATTTATTTTGATGAACCAGTTTTTGCGGCGGCACCTGGTCAGTCTGTAGTTTTATACGATGATGAAATTTGCCTCGGTGGGGGTATTATCGAACCTTATGTAAATTAGCTTCTTAATCATGAAACGTATAACCGAAACTAAACAAATTGCAACATTGCAAGTTATCACTGATTCAACCGAAATTTCGACTGTCTATAAGAAAGAGCAATTAACAAACTTATTATTAATATGAGAATTCTATATACCTGTATCATTATTTTTTTCATTCTATGCGGTAGTCTCTTGGGCCAGCTTAAATCTCAGGTACCAAAACAAAATGTGGGAGCAATGATTACTGGTAATAATTTATCAACAATCGTTCCCTTGCTGGACCCCAGCCGCTTCAATATGCATCATAGTTTTTCCATGTCTACAATGTCTCTAGGCGGCCAAGCAATGAATGTTGCTGCTTATAGCAATATGATGACTTATGAATTGAATCCCAATCTGCACCTGGGCACAAGGTTCAGTCTAGTTCAGCCGACAAGTATGATGGGGCCTGCTAATTATGGCTTGAACAATACCCAATTTTTATATGATGCGAACCTCCAATATCGGCCATCGGAAAATACGCTTATTGAATTCAATATGAGTAATCGTCCTTACTATAATCGCTATAACCATCACAGATTGGAATATCATCCGTTTTACAATAATTATTATAAGGAACGGACCCCATAATTTATTCCTGTTCCTGATGTTAGTAGGTTTAACTCCAAATTAAATTACCGCTCTAGATGCCTCGGAAAAAATCCGCTTTATTTAGAAAAACGAAGAAATCGAAAAAGGGTGGCCACAAAGATTTACAGGGGTCATTAATAAACTCGGCTATCGTTGTTTTATCGTTGCTTTTGGTAGCATTTATTTTCTCCTTTACCACACGGCAGACACACCACGGAGTCCCTATTGAAGTTACCTTTCCTGCCCTTCCCGAACAGCCAAGGCTAGCCGTTGAAATCTATGAACAAAAACCGGTTATGGATATCGAAGTTGAGATCCTGAATGGCTGTGGAATTGCAGGACTGGCTTCAAAAGTATCAAATTTATTGCGGGATAATAAAGTGGATGTGGTCCGTTCAGAAAATGCTGACAACTTCAACTACACACAAACCATGTTGATTCTAAGAAATGAAAACCTGGATGATCTAAATTACGTTGCAAAAACACTGGGTCTAGATCCTGCACAAGACCCACGCGTGATTCACCAGCCAGATGAAAGCCTAAGCGTAGACTTAACCTTGATCCTTGGCAAGGATTTTAGTTCGATAAAATCTATACAAACATATATAGATAACTGATCAAAACTTCTGTCCTCTATTAAATTAAATTCCTCCGGTTCAGGGAAGCTCGCTGAATCGATTGCCCATCTTGCTCTAAATAAAAAAGCTGAAAATATACTGGTAATCCATGTTGCAGAATTGACTAGCATAACAGACCATTTTGTCATTTGCTCTGCGGCCACAGATATCCAAGTGAAAGCCATAACCGATAGTATTCGCAAAGGAACAGATAGTAAACCATGGCGTATCGAAGGTTATGAACAACTAAATTGGGTCCTGCTAGATTATGTGGATGTCGTGGTACATATTTTTAAATCTAGTGAACGTGAATATTATCAGTTGGAAAGGTTATGGGCAGATGCGCAGCTAACAGAATACAATGATTGAAATCAAAAAATATATTAGTAAAGTAATTCATGCTGGTTTGGTGAGGTTAGAAATAAAGGAAAATGTGATTGTCGAAAAATCTGCAAATCCTGATTTTGGTGATTTTTCATCAAATATCGCCATGGCTTTAGCCAAAACACTACGGAAAAATCCTTTGGAAATTGCGGAGTTGATACAATCAGAATTGAAAATTGATAAAGAAATCATTTCTGAAAGTTCAGTTACACCACCGGGGTTCCTCAACTTTCGAGTAGCAAAATCATTTTACCAGGAATCTGTCACCCATATCATTGCGATGGCAGATACATACGGCAGGACAGATACTGGAAAAAGCAAAAACGCGAACGTAGAATTTGTTAGCGCTAATCCAACGGGACCGCTCACAGTTGGTCATGGACGGCAAGCAGTGCTGGGTGATACAGTCGCTAATATTCTAGAATGGCATAACTATGAAGTAACTCGCGAATATTATTATAATGATGCAGGCCGACAAATGCGGATATTGGGCCAATCAGTTGCGGCACGCTACCTTGATCAAGTTGGTCAAGAAAGTGACTTCCCGGAAGATGGTTATGAGGGTGAATATATTAAAACCATTGCCAAAGAGATACTTGATCAGCATGGAGATGGTTTATCATCAGATGATAAAATATTTCGTAGCTACGCAGAAGAATTGATATTCGCAGATATTAAAAAAACTCTCAAAACCATAGGTATTAACCACGATATATTTTCCAATGAACAAACGTATTACGCTACAGGTGCCATTGATGCACTGGTAGAAGATCTGCGCAATAAGGATCTTATATACGAATCGGATGGAGCAACATGGCTCAAAGGAACAATTTTAGGGTTAGAAAAAGATCGCGTGTATTATAAAAGTAGTGGCGAACCAACCTATCGGTTACCGGATACAGCTTACCATCGTGAAAAACTCAATCGAAATTTTGACCTGATTATTGATATTTTTGGAGCCGATCATGCGGACACATACCCCGATGTTTTAGCGGCCCTAGATGCATTGGGTATCGATATTTCATCGATCAGAGTGTTGATACATCAGTTTGTTACATTACTCAAAAGCGGCGAAAAAGTAAAAATGTCAACGCGGAAAGCCACCTTTGTCACATTAGAAGAATTGATTAATCAAGTGGGAAGTGATGTGGTGCGCTACTTTTTTATTATGCGCAGTATGAACAGTCATTTGAATTTTGATCTTGATCTGGCAACGGACCAATCAGAAAATAACCCTGTATATTACCTTCAGTATGCACATGCTCGGATCTGCAACATTATTAAAAATGGGGCAGAAAAAGGTCTGGCGGTTACAGGTGAATTTGATCGTACTCTTCTATCAGACGATGCGGATATATCTTTGATAAAATTCCTAGTTGAATTTCCAGAAGTTATGGCTATAGCACTAATAAAACTTGAACCGCACGGTATCGCAAACTACCTACATCATATGTCCGCTGAGTTTCACAAATTCTATGCCAAGTGCCGAGTCATTACAGATGATAAAGATATTTCCACAGCTCGACTTAACCTTATCGCTGCCGTAAAAATAGTATTGGATAATGGATTGGGAGTCCTTGGTATAAGAGCTCCTGAACGCATGTAAAAATTCTTGTGGAGGCGGGGAGATTCGAACTCCCGTCCGAAGCAGATGCTAATAAAACGTCTACATGCTTAGTCATCTGATTTTATCTTATTGACAATCTCACCAGATAACGCTGAGTCTGTCAACCAGCTTACCAAGTTTCTTATCCCTTTGCTGTAAGCAATCGCAGGGACCAGTCCATGTTTATGACGCCCTTAGATCAAACCATAGACAAATTCAATCCAGGACGGGCAGAGCTAATTAAGCTGCAGCCATATAGCCGTAATCGGCATTTATTGATAGTCCGGGGATATTTAAGAGGATCCCGGAACCTCTGCATGCGATTTTATCATTATCATGCCCCGTCGAAACCGGTCGCCCCCATTGTCAAAAAACGTAATTATGATTGATATTAAGTATTCGCCAAATAAGCCGCAACAGCTCAGTATTAATAAATAATAATGAATTTGTTCCTGAAAAAGAAAGGCCCCGAACGCCAACCCGGAGCCATTCACTTATTCACTTGCCAACCTCCAGGATTAAAATTCTTTATTTCAATCAAATTTTAATCCTATAGGTATGTAAAAACTAAGCGGGGTATAAATACTGCGCAAGCTGTAAAGTGAAAAACCGATAAATATTTGATATTTTTTTATGCGCATTAAATTTTGGTAATGGATAATGAATACTATCTCTTGTTCTTAAACACCATTATCTGGATAGGTTGATTCAATGATTGGTGATATAATATTTAAATAAACTATTAAGGCGCCCGGAAAATTTAAAAATTGATTTTTCATTGTAATTAATAACAATTGTCCTATTTTCATTCGAAAAGAGTGCCTTTCTTTCAATGGAATTATCTGTTAGTAAAGATCATAATATCTATCAAATTGATCTAACATCAGCCGTTTGCCTGGCGATTCCTTATGATTACCGCGGCAGCCAGCCAAATTTCTATGACACAGCCCCTGGGGAAGCGGTGCCATTTCAGCAGCACAATTTTATTGGTAAGGTGAAAAACAATAAAGGCTGCAATGTAATGGTTATTAAACAAAATATTCATTGTACAGGGACACACACTGAATGTGCGGGTCATATTTTGGAAAAGGATATTTATATAAATGATGTATTATTGCCCGGATTCGTCCATTCTGAATTGATTTCCATCACACCTATAAATTGGTCTGAAACTGAAGAATCCTACCATGGTAATGTAAATGATAACGACATGGTCATTACCAAAAAGGATCTTGAAGAAAAATTATCAAATTCAAGGGAAGGTCTGGCAATACGGACCTTGCCAAATCCAAAAGAAAAATTGACGCAAAAATATAAAGCATCAAATACAGCCTTTTTTACTACGGATGCAATCACATTCCTAAACGATCTAGGGGTAAAACATTTGGTAGTTGACATACCTTCCATAGACCGTACGAATGATAACGGTATGTTAGGTAATCATCATCGTTATTTTGAAAACAAACCACCCTTCAAAAAAACAATTACTGAATTAGCTTTTATTCCAGATTCTCTTGATGATGGATCATATTTTATGGTAATTGAAATACCACCAATGCAGTTAGATGCTGCTCCTTCGCGACCATTTTTATTTAAATTTGAGGAGAAATAATGAGCAAAGAAAAACCCCACCCACCTCAATACTATCAGGATTATTTAGGTCTAGAAAAAATTCTAAAAAGTCAACATTTGATCAGTAAAGAGTATGGTAAACCTGCCCATGACGAAATGCTGTTTATTATTATTCACCAGATATATGAATTATGGTTTAAACAAATCCTTTTTGAACTGGATTCAGTTCTTGAAATATTTTGTAAAGAGGATGTTCAGGAATCTCATATTGGTACAGCTGTATCTCGCCTGAATCGGGTTATCGAAATCCAAAAAATTTTAATAGACCAAATCCATGTTCTGGAAACAATGACACCCATGGATTTTTTGGATTTCAGGGATTTTCTAATACCTGCCTCTGGATTTCAAAGCGTCCAGTTTCGTCTGATCGAGAATAAGCTTGGTTTAAGTAAAGCGGATCGTTTTTCTTACAGCGGTACCGAATATCATACTCATCTTAAAGAGCCAGAACAAGCAAAGGTTTTAGCATCTGAATCAGCCCAGTCTCTCTTTAATGTTGTTGAAAAATGGCTGGAACGAACACCATTCCTTAATTGGGGTGTAACTTCTTTCTGGAATGAATATGAGCAGGCTGTAGCAGGCATGCTAGCCGATGACAGGCAGGTTATAAAAACAAATAAAAAACTTTCAAAAACTGAAAAAGAAAAACAACTCAAAGAATACGAAAATACTGAAGCATCATTTGGCGTGGTGTTAAGTGTAAAAGAACATAACAAATTGGTGAAAGAAGGAAAATGGCGCTTGTCCCATAAAGCAACCCAGGCAGCTTTGTTAATATTATTATACCGCGATCAACCTATTCTTTATAACCCATATCAATTATTAAATAAACTGGTAGATGTAGACGAATTATTTACAACCTGGCGATATCGTCATGCACTTATGGTTTCTAGAATGATCGGTCTTAAAATTGGTACCGGCGGTTCCACCGGTTCGAAATATCTCAATAAAACAGCAGAGAAACACCGCGTTTTTAGAGATTTCAGTGAATTAACCACATTTTTGATCCCCCGATCAGCTTTGCCTCAATTACCAAAGGAAGTGAAAAATAATTTAGGGTTCTTTTATGATGTGCAAGGAAATTAATGGAACAATTAGCTAATTTTATCAATGGCAAATTTATTGAGCCAAAATCGGAAGGATATATAGATGTATTTGAGCCAGCTACAGGACAGGTGTATTCCAAAGTGCCTAACTCCAGTTCAGCTGACATTAACGTCGCATTTAAAGCTGCAAATGAGGCTTTGCCCGGATGGTCTAAACTAACCGTTACCGACCGATCACAATACCTACATAAAATTGCTGAATTATTAGAATATAAACTGAATGATTTTGCGAATTATGAATCTAGGGATACTGGAAAGCCAGTTGCCCTAGCGCAGTCAGTCGATATACCGAGAGCAATAGCCAACTTTAGATTTTTTGCGGAATATGGTCCTACATTCACATTCAATTCAGAGCTTAATAGTGATGAATCTGAAAACAGAGTGATTCAGGCACCTCTGGGAGTTGTGGGTTGCATTTCGCCCTGGAATCTCCCCTTATATCTATTTACATGGAAAATAGCGCCAGCGCTAATGGCCGGCAACACTGTGTTGGCAAAACCTTCGGAAATTACGCCATATACTGCCTATAAATTTGGGGAGATATGTGTGGATGCTAATCTGCCAGCTGGTGTATTAAATATCGTTCATGGACGAGGAATTACTGCTGGTGATGCATTAATTAATCATAAAGGAGTGCAAGCAATTTCTTTTACTGGTGGCACCGCTACAGGAAAAATAATTGCTCAAAAAACTGCAGGCTCTTTTAAAAAATTGTCCTTAGAAATGGGTGGGAAAAATCCAGCTATTATTTTCACTGACTGCGATTATAAAAAAATGCTGGATACTGTTGTTCAGTCTTCATTTTCTAACCAAGGACAGATCTGTCTTTCCAGCTCGCGTATTTTAATTCAAACGGAAATATTTAAAAAATTTAAGAAAGATTTTATAGGAAAGGTCGCGGAGTTGAAAGTAGGAGATCCTCAAAATATTGGATCAGATCTAGGCGCCGTTTCATCTGAGAACCATTTCGAAAAAATAATGAACTATATTGAATTGGCGGAAAAAGAAGGTGGTAAAATTCTATGTGGTGGTAAAGCGGTAAAATTGAATGGACGCTGTAAAAAAGGGTGGTTCATTAAACCCACCATTATTGAAGGGCTAACCAATGCTGCAAAAACCAATCAGGAAGAAATATTTGGACCGGTTGTAACTTTGATCCCTTTTGACAATGAAGAGGATGCCATTCAAATAGCAAATGAATCTGATTATGGTCTCTCTGCAACAATATGGACAGAGAATGAAGAAAAAGCAAACCGAGTATCAAATCAGGTTGAAGCAGGCGTGATTTGGGTTAATTGCTGGCTGGTCAGGGATTTACGTACTCCATTTGGTGGCATGAAGCAATCTGGCATGGGAAGAGAAGGCGGATCAGAAGCATTGAGATTTTTCACTGAACAGAAAAATGTATGTACTAGTACAGGATGAAATTTATGTCTGATAAAGCACCCAAACCGGTAGGAGCTTATCCTCATGCCCGCAAAGAAGGAAATCTACTTTTTCTATCTGGGGTGGGACCACGAAATAAAAATTCTAACGAAATTCCAGGTGTGGATCTGGATAAAGATGGAAATGTTATTTCACACGATATTGAGATCCAATGTCATGCAGTATTTAATAATATTCGGATCATTCTTGAAGAATCAGGTAGCAAATGGGATAATCTAGTGGATGTAACTGTATTCCTAACGGATATGGAAAAAGATTTTGATACATATAACCGCATTTATGCGGATTACTTTAAGAGTACTCAACCCTGTAGAACCACTGTTGGAGTCACGTCATTACCAACACCTATTGCAATTGAGCTTAAATGTATAGCAACCATAGATTAGGAGGAATTCATGTCTGTGACGCTCCCATTAAACTTTAAAAAATGGATCGACGAGAATCGTCATTTACTCAAGCCGCCTGTGGGGAACAAAGTTGTATATAATGGAACCGATTTTATGATCATGGTTGTTGGCGGACCTAATTCCCGAAAAGATTACCACGTGGATCCAGTTGAGGAATTTTTTTATCAAATTGAAGGTGATATGTTATTAAAGATCATTGATGATCAGAAAAGGGTCGATATCACTATCAAGGAAGATGAAATATTTTTACTACCAAAAAACGTACCTCATTCCCCACAACGGTTTGAAAATACAATCGGACTCGTGATCGAATACCAGAGAGAAGAAGGGGATCTAGACGCCTTTCAGTGGTACTGTGACGAATGTGATACATTACTTCATGAAGTCACATTAGACCTGGAAGATATCGTTTCCCAACTTCCACCTCTATTCGAAAATTACTGGAATAATATAGAGGCAAGAACATGCGACAATTGCGGGGCCGTGCAACAATCTCCCTAATTAGTAACAAAATTTGAAAATAGATATTCATACCCATATTCTGCCAAAGGAATGGCCGAATTTGAAAGAAAAATACGGCTACGGCGGTTGGATAAACCTGGATCACCATAAGACCGGTTGCGCGCGTATGATGAAAGATGAACATTTCTTCCGGGAAGTGGAATCAAATTGCTGGGATCCAAATGTTCGTATGAATGAATGTGATGATCATGGGGTGGATGTTCAGGTCCTTTCCACCATACCAGTTATGTTCAATTACTGGGCAAAGCCAGATGATGCAATGGAAGTTTCCAAAATGCTAAATAATCATATTGCTTCAATAGTTGCTGAGTTTCCCAAGAGATTTGTTGGACTATGTACTATTCCACTGCAAGAACCAGAAAAAGCAATAATGGAGTTACAGCGCTGTATCCACAAATTGGGGATGGTTGGTGCGCAAATCGGATCAAATATTAACGGTGTAAACTTGAGTGATGAGTCTCTATTCGCTTTTTTTGAAGCTGCGGCGGATCTTGGCGCTGCTATTTTTATTCACCCTTGGGACATAATGGGAAAAAAAGAGATGGAAAAATACTGGCTGCCTTGGTTAGTAGGGATGCCTGCAGAAACTAGCAGGGCGATTTGTTCTATGATCTTTGGTGGTGTATTTGAGCGCTTGCCAAACCTGCGGGTTGCTTTTGCTCATGGCGGAGGATCCTTCCCAGCCACTGCAGGTCGAATACAACAGGGATATGATGTCCGTCCCGATTTATGTGCTGTTGATAATCAAGTTGATCCACGAAATTACCTTGGAAAGTTTTGGGTGGATTCACTGGTTCATGATGCGGATGTATTAGATTTTTTAATTAAAAAAATAGGAGTAGATAAAATTGCCCTGGGGACTGATTATCCATTTCCCCTTGGGGAACTGAAACCAGGACAATTGATCGAATCCATGGATTATAATAATGAACAAAAAGACAAATTATTTTTTCAAAATGCTTTGGATTGGCTGGGACTATCTGCAAACCACTTTTTATGACTTTCGAAAATTCTAGATCATGCGCAAAGACCATGGATCAGGATGATCCATTGGGTTCATACAGAGATAAATTTCATTATCCAAAAAATGATAATAAAGAAAAATTAATTTATTTTTCTGGTAATTCTCTTGGGATCCAGCCTAAATCAGTTCGAAAATATGTTGAAAAGGAATTGAATGTTTGGGAAAAAAAGGGATTACTTGGTCAGCATGACCGCTGGGAAAATTTCCATGAAAGGCTTATAGAAAATACTGCCAGGTTAGTAGGGGCACAACCATCAGAAGTGGTAGTCATGAATGCTCTGACGGTAAACATCCACCTACTATTGATATCATTTTACCAACCCAATGAAAACAGAAAAAAAATTATTATTGAGCGAGGAACATTCCCATCAGACCAATATGCAATTAAATCCCAAATCAAATTCCATGGTTTAGACCCGAAAGATACGTTAATTGAACTTACTCCAAGGAAAGGTGAAACAACCCTCAGAACAAAAGATATTCTAGCTGCAGTAAGCGATATTAATGAAGAATTAGCTACTGTGATTTTAGGCGGAGTAAACTATTATACAGGACAGGCCTTTGATATGCAATCAATTACAAAGGCTGGACATAATGCAGGTGCTTTCGTTGGCTTTGATCTAGCCCATGGGGCTGGCAACCTTGAATTGGATCTCCACAATTGGGATGTGGATTTCGCGGCCTGGTGTTCATACAAATATTTATGCGCTGGCCCAGGCTCACCTGGAGGTGTCTTTATTCATAAAACGCATCATGATTGGACAGGTCCAAGATTTACCGGATGGTGGGGTCATAATAAAAATACTCGCTTTGAAATGGGTCCAGATTTTGATGCAATTAAAACAGCAGAGGGGTGGCAGATAAGCAATGCGCCCGTAATGGGGATGGCACCATTACTGGCTGCTATGAAAATATTTGATGAAGTCGGAATGGCTGCTATCCGGCTTAAAAGTGAAAAACTGACAGGTTACCTGGAATACCTAATTGCAGAAAATTTACCAGCCGTAAAGATTCTAACCCCAGAAAATCCAGCAGAGCGCGGATGTCAATTATCACTAGTAGCGCCTGGAGGAAATAATACTTTTAAAATAATATCAAAAAAAGGGGTGGTATGCGATTGGAGAAAACCAGACGTAATTCGTGTTGCACCTCATCCATTATTCAACCGTTATACTGAAGTGTATGACTTTGTTAAACTGCTAAAACAAAGTCTTAGTGAATAAAGAAAAGTTTACGTTGATTGGTGCTGGTTTGGCAGGGCCTCTACTGGCAACCTATCTAGCAAAACGAGGTTATTCCGTTGAAATGTTTGAACGCCGTCAGGATATGAGAAAGGAATCCATTTCAGCAGGACGGTCTATTAACCTGGCGCTATCAATTCGCGGTAACCATGCGCTCAAAGAAGTTGGTTTATACGATAAAATCAAACACAATGCAATTCCCATGAAGGGACGCATGATCCATGAATTAAACGGCAGCATTCACTTGCAACCCTATGGACAAAAAGAAAATGAAGTGATCTTTTCTGTTTCCCGAGCCCACCTGAACATGGAGCTTATGACTTTGGCTGAAGAAACGGGCAATGTCATTATTCGATTTAATCATGAGTTATTATCAGCTGATTTAGAACAAAATAAATTGTTGTTTCAATTGCCTGATTCATTAGAAAAAATCGAATTGCCTTTTAACAAGGTCATCGGTTGTGATGGATCTGCATCCATATTAAGAAAATCCATTGTAGAAAAAGCAAACATACAATATGTGAAAAAGCCGCTGGGCCATGGATATAAAGAATTAACGATACCACCTATGAAATCGGGAAAATTTCAGATGGAACCGAACGCTTTGCACATTTGGCCCAGAGGTAATTATATGCTTATTGCACTGCCAAATAATGATTGTTCCTTCACTTGTACTTTATTTTTCCCAATGATAGGTAAAACTAGTTTTGAAACTGTAAAAACAGAAAAAGATATCTTTGATCTATTTCAATCGCAATTTCCTGATGCGATTAAATTAATGCCTAACCTTATGGAAGACTTTCAAAATAACCCGACAGGTGATCTCGCTTCAGTGTATTGCAAACCATGGCATTTTGGAGATAAAGCATTGTTAATTGGAGATGCTGCACATGCAGTAGTCCCTTTTTTTGGTCAAGGAATGAATGCATCATTCCAGGATTGTTCCACTCTAGAGAAATTGATGGGTCAAAATGAAAATGACTGGGAAACCATTTTTAACGCTTTCTCATCCACTCAGGTAGAAAATGGGCATGCCATTGCTGATATGGCCCTTGAGAATTATCTGGAAATGCGTGATCATGTGAACGATCCAGAATACAAAAAAAGAAGGAATATGGAATTAAAACTGGAACGAATGTTTCCTGGTCAATTTATCCCAAGATATTCCATGGTATCTTTCCATCAAATTCCGTACGCGGAGGTGTATGAGAGGGGGGAAAAGCAGTTTAAAATAATTAGTGATGTTTTAAAGGCGGACCCATCAGGCCAATCGATAGATAAAGCCATGGTAGAAAAAATGTTGTCATACTTAGGTTCTAGTATCTAATAAATTAAATCCCCATTGATAGTGGTGTTTCAATTGTGTTTGGGATTTAATTGATATTTAAAGATACAACTGAATAGAAACAAAATTAAACTAGGACCATTTGAAGTGCCTTTTTGTGGGTTTGATAGCTCGCCATAATCATTGGTGGCGCTTCAGATGATTGATCTATACCCAAACATCATTGGGAGCAGTTAGATCCCCACCTTCTTCACCTGTATTTATGACACCCGTTGGCTCAACAAGCATTACTTTACATTCATTTTCTGCATAAGTCTTATGCGTGACGCCTTTTGGAACAACATACATTTCTCCTTTAGATAAATCAACTATACCATCCCGAAACTCAATGCTCATATTACCTTCAATCACTATAAAGACTTCATCTGTATCTTTATGATCGTGCCAAATAAACTCGCCTTTTATTTTTACAAGCTTAAACTGGTAGTCATTCATTTCCGCGATAATCCGAGGAGACCAATATTTCGAGAATTTTGATAATTTTTCATTTAAATTAATTTTATTTAATGGCACTTCAGAACTCCA
>ENA-UPTF01000740-UPTF01000740.1-marine-metagenome-genome-assembly--contig:-NODE-740-length-22092-cov-3.329639_pt1 | contig 22092 bp, 16 predicted proteins | sample MGYA00238166_ERZ767019 | MGnify/ENA primary metagenome ERZ767019 (study PRJEB28930, sample SAMN06266391) | marine metagenome | isolation source: Sea water from 250 m depth | place: Atlantic Ocean | study... | reverse complement strand
TTGGTTCAGGAAACGGATGTGTTGGACACTTGGTTCAGTTCTGCTCTCTGGCCTTTTTCGACTTTAGGTTGGCCGGAAAAAACGGAAAGCCTACAACGTTTTTATCCAACATCTGTGCTTTGTACTGGATTCGACATCCTTTTTTTCTGGGTTGCCCGAATGATTATGATGGGTATCAAGTTCATGGGTGAAGTTCCTTTTCGCGATGTTTATATTCATGCTCTGATAAGGGATGCTGAAGGACAGAAAATGAGTAAGACCAGAGGCAATGTGATTGACCCGTTGGAGGTGATGGAGCAATACGGGACCGATGCTTTGCGTTTTACTCTTGCCGCTTTTGCAGCGCAGGGAAGAGACATTAAACTGGCTGAGGATCGTATAGAAGGTTATCGCAATTTTTGCAATAAACTTTGGAATGCTTCGCGATTTGTTCTTATGAATCTGGATGATTATAAAGGCTCATGTATACTTGATGAAAAAGCCAACCTTTCCACGGCCGATCGCTGGATTTTGAGTCGGTTAAACCGTGCAACGAAAGAGGTCAATGAATCTCTAGAAGCATTCCGCTTTAATGACGTTGCTTTGACTATCTATAAATTTATTTGGAACGAATATTGTGACTGGTATATAGAGCTTGCTAAATCTAAATTATCCAATCCTGGGCCTGAAAGGGTTGCTGTACAAAATGTGTTGATACATGTTCTAGATTCAGCGCTCAAGCTTTTGCATCCGCTTATGCCATTTATTACAGAAGAGATTTGGCAAAAGTTACCTCAGAGTGGAGAGAGTATCATGGTTAGTGCGTTTCCTGAGTTTCGGGAATCGCATCTTAATGAATTTGTAGAAAAAGAAATGGCATTAGTAATGGAAGTCATTACGGGCGTTAGAAATATTCGGGGCGAGATGAATCTAAACCCAGGGTTGAAATTAAACGTTTTAGTAAAGACCCAGAACGATGAAATACAAAAAACTTTACAAGATCAGAGCTTGTATATAAAGGAATTAGCCCGTGTTGAACAATTGGAAGTGGACCCAGATATTGAAAAACCGAATGTATCTGCCTCATCAGTTCTAGGGGGTATGGACCTGATTATTCCACTTGAAGGGATAATGGATTTTCAAGAAGAACGTAATCGGGTAGAAAAAGAGTTGAAAAAAATTGAAAAAGATCTAATATTTCTAGATAAGAAACTCTCCAACCCGGATTTCGTTAAGAAGGCGCCTGTTGATGTTATCGAAAAGGACGAGCAGAGAAAGAAATCTCTTTCCTTAAAACAGGCAAAGCTTGAAATTCATTTGAAAACCATAGAGCAAGGTTTATGTTAACCGCCCAGGGGAAATTATTCGTTTCCTACTTCTTTTTATTTTATGGATGCTAAAATAGGTACTCTAGATCGAGGTGAAATTTCTGAAAAATCTCAATGGGATTTATCGGGATTATATTCATCTCACGAAGAATGGAATAAAGATCTCGAAGTGCTGGAAGGCGATGTTCCAAAATACGACAACTTCCGGGGAACGCTTTCACAATCTTTTATCAAACTCAAAGAGTGCCTTGAGTTTGACATGAACATTTCCAGAAGGCTGGAAAAGCTTTATACTTTTGCCCATCTTAAAAATGATGAGGATAAAACCAATAGTTTTTATCAGGGAAATTTTGAAAAGTCGATGAGATTACTCAATGAAGCCGCGAGAGCATCCAGCTTCATTCGTCCAGAGATCATGGCTATTCCAGAGGAACAAATCGACCAGTTTCTTGAAGAGAAGGAAATCGAGTTTTACAGGTTCTACCTCGAACAGCTTTTACGCTATCGCGATCACACTTTAACAGATAAAGAAGAGCAGCTTTTAGCGGCTTCAGGAGAAATAAGCCGAGCTGCGCAGGACGCATTTGACATGCTGGATAATGCCGATCTTCAGCTTGGAGAAATTGAGGATGAAAATGGAGAACCGCTTCCCTTAACGCATGGAAATTTTCAGAGTCTGATGCAGAATTACGATCGTCGGATTAGAAAGGATGCGTTTCATAATTATTATAAAGCTTATGAGTCGCATCGTTTTACATACTCTACGTTACTTTCATCGAGCGTGAAAAAAGATTTGTTTTATTCGCGATCTAGAAATTATTCTGGCTACAGAGCCAAGGCAATGTTTGCAGAAAATATTTCTGAAGGGGTATACGACAATCTGATTGAATCGGTGCACCAGAATTTAAAACCTCTTTATAAATATTTTGAGTTAAGAAAACGTTTGTTGGGTCTTGATGATTTGCATGTCTATGATTGTAGTGTGCCACTGGTAAAAAATATCAAATGGCATATGCCATATGAGGATGCGGTAGAAAAAATTAAAATTGCACTACAGCCTTTAGGGAATGAATATGTTGAATTAATGGGCAACGGACTTTTGCAAGATAGATGGACGGATCGATATGAAAATAAAGGTAAGAGAAGCGGTGCTTATTCTTCGGGTTGTTACGATTCGAATCCTTTCATTCTAATGAACTTTACAGAGGATAATATAAATAGTGTATACACCTTAGCGCATGAAGCCGGCCATTCCATGCACTCCTTTTATTCCAGGAGAAACCAGCCGTATTTATATTCTGACTACACAATATTTGTTGCAGAGGTTGCATCGACATTTAATGAATCATTATTGACAAAATTTTTTCTGTCTCAGGATATTGAGCGGGATATGCGGATTTACTTACTTTGTCGTGAAATAGATAATTTCCGTGGTACTCTATATAGGCAAACTATGTTTGCCGAGTTCGAGCACAGAGTTTATGAGGTTGCAGAAAATAACCAACCACTTACAATCGAAACTTTTCAAGAAATCTATAAAGATTTACTGGAGCTCTATTTTGGATCGGGTTTGGTGCTAGACGATTGCCTTTCGCTAGAGTGCTTTAGAATTCCTCACTTCTATTTCAGCTTTTATGTTTATAAATACGCAACGGGAATCTCAGCCGCATATGCTTTAGCCGATCGTGTACTTTCCGGAGGCGAACAGGAGTTGGGAGATTACCTTAATTTTCTTAAATCAGGTGGTTCCAAATACCCAATTGATTTGTTAAAGGGTGCAGGAGTAGATATGAATTCACCTGAACCGTTAAATACAGCACTCTTAAAGTTTTCATCTCTGGTAGACAAACTTGAAAATTTAACTCTAAAAAACTAATAAATTTTTAATCATATCAAAATTTAAAAGGAACTTTTTTAAAATGCAGAAAAACTTAAAATTAACCTCAACCTTTTATAAAGGAAAACCGTTTTGAGAAAAACAGGAAAGTTTCAAAAAAACAGCGGCAATAAACCAAAACGGAATCCTAATAACCGCCAGGAAAATTCTTCTTCACGAAGGTCAAATCAAAACCTAAATTCAGCTTCTGCAAATTCGGCTTCTGCAAACTCGTCCTCTGGAAACTCGGGTTCTAGGAAAAAATCAATTCACCCTTGGGTGTCTTCTAGCTCCACTTCCTCGCAGGCGCTGACTTCACATATTTTGATGGCAAACAAAAACCAATCAGGGGGTAATTCTAATAACCGTAATAAGCCGCAGGGACAGAAAAGAAGGAATCCCTCACGTCAGCAAAGAGAAAATGGAAGTAATGGTGGATCTAGACCAAGGAATAATATTGACAGGAAACAGAATGGACATCGAAATTCTTCCAGTGTAAATATTTCTGCAGAAAACACTCGCGTAGCATCAGGCTCCGAGAAAGAATTAGTGGGAAACCTGGATGCGTTTACTTTATTTTGTGCTTACCACTTGGGCATAGGCCCAAATAAAGAATATAAGCCCTCCAACATAAATGAGGTTGCAAGACGCTTTGGGCAAGATCAGGGAGTTGTTAAACAAGCTCTAAAAGAATGCAATATGGACTCGGCATCTCTGCTTAATAAGGATTTCGATATGGCCTTGGCACAACTAGATATACAGGTTGCTCCCGAAGGTATAGATAAAATGGAACTTGCAAAATCCATTTACGAAGAATTTCTGGAAGCACCCAATATAAAAAGGGATTGGAAAAAAATTATCGAGGAAGATCGAAAAGAAAATAGAAAAATTTTTGGTTGATTTAATTCTTCTTGTTGCTGCTAAACAATATCAAGGTTTAGAGGGTTTGGGCGGAAACAGCTTTGCTCCGTCATCTGTCAAAATGCTTCCCGTAGGCACTCGCCGGAAGTTTAATCCTTTTTGGATAATCTGGTCCTGAATTTTTTTTGCCCTTTCATTTGAACATTTCAAGTCGTTCATCAAAATTGAAAAGGCGAAGAGCTCCCCATCCTTTGATTCAAAAAATCCTGATAACGCGCTGATAAAATTTAAGGTTCCTGTTTTTACCCTTGCCTTGCTAGAACTTTCAACTTTGCGCATTCTATGCTTCACATTCCCATCTACACCCATTACCCCTAGTGCCGTAACAAACTCTGGATAAACACTTAAGTCATTTTTGATGTTTCGCAAAATATCCACTAGGATCATAGGTGATAGGCGATTTTGCCGAGACAGACCAGAACCATCAAAAATTTTGTATTGGCCTGATTCATATCCTAGTTGCCTTATATATTCTTCAAAAACGCTTAGCCCTTTTTTTGTTGAACCTGGTGGCCCAAAACGCTCAGCACCAATGGTTTTAAGAATTTGTTCAGCAACAAAATTATTACTAAATTTATTCAAGCCACGCAGGGCCAACGCCAGAGGTTCGCCTTCATGCGTGTAAAGTTCCACTGCATTTTCCGGGAGTTTTCCTTTCAGCAATTTCCCGTCGAACTTTATTCCTGCAAGTTCAATATACGATTTAAATATATTTAGTGTGTATTGTGTGGGTTTAGTAATATTCAGAAAATACTGCGCGCGGGGTTGGCCCAGGTTTATTCCTCCTGAAATAGTAATAAGATCATGGTCTTCTTTATCCACCCGGTTTACGATTAATCGTTTCCGTCTTCCTGGTTTCAAGGTCCGTGCGTTATTTTCGAGCTTGATGTACTCGTTTTCAGGTTCGATAACAATTTCTGGCTGATCCCCGACCTTTCGTCCCGGACTCACATAAACCTTTATCGTATTAAAATTAAACGATAACGATCCTAATGGCGCTTCATAAGCTTGTGCCCCTGGATTTTTAATCCAGGTCTTTATCCGTTTATTTTTGTCGAAGAAAGAATCATCGCCAATTATATTCCCTTTGATTTGTTTTAAGGGAAGATTCCTCAATCCATTTACTAAAAGCCATAGTTGCTCTGTAACCAGTTTGGGATCACCAGAACCTTTTATATATAGATTACCTTTAAGAACTTGATTCTCTAAAATTCCATCAGTATAAATTTGAGTAGAAAATCGATAATTAGGACCAAGATATTTTAATGCAACTGCCGTGGTAATAACTTTAGCGTTGGAGGCAGGGATAAGTAATTTTTTACTACGAATTTCATACAATGTTTCTCCGCGATCCAAAGAATAAATTTTAATTCCATAATTATTTTTTCGAAGGCAGGAGTTTGAAAGTATGTTCGTGACAGATCTTCGAAACAAAATTACACCTTCTTCATCAACCGAGGCAAACGAAAAGGTTGGAAGAAAGATGAAGAAGACAGCCAGTAGAAAAATAATTGGTTGGATAATGGAAATATGTCTATTCATCGGTTAAAATTTTACTCTGGGAGAACAAAATTTACAATTGACAATTGGCTCTGGATTAGGGAATCTAACTTGTAGTCTGATTTCCCTTTCGTATATAGGAATTCCTTCATGATTAATTTCACTTATATAAAGTACGGTGTGCTGGTAGCCATTATTGCTATTCTTTATGGTGGCATGATGGGCTTGTCTTTTGGGTGTTGTGAAGAAAGCATTAAAAAAACTTTGAATATAAGTGCGCAAGAGGCAATGACGGCTAAGTATGATGGTGATCAAGCTAAAGCAGACGAAATTGTAAAGAAGTCATGGAATTATATGAAGCGCGCCCATCTTCATTCACAGACTATGGGCGTAATTAGTATTGCATTTTCTCTTCTCGTGGCTTGGTTGGCTTATCCCGTAATAGCGCAACTTGCTATATCTTTGCTCAGTGGCTTTGGTTCATTAGGCTATGGCTTATTCTGGATGCTTTCTGGATATATGGCACCGGAAATGGGGTCTACAGTTGCAGCCAAAGAGTCAGTCGGTTTGATTGCTCAGGCATCAGGAGGTGCTTTCTTTGTTTCTGGATTATTATTGTTTAGCATTCTGATTTATAGAATTTTTATAAATAAAACTTTAACCGAAAAGAACTAATTTTTATGAGTTACGATCTGGTAGGAATTGGTAACGCTTTGGTTGATATTGAAATTCAAGTTGATGATGCTTTTATTGAGCAAGCTTCTGTGACCAAGGGTGGTATGACCTTGTCTTCTATCGAAGACCAAAAAAAGATTCTTGAATTTCTAGAATCCAAACCGAAAAAAATTTCTTCTGGGGGTTCTGCTGCTAATACTGTGCATGGTGTAAGTGTGCTTGGAGCAAAATCTTACTACCTCGGTCGCGTAGCCAATGATGCCAACGGAAAATATTATACAGAGGATATGAAAAATTGCGGAGTGGGGTTTATTGGCCCAGGCCCTGATGAACAGGGAACGGGAACCTGTGTTATTCTTATCACTCCCGACACGGAAAGAACCATGCTGACCAATCTGGGTGTTTCTTCCTCTCTTCACCCAGAGATCGTGGATGAAAGAATAGTCAAAAATGCACGCGGTGTTTATGTGGAAGGATATTTGTGGACGGGAGATGAAACTCGGGAGGCAGGGTTGCGTATGGCCCGACTAGCAAAAACAGCAGGGATACCCGTTTCTTTCACTTTGAGCGATGCTTTCGTTGTCAATACATTTAAAGAGAGTCTTGTTGATTTCATCCAAGAGAATGTAGATATTCTTTTTTGTAATGAAGTGGAAGCCCTCGCAATGACAGGAGAGGCGGATCCCATAAAAGCTTTTAAAAGGCTACAGGAGATGGTTGATACAGTGTTTTTAACTCTGGGTTCTAATGGATCTCTAGTCGGTAAAAGAGGCTTGGAACCTATCGAAGTGAAAACTTTTCCGGTCAAGGCCGTGGATGCAACAGGGGCGGGTGACTTGTTTGCAGCAGGTGCTCTATATGGAGTGTTGGAAAATTACTCTCAGGAAGAGTCGGCAATTATTGGCTCTTATTGTGCTGCCCAGGTTGTATCTCATATGGGTGGACGACTTCCAGTTCACTCTCACACGGATGCTGGGAAAATTCTCTTGGAATATAAAAAACTCTATTCCAACGGAGGGGCGTAATGAAAAAAATTCCTTTTTTTCTCTTAATGGTTTTATTAGTTTCGGTATGGCTAGGTTGTGCTTCGGTAGGAAAAGATTTTGATAGTGAAAAAGTCAAAGATATTAAAAATAATATTACAACTCAGTTAAATATCATTGACTGGTTCGGGGTGCCTTTTAAAGAAGGAAATGAAAATGGGTACACCATGTGGACATACCAGATCGATAAATGGAAGGCCTTGGGTGAAGTAGAGTCAAAAGGGCTGGTCATTCTTTTCGATGATAAAAATAAAGTCAAAGCCTACCGTTATGATGACTCTAACTATTAGCTGCTCGGCTTAGAGCGATTTTTTTTAATAATATAGAACAATAAGAAATGCGACAAATTTCTCTCATCGTCTACGATTTCGATGGGACTCTGGTAGATACTCTTTTTGACATTACTGATTCGGTCAATCTTACTTTAGCTGATCTCAGTCTTCCTGAGTTGCCTCGGGAGACGATTCGTAAATATGTTGGGAAAGGTGTGGAACGTTTGATGTCGCAAACGTTAGAAGGTTCATCTTTCACAGATATTCCCCAAGCTGTTGCTCTCTTTAAAAAGCATTATTCAGAAAACCTAGTCCACCACACCGATTTTTATCCTCACGGCAGGGAAATTCTCGAGCATTTTAAAAATAAAAAGCAGGCAATCTGTTCCAACAAGCCGGAAGATTTTGTACGTCGTATTCTGGATTCCTTGAATAGATTACATTCTTTTGACTTAATAATTGGTGGGGACAGTGTTAATTCAAAAAAACCAGACCCGGAAGGTTTGATTTCTATATTGGAAAAATTAAATGTTTCAGCTGATAAGGCAGTCCTTATAGGTGATAGTCCTGTTGACGTTGAAACGGGGAAGAGGGCAGGCGTATACACCTGTATCGCGAACTTTGGATTAGGGTTCCCAGAAGAAATTGCCATTGCTAACCCTGATTGCTCTATCGAGTGCCTTTCTAAACTAAAAGAAATGTTCTGTTAGAAAGGCGATTCCAATGGTTAACCTATGAACATCTGTTGGGTAGCTTTAAGTTTCCTCTTCCGCTAGACGGTTGACTTTATACTAGGTAGTTTCTACAATGCCTCCTTCCTATGGAACCCAAAGGCATTAAAAACATTTATCTTATAGCGATATGTGGCACGGGCATGGCTGCACTTGCAGGATTGCTCAAAAAGGCTGGACATTCTGTCGCAGGGTCGGATGCGAATATCTATCCCCCTATGAGCATATTATTGAACGATGCGGGTATTAAAATTTTTCCAGGTTATAAAAAGGAAAATATTTTTAAGGATATCGACCTGGTCATTGTTGGCAATGCTGTTTCTAAGACCAATGAAGAAGTGCAGGCGGTTATAGAAGCTGGGATTCCCTATACCTCATTCCCGGCAGCTCTTTCCCAGTTTTTTTTAGAAGGCAAAAAATCTCTTGTGGTAACAGGTACCCACGGTAAGACGACAACGACTTCTTTATTGAGTTGGGTTCTTGAATCGTCTCACCGGAAGCCAGGATTTATGGTCGGAGGTTGGTTGAAAAATTTTGATACTAACTACCAAGTTTCTCAGGGTGAGTATTTTGTAACCGAAGGGGATGAATATGATAGCGCATTTTTTGATAAGGGACCAAAATTCCTCCACTACAGGCCTGATGCCTCCATTTTAACGAGTATAGAATTTGATCACGCGGATATATTTAACGATCTGGAGCAGATCAAACAGGTTTTTCGAGATTATGTAGGCCTAATTAAGCCCAATGGCGTTATGCTGGTTAAATCGGATGACAATAATATTCGAGAAGTGATTAAATCTGCCTCATGTAATATAGAAACTTATGGTTATGATGAGGCGGCTGAATGGCGAATCGAAAGTTATCGATTTGAAAAAGGGTTTGGACATTTTTCGTTGGCATTTCAAAACCAACATCGTGGAGATTTTGAATTGGCAATGATAGGTCGACATAATGTGGAAAATGCCGCTGCTGTAGCTGGACTTTGTTTCAATCTTGGATTGACGAAAGATGAGATTAATGAAGGTTTCCGAACCTTTAAGGGAGTTAAACGTAGGCAGGAAATTGTGGGGGAGAAAAAGGGTATAACAGTCATAGATGATTTTGCGCATCACCCGACGGCAATTGATTTAACAATTGATGCGGTAAAAAAGGCTTACCCTGGTCAGAAGGTCTGGGCAGTTTTTGAGCCGAGGTCCGCGACATCGCGTAGAAAAGTGTTTGAAGATTCTTTCCCGAATAGTTTTTTAAAGGCAGATCGAGTTATTTTTTCCAGACTGTTTGCTCCAGAAAAAATAGAGGAAGAAGAGCGACTTGATATCGAACGGGTGGTAGCATCTATTTGTGAATTGGGAGGGATAGCCGACTATATTCCGCAAGTAGATGATATAGTAGAGTTCATAACCAAAAATTCAAAAGCAGGTAATGTGATTCTTGTTATGTCCTCCGGGGGTTTTGGTGGAATTCATCAAAAAATATTAGAAAATCTATAGGTTCTTACCTAAATGGATCAGCCTGAATATATGGATAAAAAATACTTTGGACAAATAAAACTAGGACTGATTCAAAGAGGCTTAGCAATTCCAACCTTAATACATGGGCTTTCGGAAGTATCGCGAGGGCTTTGCTCTGCAGAGCCAGGTGAAGAGATAACCTTGGCCTTGGCTGAAGATTTTATAGTCAAAACCACGTTGAATCCTCCCGATAAAGATGGCCCAAAGTTGATTTCCCAGCAAGACCGGTTGCGGTTATATATGGAAGAGGGCGAAACGGATGTGAGTATTATTCCTGTCCCTGATTTTCTAAAACAACAGCTAAAAAAACGCACTCCAGTGTCAGAAAATATTTGTCTTGATGGTTATTGTTTTAATGTTTTTCTTCGCGCAATCGGAAAGGGGAAGGAATTAAGCATGCCCATCGAAGCTATTCTTTCTGTTATCCAGGCTGCGTTCGAAGAGGGTGCAGCTGATCTGATTCAATTGAATATGGATTACAGTAATGATGATGACAGAGGTTTTCAAAGATTGGCACCGTTGGTCGAAGCGATCAAAAAACGTTTCAATACTTTTGTAGCCTTAAAAGGATTCCCTCCGTTAAATAAAAACACCATCGATTGTGTTTATGCATCGGGATTTGACATTGTTAACTTTCCCCTTGAAGGATTTTTCGGAACCGCTAAGTCAAAAAAAATTATGGCCGCTGAAAAAACTTATGAAGCGTTGGAGTATGCGTCGAGTGTTTTCTCTCCAGGTACGGTTTTGACTGATCTGATAATGAGTGAAGGTTCTCAGGATAAGTTTAAAGAGGGTATCGATCGTTTGATAAATTCTGGAATCATTCCGCTGATTCTTTTACAGCGAGATAGTATGAAAGAAAATTCCAGCTATCCAAATCTGGTAGAGCTTGCAGAGCATATGGATCAAGCCATTCAGCGTAATCATCTTCCTCTTAAATGGTTATACCCAGCATGCCGATTTCTGAGTCCTTTGGATACACGATTTTTCACAGAAGATCCTTTAAAGGCAAGGCTAGCAGTAAAACCGGTTTATCGTTCTGGGCTGGGTAGAAGAACTTCCGCAGGATTTGCGGCAATAAGACGAAAACTCCGTATTCGCAATGTGAGTGATTCCTTTGAATCTGCTGGGTTATAGTGAACTCAAGATAGTTAAATATACGTTGCCATCAGGTGGCCCAATATCAGAATAATGAAATCCAGATTTTGCTGGCGTGGCAAAAGTCCCTTTGGTAGGCTATTAATATGGATGATACAGTAAAAATTCAGGAAAAAATTCCCGAAGTCCCTCTAAAAAAACTGGAAACATTGTGGCTGCAAGTAGGTGGTACGCTTTGTAATTTGGAATGTTCCCATTGTTTCATCAGTTGTTCCCCAACAAATGAAACTATTGCTATGATGACGTTAGCGCAGGTGAAGGAAAGGCTAAGAGAAGCTAGTGAATTGGGAGTTAAGGATTATTATATTACAGGGGGCGAAGTTTTTATTAATCCAGAAATTTTTGAAATCTTAGAAGCGATTTTAAGCTATGGCCCATTGGATGTGCTAACCAATGGAACCCAGATTACTTCCGAAAAAGCACAACGCCTTAGAGCAATTCAAGATGCATCAAAAAACCTTCTTCGTTTCCGAGTCAGCATGGAACATTTTGATCAAGCTAAAAATGATGCAATCAGAGGAAAGCATGCTTATAAAAAAGCCGTCGGCGGGATCGCATGTTTAGCTGAAGCGGGGTTCTCACCTATTCTCACTATTACGCGCACTTGGGAGGAGGAGTACGATTCTGAGATGGAATTAAAGTTTAGTGAATTTCTTAAGCAAAACGGGGTCCAACAACCGAAAATAAAAATCCTTCCTGAGTTTTTACTGGGGCAGCTAGCGAAAAATAAACGATATTATTCTAAAGAAGAATATGTATCAGAAAAGTGCTTCGAAAATTTTGATATTACCCAATTGCAATGCTCAAGCTCTCGAATGGCAACTGGCGATGGAGTTTATGTATGCCCAATTTTGGTGGATAACCCTAATGCGCGAATGGGGGACACCATTAGTAATACGATGCGACCCTTTCCTTTGGCACATTCAGCCTGCTACACTTGCAGAGTTACTGGAATGACCTGTAAGTCTACCTCTTAAGTTAGAAAGTAAAGCATGGCCTTATTACATTCCACTATGGTACCTTTGGGAACCCTGGCGGGCAATTTTAAATTGCCTGGCGTTGATGGTGAAGAATACTCTCTGACCAGTTTTTCAGAATACTCTGTGTTGGTAATAATTTTTATGTGCAATCATTGCCCCTATGTGAAAGCCGTAATTCAACGCCTGATAGATTTACAGAAAGAAGTATCGGATCAAGGAGTGCGGTTAGTGGGTATCAATTGCAACGATGCAAAAAAATATACAGATGATTCTTTTGAGAATATGAAAAGTGTTTCGAGGGGCTGGAGGATGAATTTCCCGTACTTGCTTGATGAGTCGCAAGAGATAGCTAAAAAGTATGAGGCTGTGTGTACACCGGATATTTATGTGTACGGAAAAGAGAGGAAATTGCTCTATCGCGGGAGAATAGATGACAACTGGGAAAAAGCAGACCAGGTCAGAAAAAGAGATTTAAAACAAGCCATTGATTGTATTCTTGGGAGTAAGAAAGTTCCTGAGGAACAAATTCCATCAATGGGGTGCTCTATAAAATGGAAAGTTTCTTAGGAAAAACTTATGCAAGCTTTGAAAAAATGGTTATTCATCTTTGCTGCAGTAGTTTTTGTTGGTTCAATATTTGCCGACAAAATTCTTTCTTTTTATGTTGATTGGTTGTGGTTCGAAAGCCACGGTATAGCCTCTGTACTTTGGACCGTTTTGGTTTCGCAATTTGGTTTGGGGTTCCTCGTTGGGATTTTATTTTTCTTGGTAACCTATGGTTTTCTGATCCGAATCTATAAGAAAACATCGCATCTTCCCATATTATTGTCCGATCAGGTCCGGCGTGAAATTCCACTGTTGGATATCATTGCGGAAAACCTGAAGCTGCTTATTTTAATAGCCCCTTTGGTTTTAGCAGTAATGACAGGCTTGGTCATGTCTCAACAATGGGAGGTTGTCCTTCAATATCTCAATGCTTCTCCTTTTGATCTACCAGACCCTATATTCGGTAAAGACGTAGCCTTCTATGTTTTCAACCTTCCATTCTGGTTGATGGTTAAATCTCTAATCTGGGAAATCATGATAGTGATTTCTATTGGTGTGGGGTTAATTTACTTTTTCAAGCGCTTTGTTTATGTAGGCCCTACGGGTGTTGTCCTTCTCCCAGAAGCTAGAAGAACACTTTCAGGATTGGTCGGTTGTTTTTTTCTCCTTTTTGCCAGCGAGTTTTTCCTTCAACGTTATGAATTGCTGACAAAAGGAAACGAATTGATTTCAGGCATCGGGTTTGCTGATGATTTTGGATCTATTCCCATTCTTTATGTTTTGATACTGGTGTCTTTGCTGGGATCGGCATTCTCTTTTTTTGGTCTTGTCAGGCCTGGAATGAAAAAAATTCTTCTCTCAGTGGTTGCTTTGGCGCTAGTTTATTTTGTAGGTAATGTATACCCTAAGATATTACAAAAATTTGTGGTTGCTCCAAATGAATTGATAAAGGAAACACCTTATATCGAGCGTACTATTTCAGGAACATTGAATGCTTATGGGCTTAGCGATACTGGAACTCATGGGCTTTCCGGTTCTGAATCGTTAACGGCTGAAAGTATTCGCAAAAACGATGCCACTATAGAAAATATCCGACTCTGGGATCAGGAACCCCTCCTCGACACACTTGGACAGATTCAAGAGATCCGTACCTACTATCAGTTTCAGTCTGTTGATAACGACCGCTACCATATTAACGGAAAATATCGCCAGACTTTGTTGTCTCCAAGAGAATTGTTATCCTCAAACCTGCCAAACCGGACTTGGATCAATGAGCATTTAACTTTTACACATGGTTATGGCGTTTCGTTAAGTCCTGTGAATCAAGTAACGCCAGAAGGTCTACCAGTACTATTTATTAAAGATATTCCTCCACAATCAAATATGGATTTAAAGGTCAAGCAGCCAGAAATTTATTTTGGCGAGCTGGCGAATGATCATGTTTTTGTAAACACAGGAACCAAAGAGTTCGATTATCCGGAAGGAGAAAAAAATGTTTACAAAAATTATGAAGGTAAAGGTGGTTTCCCAGTAGGATCTTTTATAAAAAAGGTAATTCTTGCTGCACGGTTCAAAACTTTGAAAATTTTGTTTGCGGATGATATTGAAAGCGAAAGCCGGGTTTTGATGTACCGCAATATAACCGAACGTGTTCAGAAAGTTGCACCTTTCCTTAGATTGGACAACGACCCTTATTTGGTTATATCAGAAGGACGTCTAATTTGGCTTTATGACGCTTATACAGTGAGCAATCGATATCCATATTCCCAGAAAATTCCTAGGTTTGGAAACTACGTTCGGAACTCCGTTAAAATTTCTATCGATGCGTATGATGGATCTATGAATTTTTATATTTCTGATTTATCCGACCCAATTATACAAACCTATCAGAATATTTTTCCTGACCTATTCCAGAATTTATCCGAAATGCCAAAGGATTTGCGAAGCCATATTCGTTACCCCTCTGATTTGTTTGCGATCCAGACTTTTATTTATGCGACCTATCACATGAAGCGTCCTCAGGTTTTTTATAATAAGGAGGATCAGTGGGAAATTCCTGAAATAGATGGTCGTGTTATGCAGCCTTATTACACTATTATGAAGCTTCCGGGAGAGGAGCATGAAGAGTATATTCTTATGGTTCCCTACACACCGCGAGGCAAGAGTAATCTATCAGCATGGATGGTGGCCCGCAGTGATGGGAGCAGTTATGGTAAGCTCGATGTTTATATGTTTCCAAAACAAAAACTAGTATATGGCCCTAGTCAAATTGTTGCGCGTATCAATCAGGATGCGGAAATTTCACGTCAGATTTCTTTGTGGGATCAGCGTGGTTCAAGTGTTATTCAAGGTACATTACTTGTAATACCCATCGAAGAGTCTTTAGTTTACGTCAGGCCGTTATATTTAAAAGCTGATTCAGGAAAAATTCCCGAGTTGAAAAGAGTTATTGTGGGATATGAAGACAATATTGCTATGGAACGAACTTTGGATGAAGCATTAAAGAAAATTTTTCCAGGCCTTTCTGGTATTCCATCTAGCATGCCTAAGCAAATCCAGACTGTGACTTCGAAAAATTCTATGCCAATTGAAGAAAGAAATCTTACCTTAAGAAAAGCAGATTACGACAAGATTCAAAAATTTTATAAGAAAGTTTTAGAGTCTCAGGGAGAGCTCGATAAATCCTTAAGTAGTTATAAAAAAGAACTGGAAGCTTTGGGAGAGGTTTTGCAAGAGACACCCATTACTCTCCAATCTGTAAAACCTTCGGGTGAATAGTTTTATTTGGGGAATAGGTTCAACTGTTGGGTGGTAGAAAAGTGGTCGGTTATAGGTACAGGGTAGTTTCCATCAAAACAGGCGGAGCAAAATTTATTCTCACCATTTTGCAAGACTTCCAACATTTTTTTGATGCTCAGATATTGTAGGGAGTCTGCACCTAGATACTTTCGTGTTTCTTCAAGGGAATGGGAGTGAGCAATCAGTTCCTCTTTATGAGGAGTATCGATTCCATAAAAACAGGAATGTAAAATAGGGGGTGAAGAAATTCTAAGATGAACTTCCTTGGCTCCTGCTTCCAGAAGCATTTTTACTATTTTACGACTGGTAGTTCCACGGACAATAGAATCATCAATGATTGCGAGCCGTTTACCCGAGATAAGATTTTTTACAGCATTTAATTTGAGCTTCACCCCAAAATTTCTTATTTGGGATTGAGGTTCAATAAAAGTCCGGCCCACATAATGATTTCTAATCAATCCCATTTCAAATGGGATACCACTTTCTTCTGCAAATCCCATTGCCGAGACAACTCCCGAATCGGGAACGGGAACAATCAGGTCCGCATCTGCTGGGCTTTCCTGCGCCATGGCCCGGCCCATTTCTTTTCGTGCTGCGTAAACATGTTCGCCGAACAAAAAACTGTCGGGACGTGCGAAATAAATATGTTCAAAAACACAGTATTTGCTTTCTACTTTTTTAAAAGGAAAAAAGGATTGTAGTCCATTTTCATTAATGAGGATCAACTCCCCCGGTTCCACTTCGCGAATGAACTCGGCTTCAATGAGATCCATCACACAGGTTTCTGAGGCAATAATATATGCTCCGTCCAGTTTTCCCAAACAAAGCGGTCTGAATCCGTGAGGATCACGGGCGGCTAGGAGTTCATTTTCTGTCATGAGTACTAAGGAGTAAGCACCGCTTACCTGTCGCAAGGCTTCTGCAGCTCGATCAACGAAATTTTCACTTTTAGCTTGCGCCATCAAGTGAACAATGACCTCACTGTCGTTGGTGGATTGGAAGATGGCTCCCTTGCTACCTAATTCTTTTCGGATTGTCTTGGCGTTGACCAAATTGCCATTGTGCGCAAGAGCCAGAGAACCCGCCGCGTAATTGATCATACAGGGTTGTGCGTTTACCAATTCGCTCTTTCCTGCTGTCGAATAACGATTATGACCAATGGCAAGGGGACCAGGAAGTTTAAGCAGTCGTCCAGGGTCGAATATATCAGCAACCAAACCCATTCCTAATTCCAGATGCATCTTTGAATGAGTACTGGCAACAATTCCTGCACTTTCCTGTCCTCGGTGCTGTAGTGCGTAAAGCCCAAGATATACGAGGTTAGCGGCCTCCGGGTGACCGTAAACTCCAACTACTCCGCACTCTTCATGTAGTTTGTCCAGCATAGCGCCCTAAAGAAGTTTTCCAGATATTTTTTATTGATTCAATTTCCTGCTTTATGTATTCCTGACCGTTGATACTAACTGTGAATTTCGATCCTCCCGTTATTCCGATCAAAGAAAAATCTACGTTATAGGATAAAGCCAAGTTTTTAATTTGATCCGTTAATTCTTCTGGGAAAGAGATAACGATTCTAGATTGAGATTCACCAAATAAAAGCGTATCTCCTCGAAGAGTTGATTCCAGTTCAAGTTTTGCCCCTAAAGTTTCTTCCGGAGTGGCAAAGCAAGACTCTGCTACAGCAATAGCCAGTCCTCCTTCAGAGCAATCGTGTGCTGATTGAATAAGTCCTTTCTGTATGAGTTCCAGGCAAAACTCTTGCACTTGTTTTTCGTTCTTTCGGTCAAGAGCAGGAGCCTTTCCTTCGGTTTTGTCGAACAACACCTTCAGGTATTCACTGCCACCCAACTCTTCCAATGTAAAACCGATGAGTCCAATGCGATGCCCAGGTTTTTTAAATCCCTGCGTCATAATTTTTGTCTGATCTTCAATCAGACCGACCACTGCAACGATGGGCGTGGGGAAAATAGCTTCCCCTTTAGTTTCATTATAGAGGCTGACGTTTCCGCTGACTACTGGAATATCAAAAAAAAGGCAGGTATCACCGATTCCCTTAACTGCCTGCTCGAATTGCCACATGATTTCTGGTTTTTCTGGATTTCCAAAATTAAGGCAGTTGGTCAACCCAATTGGCTTTGCTCCGGAACATGTCACATTGCGGCACCCCTCTGCAACTGCTATGGCTGCCCCATTATAGGGATCGAGATAACAGAATCTGCTGTTACAGTCAACAGATATGGCTACTGCTTTTTTAGTGCCCTTGATGCGTAAAACAGCTGCATCTGAACCGGGTAAAACCAACGTGTCTAGACGCACCATATGATCATATTGTTCATAGACCCATTCTTTGCTGGCAATATTTGGGCAGGCAAGTAATTTTAAAAAAGCATGGTCACCTCGGGAAGGTTCTGGTAGTTCCTTCAAATTTAATTGGTCAATCTTATCGAGGTATTTAGGGCGTTTTGTTTCTCGCTTAAGATCTAAAGCCCCATCTACTACTGGAAAGGTAGGCAGGTTGACCACTTCTTTGCCTTTAAATTCGATGCGAACACCAGGCTCATCAATCACCTCTCCAATGATCGCAGCATCGAGTCCCCATTTTTCAAGAATGGCGATAGCCTCCCCTTCATGCCCCGGCTCAATCACAAACAACATTCTCTCTTGTGATTCTGATAATAGGATCTCGTAGGGTGTCATACCTTCTTCTCTTAAGGGGACTTTAGATAAGTCCATTCTCACTCCGGCTTCCGAGCGATGGGCCATTTCAAATGAGGATGAGGTGAGCCCAGCGGCGCCCATATCTTGCACACCCACAACCCAGTTAAATTCCATAATTTCCAAGCAGGCCTCGATCAATAGTTTTTCAGTGAAGGGATCGCCCACCTGCACCGTAGGTCTTTTTTCTTCTGTTGTCTCATCAAACTCGGAGGAAGCAAGAAGGCTGGCACCATGAATTCCATCTCGGCCGGTTTTGGATCCAACATATAAAATACGATTACCAACGCCACCGGCTTTTGCCAGAAAGATGCCATCTGATTTTGCTAGTCCCAAACAAAAAGCATTTACGAGAATATTGCCGTTGTAACAGGAATCAAAATAAACTTCTCCTCCAACAGTGGGAACGCCGGTACAGTTTCCATAGCTGGAAATGCCATCGACTACACCGTTCAGTAAAAATCGTGTACGTGGATCTTCCATTTCACCAAAACGAAGGGAATCGAGTAGCGCTATGGGTCTTGCTCCCATGGTGAAAATATCGCGCATGATTCCGCCCACACCTGTGGCAGCACCTTGATGAGGTTCGATGAAGGAAGGGTGGTTATGGCTTTCAATTTTAAAAACCACCGCGAATCCATCACCAATATCTATGACTCCCGCATTCTCTCCGGGGCCTTGCAGCACGTTAGGGCCTTCAGTGGGTAAATTTTTTAAAAACGGTCGCGAGCTTTTGTAGCTGCAATGCTCACTCCACATCACCGAAAAAATACCCAATTCGGTAAAGTTGGGTGTGCGTCCGATTAAATTCAGAATGCGTCGATATTCCTCTCCCGTTAAACCATGGTCTTTAACAAGTTGTAGAGTGATTTCAGGTTCGTTCTGCATTTTTATATTCTGCTTTGCGAGATAAGAGATTGAAAAATGCCTTGTCCATCTGTATTGGACCACAACGGATCGGCGCACCTTTCTGGGTGCGGCATCATTCCCATCACATTTTTTTGTTCATTGCAGAGTCCGGCAACAGAACCGACGGAGCCATTAGGGTTACTCGATTCAGTGATATTACCTTTCGCGTCACAATATCGAAAAAGAACTTGTCCTCTTTCTTCAATATCGTTTAAAGAAAGAGGATCTATATAATAACTGCCCTGATGATGCGCGATAGGGACTTGTATAATTGGTTTATCACCGCATTGCTGAGTGAATGGCGTATCTGTCGATTCAATACGGACGTATACATTTTTACAGATGAATTTCCGCGTGCGGTTCTGTATCAAGGCACCGGGCAAGAGACCCGACTCAACAAGAATTTGGAATCCGTTGCAAATCCCAAGAACCTTCCCACCGTTCTCAGCAAAAGGGATCACGGAATTCATAATGGGAGAAAAGCGGGAAATAGCACCTGCACGTAAGTAATCCCCATAAGAGAATCCTCCGGGTAGTATCACTAAATCATAGGAGCTCAGGTCAACATCGTCCTTATGCCATAACCAGTGAGTTTCTTGATTTAAGACGTCTTTAAGAATGTGGTAGCAATCGTGATCGCAATTTGATCCAGGAAAAACAACTATTCCACACTTCATGTTTGACCGATTCGATTAGTGGATATTATTCAGTAGAGACTAGTTTGAAACGGAAGGACTCAATAACCGTATTTGCAAGGAGCCGTTCACACATTTCCCGGACTCTTATTTCTGCCTCTTCTTTAGAAATAGAATCGAGTTTTACTTCCAGATACTTCCCAATATGCACATCCAGAACCTCGTTATATCCTAAATCATTCAGCGCATGGTGAACGGTTTTCCCCTGTGGATCGAGTACCCCTTCCTTGAATGTTACATGTATTTGGGCAAGCATTTTGGGAACCTTAACATATAAAAAGTTTCAATTCAGCAGGCTTTGTATCAGGAATTTAAAAAAATACAAAGACCATTTTTTGACCCACCTAAAAAATTATGATAAACAATGAGTTATTAAAGCATAGAATTTTTTTCTTACCGCAATTCTTTTCCCTAAACCATAAATTACTGCAATAATGTGTGTTAGATTGTGGCTATCATACGGTCCAAATTGCTGTCGGTAAAAATATCTAGGAAAAATTATGGAGAATAAATGGAAAGACTCATCTGCTCAGGCCGCGATTGAAAAATACAGCGATGTTCATGAAGATATCGCCCTTCGTATATATACCTCGCGATTGATTGGGGCAGATCCTGCACTCGTTCTTCACGGCGGCGGAAACACATCGGTCAAGTCACGTACCAAAAATAAAGTGAATGAGGAAGTCGATGTGCTTTATGTCAAAGGAAGCGGATGGGACTTGGATACGATAGAACCCCCCGGACTTCCCGGCGTTCTTTTGGACCACCTCATTAAATTGAGGGATTTGGATTCTTTAAGTGATGAAGATATGGTCAATGAACAGCGAACGCATCTTCTGGATGCTAATTCTCCTAACCCCTCCGTTGAGACCCTGCTCCATGCTTTTTTGCCGCACAAGTTTATCGACCATTCTCATGCCGATGCCAGTTTAATTATCGCAAATCAACCCGATGCAGAAAAAACATGTCGAAAAATTTTTAGGAACACGATTGGCATTGTTCCATACATTATGCCGGGGTTTGCTTTAGCAAAGGCCGCCGCTGAAGTTTATGAAAAGGATAAGAACGTGGAAGGCCTGATGCTGATCAATCATGGTTTGTTCACCTTTGGCTCGACTGCCAAGGAAAGTTATGACCGGCACATTCATGCGGTGACCCTAGCAGAAGAATATATTGCTAAAAAACAGCCAAAGGCATTTACCCCACTTGAAGGGCCCGCCATCAACGAAGGGGAAAAAAAGATTTTTAATGCATTGGCTCCAATACTTCGTGGTTTATATGGACAAAAGTCCGGAAAATCCTGGGTGGTGTGTCATCGAAAAAACGAGAAAGCCAAAGCGTTTGCATCCAGCGAAGAATGTTCTACTTGGTCGCAAGTGGGTACAGCTACACCTGATCATGTAATCCGTACCAAGCAGAAACCGCTTTTATTGAATTTAAAACAATGGCAGAGCGTAGACTTGTTACGAGAAGAATTGGCTTCTGCATTAGAAACCTATTACAAAAATTATCACCAGTATTTTAAATTAAATAAAGATGCGAAAGGTGTTGATAAGACAGAACTAGATCCTTTGCCCAGGGTTTTATTGGTGGCAGGACTGGGCCTAGTAACCATAGGTAAAACCATTAAGGAAACAAAAATTGCGGCAGATATTTATCAGCACACGATAGACATTATTCATAAATCATTTTCAGTAGGAGACTACGCTCCCCTAAAGTCTGAAGACTTATTCGATATGGAGTATTGGTCTTTAGAACAGGCGAAGTTGGGAAAAAGTAAAGCTTCTGTACTGCAAGGCAAGGTGGCCTATATTACCGGAGCGGCATCGGGCATTGGTTTAGCTACAGCAAAATTATTTGCTGAGCAGGGGGCGAATCTTTATCTTGCGGACTTGTCCGAAGATAAACTCAATAAAGCGGCAGATGCGATTCGTTGTAAGCACAAAGTTGGTGTCACTGCACGGGTGTTGAACGTAGTTGATGAAAATGCAGTGCGACAGTCATTTGCAGAAGTGGTCGCCAATTATGGTGGTGTTGATTTTTTAATATCGAATGCAGGAAACGCTATGCAAGGTGCTATAGGTGAGATCGAAATAAAGGTTTTACGACAGAGTTTCGAGCTAAACTTTTTTGCGCACCAGGTATTGGCCTCCGAGGCGGTACGTCTTTTTTTAATCCAGAAAACCGGAGGCGTCCTTTTGTTCAATGCATCCAAGGCAGCCTTCAATCCAGGAAAAGATTTCGGTCCCTATGCTCTGCCTAAAGCTGCGATTGTGGCTTTGACCAAACAATACGCCCTTGACTATGGTCAGTTTGGAATTCGATCTAATGCTATCAATGCAGATCGCATTCGCACCGCTCTTTTTGCAGAAGAGGTCGTTGCAGAACGCGCTGCCGCACGAGGACTTTCTGCGGACGATTATTTTAAGTCCAATTTGTTGCAGCAGGAGG
>ENA-UPTF01000739-UPTF01000739.1-marine-metagenome-genome-assembly--contig:-NODE-739-length-22097-cov-3.372162_pt1 | contig 22097 bp, 22 predicted proteins | sample MGYA00238166_ERZ767019 | MGnify/ENA primary metagenome ERZ767019 (study PRJEB28930, sample SAMN06266391) | marine metagenome | isolation source: Sea water from 250 m depth | place: Atlantic Ocean | study... | reverse complement strand
GAATGGGGCTAGCCATGGCCCGTCGTTTCGCACGCGCTGGGATGAAAGTCGTTCTTTCTGACATCGACGAAGCAAAGCTAAGTCTTGAGGTAGACGATATTCGTAGGCTTGGAGCGGAAGTTATAGCGGTAGTCGCTGATGTTTCAGAAGAAGACCAGAATCACGCACTTTTTGATGCGACCATCGATGCCTTTGGAACTGCGAATGTGGTTTGTTTGAACGCAGGGGTCCAGGGATCCATCGGTCGATCCTGGTCTCTTTCGAAAGCCGACTACGACTGGACGTTAGGGATCCTTCTCCAAGGAGTAATCCACGGCGTTCGAGCCTTTGTTCCTCACCTCGTTGAGCACGATGACGGTCACGTGGTGTTGACGGCTTCGATAGCGGGCCACATTTCGGCTCCCTTTGGCGCACCGTACAACATCGCAAAACACGGCGTAGCTACTCTCGCCGAAACTCTGTTTCATGAGCTGAAAATCGAACGGACAAATGTTGGCGTTACTTGCCTATGTCCCGGCTTCGTAAACACCAACATTGTTAACGCGACTGCTGCTCGCGCCGCAGGGTCGGTTGGATCAGCGATCGATGACAGAGGTAACCAGATGCTCGAGCTGAGCCAGCGCGCTCTTCGAAGAGGTCTTGATCCTGAGATTGTGGGTGACCAGGTCCATGACGCGATCATCAACGACCAATTCTGGCTATTTACGGATCAGGATTGGGACGCGGCTATCTCGGCCCGGGCGCAGGAAATCGGTAGTAGAAACCAACCGAGGTTCCACGGCCCCAGCCAAGGGTGGAAAGAAACTTAGGGAACTTGGGTTTGTTAGAAAGAACCGTGTATCCGTCGCGCCGTTGCCTGCCCTACGCACGGGGCGATCATTGCGTGAGATGCGGACGCCGTGGCTAAGTTTGGTGTCATGAAAGTAGACGAAAGTTCCGAAATTCCCTTATACGGAGTTGTCATTATCGGTGCGGGCGTCTCTGGGTTGTACCAGCTATACAAAGCGCGCGAGATCGGTGTCAGCGCGCTGGTCCTTGAGTCCGGAACTGAAGTGGGAGGCACTTGGTATTGGAATCGGTACCCAGGGGCCCGGTTCGACTCGGAGAGTTATTCGTATGGCTACTCCTTCAGCCAAGATTTGCTTGATGAGTGGGACTGGAAGGAGCACTTTTCGGCTCAACCCGAGAACCTTAGGTACCTCCAACACGTGTCCGACCGGTTCGACCTGCGCGAAGACATCAGATTTGAAAGCACCGTAACTCAGTGCATTTTTGATGAGATCTCCAATGAGTGGCAGGTGCATGTAGAAGACGGATTTCGGGTTCGGTGTCGGTTTCTGGTCACAGCTATCGGCATTTTGTCGAAACCATTGATCCCCGATTTTGAGGGCATGGACGACTTTAAAGGGCCCTCGTTCCATACGGCTCGTTGGCCTCACGAGGAAGTGGTCTTTGCCGGAAAGCGAGTTGGTGTAATCGGCACGGGAGCCACGGCCGTACAACTGATACAGGAAGTGGCTAAGACCGCTGAGCATCTGACGATCTTCCAGAGAAGTCCCAATTGGTGTGCCCCGCTCCATAACAGCCCGATCGAGTCGGCCGAGATGGCTGACATTCGTGCTCACTATGAAGAAATTTTCGAACGATGTAGGAACTCTTTTTCTGGGTTCATCCACGATTCGGATCGTCGCAAAGCTCTCGAAGTTACTGCCGAGGAGCGGGAGGCTTTGTACGAAGAACTGTATGCGTCGCCCGGCTTCGGTATCTGGATCGGGAATTTTCGCGACGTGTTAGTTGATGAAGAAGCCAATGCCACGCTTAGCGATTTCATTGCGCGAAAGATTCGAGAGCGCGTTGAAGATCCGGAACTCGCCGAAAAACTTGTTCCTACGGATCATGGCTTCGGCACGCGGCGAGTCCCTATGGAAAGCGGGTACTACGAGGTATACAACCAAGACAACGTGTGCCTTGTAGATCTCAACGAGACACCGATCGAAACAATCACCAGAGATGGGATTCAATGTTCAGATCGAGAGCATCACTTCGATTTGATTGTCTATGCGACCGGCTTCGACGCCGTTATGGGACCCTTCAATTCGATTATCTTCAAGGGTCTCAACGGTCGCACCCTTGCTGAGAAATGGGACGCTGGACCTCGCACCTACCTTGGCTTAGCAACCGCTGGCTTTCCCAACATGTTCACCTTGGTTGGACCTCACAACGCGTCGACATTTTGCAATATGCCTAGATGCATAGAACAGAACGTGGAATGGCTTTCGACGTTCTTGAAAAAACTTTTTAGCTCAGACGTAACGCGCGTCGAAGTTGAACCCAAGGCCGAGGAAGACTGGACCGAGCATGTGTACGAGTCGGTGGACCGAATGCTGTTCAGCAAAGTGGATTCATGGTTCATGGGTGTGAATAAGAATATTGAGGGACGAAATACCCGAAACTTCATGCTGTATGTCGGGGGACTTCCGAGCTACACCGAACGATGCGAAGAGGTAGCCGAACATGGCTATCAAGGCTTCGTAATGAGTTGAAATACGTCAATCTCCCAATCGCCAAATATTGGCCTCGCATACTTCGCTGTTAACCACGGAGAATCTTTCTTGGCGGCAATCGTCTAGGCGTCGATCTGCAAGCACTTGCCCTCATCCCGACATATCCAGCCTGCAATGTGTCAAAGTGACGTCGACATTCTTCGTTAATTGGAGGCGCACGTGCGCATAGGTATTTTCAGTGGCCCCGCGGGGAAACTTTTCAATATTGAGGAAGCGATTGCCGACGCTGAGGCAGCTCACGAAGCGGGTTTTCCGTCCTATTGGCTTCCGCAAATGCCTATGGGGGTTGACGCTTTAACGTCGCTCAGCCATATAGGTGCAGCCGTTCCCGAAATAGAACTTGGCACTGCGGTCATTCCTACCTACCCCCGACACCCAATGGTGATGGCGCAGCAAGCTCTTTCGGTGACCTCAGTCATCGGCGACCGACTAGCGCTCGGCATAGGACTTTCACATAAGCCGGTAATAGAAAAACAGTACGGTTACGACTTCGACAAGCCAGTCCGTCATTTACGGGAGTATCTCGAAGTTTTGAATCCTCAGCTTCGAGACGAACCCGTTCGTTTTGAGGGCGAGACCTTGTCTGGCCGAAATCCGGCTCTGGGACTAGGAGCTCCCGTTCCACAAGTACTTGTAGCTGCCCTAGGGCCTCAAATGCTTCGTTTAACTGGCCGCCTCGCTGATGGCACTATCACGTGGATGACCGGTAACACAACTCTTGCGGAGCTGACCGTACCGGAGATGTGCGGAGCAGCATCGGCGGCCGGCAGACCCAAACCCCGTGTTCTTGCTGGATTGCCTGTGCTGTGCACCGACGATATGGATGCCGGCATGGAAAGGGCAGCCAAGGTCTGGCAAATGTACGGCACCCTGCCCAGTTATAGAGCGATGTTGGACCAAGAAGGTCTGGCTGGTCCCGAAGAGATAGCTATTGTCGGCAACGAGTCTGAAATAGCAGATCGTCTTCAGGCGACGTTTGATGCTGGAGCTGACGACATCATCGTGGCCGAATTCGGAGGCAACCCCGATGAACGTCTGCGAACGCGCGAAGCGTTATCGGCATTGTTGTAAGCGCAACCGCGAGTTGGTTCCAGTTAGATTCTGAGTCCCATTGGGTGAGCCAATAGAGCTAAATCGGTTACTCAACCCAGTACGTCGCTGTTCCAACGGCGCGCTTTGATAGTTACCTTGGCTTCTTCGTGTCCCGGAAACGCATCGGCGTACTGGTTTCCAAGTTGCTCGCCGAGATATCTGATTGCGATGTCGCGAAGAACTTCATCGCGTTCTTCCGGAGTCATTAGCTCGACGGTGGCTTGCCCTTCGGCGGTGACGTAACGGTAGGGGAGCTGTTCGTCTTGGACACAAATGGTCGCGGCGCCATGACGACGAAGAAGAATCGATTTAGCCGAGTCGTAGGCCATAGCAATTTCGAAGCCGAGATCAGTCGAGTACCGATACCAGATAGGAGCGCACAAAGGGCCTTTGTCGTCTCGTTCTATAGCCAGGACCCCCACTCGTACTTCATTCAAAAAGTTGTCGCGTTCCTCATCGTTCATTTCCGCCATGAATACTCCTTGTTCACATCAACGCCTTTCACGCTAGGCCACCTCGGATATATTCCGCAGGTAGGTTCGCGAGAGGTATTTAATTGGATACAGAGATACGGCCGGCTGAGCTGCGAGACGTACGCGAGTTGAGCCTCGTGCTAGCACGCGCCTTCGAAGAAGATCCTTTTATGTCGTGGATTTTTCAGGAACCAAAGTTTCGGCTGAAACTTGTTCAGGCTTGGATGCGAGTTGAAGTTCAGAGTGCAATAGGAATGGGCACGAGTTGGGCTTCGATGGATCACGATGAAATCGTCGCGGGGACTATTTGGGCGCCGCCGGGTCGCGATCTCCATGAGGGAGGAACATTTCGCCAGCTCTGGTATCTCGCGTTGGGAGCGAACCCCGACCGCGCGGCCGAACTAGCCGAAGGTTTGTCAATGATTGGCGACACGCACCCCAACGAACCCCACTTTTACCTCAACACGGTGGGAGTCGTGCCAAACCTCACTGGACGAGGTCATGGGGGAGCGATTATCCAACACACATTGGACTTTGCCGATCAAGATGGCCAGCCTTGCTACTTGGAGAGCTCAAGTTCCCGAAACGTCCCGCTTTATGAACGTCTCGGGTTTGAAGTGGTCAACGAATTAGCTCTGCCAAGTGGTCCAGCAATGTGGGGGATGTGGCGCTCAGAGCGCTGACTCGTCGGCCTCGAGGCGAATTGCGAAGGGCAGAGCAGCGAAGGCCAAGAGAACGGTCCACGATAAAGCGAGGCGAATATCACCGAGAGCTTCAGCCAGGGCGCCAACTGCCGGGCGAGCAGTGGCACCTAACAGTCCGGTGACTCCGAAAACCACTCCTACTGAAACACCGGTCCTCGTTTCTCCTCCAATTTTGCTTGCCATAGCCATCGATACTGGGAACAGCCCAAATCCGAACATAGCTATCGCTCCGACAGCTACAAGTGAGATAGCACCCGAAGTTTGAGAAAAGACAAGAATTGCGGCGATGGTGCCAAGGGTCGCTCCGATGAAAAGCCGTCGGCCTCCGAATCGATCATAAATTCTGCCTCCGACAGGCTGAGCGATCGCTCCGATGAGCAACATTGAAGTCAGCGCGGCACCAGCGGTGGTATCTGCCCACCCTTCATCAACGAGCATCTTCACGACAAAGGTGACGTAGCTGTACAGAACTGTTGATAGCAGGCCGAAGGCAAGCGCCGCTGTAATGATTGGCTTTCCAATTGCTCCCCGGAGTCGGGCTTCGGGGTTTGGGCGGGTCTCGTGCAAAGTCAAGCGAAGAGCTGCCGAAGTAGCGATGATGGGAGCGCCTACAAGTAACATGGCCCACCTCCAATCCGCTGCACTGATCACCAAAGTGGCGACAAGGGGGGCTAGAAAATGACCGATTGAACCGCCCCAGCCATGCAACCCAAGCATTCGTCCCCGATCGTTGGGGTATGCCTCAACAATGAATGCCGTCGCTTGAGGGTGGTATGTCGCGGTGCCAAGACCGCAAAGCGAACTGACTACTACCACGAACCAAAACGAGGGAGCGATCGCCATTGCGAGAAATCCGCATCCCCCAACGAGAAACCCGAGGCTGACCAGGAGGCGCCGTCGCCCGTCTCGATCAGCTAAGTGACCCAAAGAGGGTTGCAGAACTCCCGACAGCACACTGAATGCAAACGAAAGAATCCCGAGTTCCGCATAATCGAGGTCCCACTCCCGAGCTAGGGAGGGTAGGAATGCAGGAAGCACGGTGGCATAAAAGTCGTTGAAGATATGTGCTCCGATAAACGTGAGTAGGACTGCTCGAGATGAACGCATTAGTGAGACTTGTTCCAAGGTCGAGCTTGGCGACGGAAGCTAATCATCAAATCCAACAAAGCTTGCGACTTCGGCTACGGGCCGTCGAGTCGACTTCACCTCGTTCGCCACGAAACTGTCATCGGGGTACCCCATTGCGACACATGTCATGATCACTTGATCTTCAGGGATGTTGGCGTGCTGTCGAACAACATCAGATTGCATGATGCCTTGACCGTTAATGACACAACCCAGTCCTTTGGTCCAAGCTGCTAACACCAGACCGTAAGTCACCGCACCGCAGTCGAAGTGGCCAACAGCGTCATGTTCGAGCGTGCGGTCGCACGTGACCACAATCGATACCGGCGCATCAAACTGACGAAACCCGCGCATGGCCCAGTCATAACGTCGTTCTTTGTCTTCCCAAGCGATCCCCATCGCTTCGAACAGTTGCACAGCAATTTCGATTTGACGTTTTCTATGCACCCCCTCATAACCATGGTTGAGTGGAATTTCTCGTTGAGGAGCGGCGCCGTTCACCATTCGATCTGTGTTGCCTTGCCGAATCAAATCGAGGGGTTCTCCGGTCAATACATGGAAATGCCACGGTTGGGTGTTCATAGAAGATGGAGCACCCTGAGCAATATCGATGATGTCGACAATCACTTCCCGCGGAACCGGATCGGTTCGATAACCCCGCACACTGCGACGCTCTCGGACCATATCTCTGAACAAGTCGGTGTTCATCCCAGGTTCTCATTTCGATTGGACAAGTGCTTAACCTAATGAATTCCGAACGCATCGAACCAACTTGCCGTAAATCAATGCTGCCTAAGATTGCATGTATGGGTCTTCGCGCTATGGGAGTAACGATCGATTGTTCCGATCCTGAACGGCTTGCCGACTTTTGGGCGGAAACGGTCGGGTTTACGAATCGGGAAGGAGATGGCGGCCCGTACATCACTATCTCCGGCTCTGATCTCGAACGTGCAGTGAATCACGTGACATTTCAAAAGGTCCCCGAAGGCAAGACAGCAAAACATCGAGTGCATCTTGACCTTTTCGTTGACGACATAGCAGTTGAGGTACAACGCCTGGTCGATATTGGGGCCACCGTGGTCACCCCCGCGGGAGAGCCGAGCCATCTCGGCTTCGTGGTAGTAGTGCTAACGGACCCAGAGGGCGGCGAGTTTTGCGTGGTTGGTCGTCCTGAGTTTCAGGTAGCCAATAGCTCTTCGACGGACTCCTGAACTGATAAAGCCTCCGCGAACGTCGCGATGGTGTGTTCTTTGCCTTCCATCATTAGGTCAAGTTGATCTAGCTGAGCGGTGTAGGCGTTGGCCCCGAGTACATCGCGATCGGATTGAAAAAGGTCTACCCATTCATCGCCATCGGCTTGCTGTAGCCGGTACCAATCCCAGATTCTTATCGAACCGCGCGTCCCACGAATAGTGAGATCGACGACATCAGGCCCTACTCCTCGACTTGTGCCAGCGAGAGTAAAAGGCGTCGAGTTCGATGCGAAGCGAGCGAGGCCGATCTGTTCACAGAGCGCGCCGGTGGGGCCGTCTTCAAAGTAAACATCTCCGCTTTCCATGGTGATCGGGCCGATTAACCGGGCAGCTAAGAAGATGAAATGAGATGCCACTTCACGGATCCAGCCTCCTTGGTCGCGTAGGCGTAGCCATTGTGCTTTCTCGTGCCAAGCGCGTGGCCACTGCGCAAAATGCAATCGAAGATCAACCCGAGTCACTTCCCCCAATTCTTTATTCGCCACCTTGCGTTGAAGCTCGCGGGCTGAAGGCGCGGCACCGAAAACGAAATTGACCCCGGCGGGCAACCCGCTGTCTGCGACTGCGTGCACCAACTCTCGGCTTGAAACTAGGTCTATGCCAAGCGGTTTTTCACAGAAGATTGCTGTGTCGGCGGCTACGCATCTCATTACGTAATCATGATGATGGTGCGGCGGAACGGCGATATACACGAGATCCGAGTCAGCAATCACCTCGTCGGCTCCCGAACGAAGGTTGACGGACCCTTCGTGGATAGAACAGGCCGTGGGGTCCATGTCCCAGGCCGCCACTAGCTCGAACTCGCTGTGATTGTTGAACTGCTCAACGAAACGAGACCCGACTGTCCCAAGACCGATGATGCCTACTCGATGAACCATGAGAAGAGTTTGTCAGGCTCTGAGGAGGTCGGGTTAAGACAACTTGCTAAGCGGCCAGGATCGCGAACTCCGTTGTGTAAAGCAGTGTCAGCTTTCGGAAATTGAAGGGAGCCGATATGCCCGGGCTGCGGTGTCGTGAAAAAGATCTCTCTTTTCGTCAGATGAACAGTTTTCGGCAATTCGTTTAAAGCTGTTCCATAACGGCACGTAACCGGCGCCCCTTTTGTCGACCGGAAAATTGGATTCAAACATGCAACGCGGCGACCCGAAGACCTCGATCGCGAATTGAATTGGATCACTCCAGGCGTCGGCAAGCTCGGTTGAAGTCGCGGGTTTGTCGCGTTTATCCCATCTGAACCCCATCATGGGCATTCCGATCCCACCGAGTTTCAAGAAGACATTGGGGCAAGCCGCAATCCTTGTCATTTGCTGCTTCCAGTGGGCAAGGATTTCAGGTCGCTGATCCTTGTAGGGGCCCGTGCCCAATATTCCGCCTAAATGATCGAGAACGATGGGTGTCTCGGGACAGGCGCGAGCGACGTCAACGAATTCAGCTAGTTGTGGGTGATAGACCATCGCGTCGTAGGTGTACCCGAGGTCGCCCACTCGACGAACCCCGTCTAGGTACGCCTGGTCGTTCATTGCGGTGCTTGAGGCCATGGCTAAGGGAGGGTGATCATCCTGCGCTGTGATATATCGAACCCCGCGAAAGCGACCTCGACCAGCTATTTCGTGCGCTTCGAGAACCTCTTCGACAGATGCACCTAACGACATGTCAGCGTGAGCCTGTATCGCTTTTATCTCGGCCCCACTCGACGAGGCGCTTTCTTCAGCGAGTTCGATGACGAACTCGGTTTCTCCGACAGGTCGAAGATGATGAGGGCCATCAGTTCGATACTGGGCGCGGCATTCAAGAAATACGGTGCCCACGACGTTGTGGCCGCTCCCGGTGTCGCTGTGTAGATCGTCAAGGGTGTATGGCCAGCCCGTGTGGCCCCGATCGAGCCACAGGTGGTGATGAGGATCCAAAATTGGAAGTTCAGGTTCCAAGACGTCTTCTACCACGGTCGAAATCCAGGCGGCATGAGCTTCAGCCAAGTTGTCATCGGTCACTGCAGCGCCCTCCTTTTGTAGGTATTCGCCATTCTTTCAGCCGTGTACCCGTTGCGTCGTATCTAGAACCCACACAAGCGGTCCTCGACGCGGTGTAGTTTCGTGATGTCACAAAAGCGAGAGGACATTTCATGCACACCGGATATACGGCGGTTTTTCAGAATCCGTTCAATGGACTACCCGACGAAGAGGTATATGCCGAGGAACTTCGTCTATGCGATCTCGCAGTTGAATTAGGTTTTAAGTCTTTATGGACGGTTGAACATCACTTCGATGACTACACAATGTGTCCTGAACCCGTGCAGTTTCTTTCCTACATGGCAGGCAAACATCCCGATGTGCTTCTGGGCACAGGAGTCATCGTGTTGCCGTGGCATGATCCTTTGAGAATTACTGAAGACATAGCGTTGCTCGACACCATGTCGAACGGTCGGATGATCCTCGGAATCGGTAGAGGCCTCGCCCGCATAGAGTACGAGGGTTTCAGAGTTGACATGAATACCTCACGCGAACGGCTCGTCTCATATGCCGGGCTCGTGATGGACGCACTCGAGTCTGGAAAAATGGAGTACGACAACGAGTTCGGATCGCAGCCACTCCGCGAAATCCGGCCACGTCCACAGCACTCCTTCAAGGGAAGAGCGTACGCCGCAGCCGTCTCACCAGAATCTATGCCTCTGATGGCGCAATTGGGTTATGGGGTGCTCGTTATCCCTCAAAAACCATGGACAGTTGTGCAGCAAGACCTCGCTGAGTACAACCGAGTGTTCGAGGAGGTCAACGGGGAACCTGGACCTCCGCCGTTTTGTGGCGGATCGGTATTCGTCGACGAGAGCGCCGACCGGGCGGAGGAAATGGCCCGTAAATACATAGGGGCGAACTACGAGAGCGTTATGAGGCACTACGAGTTCGAGAAAGCTCCGCACGAAGGAGTCAAGGGTTACGAGTTCTATACAGGTATCACCAGCTATATAGAAAAACAGGGCGCGGACCGCGCAGCACAAGACTTCGTTGATTTGATGCCCTGGGGAACCCCTGAGCAGGTCCTAGAAAAGTTCGACCACATCAAGAAAATGATCGGTATGAACGCGGTAATGCCGGGCTTTAGCTATGGCGGAATGCCCTTCGAAGATGCAGAAAGATCGTTACGGCTGTTCGCTGAAGAATGCCTTCCGGAAATATTGAACTGGGAGTGCGCCCCGCTAGCGGTGCCCGGAGCCAAGGCTGACCATCGATAGAAAAACTCGACCTTAAAGGACCATCGTGACGAGATATGACTGCGGCATGGTGGTCGCCGCTCAACCCGAAGCGGTCGAAGCAGGCGCGTCGATATTGCGCGCAGGAGGTAACGCCGTCGACGCAGCGATCGCCTGTGGCTTTGTCGCGGGGGTGGTCGACCCTCAAATGTGCGGCATCGCCGGTTTCGGAAATTTGCAGGTTTATCTCCCCGACAAGGGCATCCACAGGTGTATCGACTTCCACGCTAAATCTCCGCTTGCGACTCGCGCCGACCAATGGGCGGACATTGTCATCGGAGAAACCAGAGATGGCTTCGGTTTCGTTTTAGAGGGCGAAGTCAATGACCTTGGCTACCAGGCAATTGCCACACCCGGTTCGCTAAAAGCGTATTTCGAAGCTCAAACGACATGGGGAGAAAAAGATTGGGACGAAGTCGTCGCGCCCGCGATCGACTGGGCAGAAAAAGGATTTGTCGTCCGTCCACACGTCGCTGGCTGGTGGGTCGAAGGAGCCTCGATGGGTCGAGCCGACAATGGGGCGCGACTTCGCAACTCCGCAACAGGCCGAGACATCTATTTCCGATCTGATGGCTCGATCAAACGAGTCGGAGACGTGGTCGTCAATAAGGATCTGGCCAAAACCTTGCAGCTCATTGCATCAGACGGCGCAGACGTGTTCTACTCCGGTCGGTTAGCAGAACGGATGGCCGACGATATTTCTGCCCATGGTGGACTCATGGACGACAACGATCTTCGCAACTATCGGACCACTCACAACGAGCCCATTCGAAGCGCATATCGCGGCCTTGACATAGCGACCAACCATCCGCCTGGGGGAGGAGTGATGGTCCTCGAAATGCTCAATATCCTCGAACATTTCGATCTAACAGCTATGGGTCACAACAGCGTCGATTACGTTCGCACTGTCACCGAAACAATGAAACGTGCTACCTCGGACAAAGACACTTACGTCGGCGACCCCGAACATTTCGACGTGCCTCTAGAGCGGTTGATCTCGAAAGCTCATGCCGCAGAGCACGCGGCCGCCATCCAAGCTGGCGAACGAGCAACTGTAGAGAGGTTGGCATATGAGCCCCGAGATACAACGCACGTCTGCGTAGTTGATAAGAACGGCAACGCAGCTTCGATGACGCACTCGTTGGGGATGCCTTCCGGCGTCATCACCGACGGGCTTGGGTTCATGTACAACGGCTGTATGGCCGTTTTCGACCCGCGTCCCGGACATGCTGACTCTTTGGCGCCCGGGAAAAGCCGTTTCAGCTCACTTTGCCCAACAATGGTGTTTGCAGATGAGAAATTGACCTACGTCGTGGGAGCCCCGGGGGGTACCCAAATTGCAATGGGTGTAACCCAGGTCCTCCTCAACAGCATCGACTTTCAAATGAATATGCTCGAAGCTGTATCGGCGCCGAGAGTTTCAGGAACAAGTGACGCGATCGATGTTTCCAATGGCGTCCCGTGGGCCGTTACCGACGTATTAGAAACCGATGGTTATGAGGTCATTAGAAGCCCGCGTACCCATGACTTCGCGTGGGTTCACGGGATAAGGGCGACTGACGGGCGCTTGGATGGGGGAGCCGACCCCGCAGCCGACGGAGTAGTCCAAACAGTTTAACTGCGCCCCCAAACGACAGGAAGGGAGAGCGGACCGCGAAAAGCCCACCCGCCGAACTCGACAGGCGGCTCGCTAGCGTCCAATCGCAGATCCTCGAGCCGGTGGAACACTTTTGGCAGGGCAACATCGCCAACCAAGCTTCGCGACGCGGCTGCACCGGCGCAAAAATGTGGTCCGGCTCCAAAATGAAGAGATGCCGTGGTGTCGCGCGTGACATCAAAGCGATCAGCATCTCGGAAATGTTCAGCGTCTCTATTCGCTGAGCTAAACATTAGAAACACTCGCTCCTCTGGCTCAAAAACCACGCCCCCGTAAGTGTGTTCGACCGCTACCCGGCGAGGCGACATGCCGATAGGAGCAATCCAACGGCAGTACTCTTCGAAAACTTGCAACCAGGACACTTCACCTGAGAGCGCCAGCGCCAACTGGTCGGGGTGAGTTAAGAGGGCCCATATCGCGCCGGCAATGGCGTCGCGAGGTTCGTTTTGGCCACCAGAAATCGTCAACTTGATGTTGGCTCTCACCATGTCTTCGGTCATGCCGGCTTCTGTCATGACCGAAAGCAGGCTGTAATCAGGCTCTTGTTTTACCTCTGGAAGACGTTCGCTGATGGCGGCGTCTATCGCCGCGGTTGCGTCGTGACACCGTGATTCAAGTTCAGGGTTGCCGGTGTAGTTGGAAACTCCGTCGATCATGGCCTGACTCCAGGCGTTGAGATCTTGGAAGCGGACCTGAGTAAGACCGGTGACCGCCTTCAGTGCTTCCCCGCTTACAGCGGTCGCATAGTCGGGAACGAGATCAGTGGAGCCCGATTTTTCAAAGTTGTCCAACACGGCATCGGTAAGTTGTTCGAACAACACCGCCCACACCTGTTCTACTTTCCTCGGAGAAATCGTGGGGTAGTAAACGAACCGCTCTTGGCGATGTTCTTCGCCGTCCTTGCGCATCATGTTGTGACCCATCAAAACGTTCATCAATCCGCCAGGCTGATCTGAAGAAAACACGGCGACGTTCTTTTCGCAAACATGAATGTCATCTCTGCGAGTAATTAATGTGGCACCAAGCTCCGGTACAAAGCAGATGGGTGTGGTTGCACGCATTTCAGCCAACAGAGGATACGGATTTGCCCAAAAAACTGCAGGATCAACATTCACGGTTGGCGCTGACGACATGCCACCAGCTTCGCACGAATCGAATCATTATTAATACACGAATGACAGTTTGAGAAAGACGGAAACAGTGATGGCGGTCTCAATAAATGAATTAATTAATCGTTACGCCGAGGGCACTTTCACCCCGCGCGATGCGATCGAAGAATGCCTTGACGCGATTGATGCGCTTGACCCGACAGTCGGAGCTTGGCAGGCGGTATATGCAGAGGAGGCTCGAACAGCTGCCGACCTAGCTACGGCGTCTCTTGCCGATGGTGGGAGCAAAGGACCATTTCATGGTGTGCCCTTCGCTCTCAAAGACATTGTTGACGTCAAAGGAAAGGTCACGGCGGCGGGATGTTTTGAATGGAAAGATCGTCGATCGCCAGCGACCGCGTCAATCGCACAACGACTACTCGATGCGGGTGGAATTCTGGTTGGGAAAACTAAGACGGTTGAGTTCGCCATGGGAGGTTGGGGAACCAACCAGCACATGGGTACTCCACACAACCCGTGGGACAAAAATACGGCTCGCACGCCAGGCGGATCATCAAGTGGCTCAGGAGTAGCGGTGGCATCGGGAATGGTCCAATGCGCCATCGGCACCGACACCGGTGGTTCAGTTCGACTTCCCGCAGCATTCTGCGGGATCGTCGGCCTCAAAACGACCGAGAAAATGCTCCCCACGGACGGAATTGTCCCCCTCTCACACACATTAGACACGCCAGGCCCAATGGCACGAACCGTCGCCGACGCCGCGCTCATGTACGACGCGATGTTGTCCGAACCATCCGGAGTTGACCTCAATGCGGGAATCCGCGGGCTACGTATCGGCTGTTTACCCGATGAAGAACGCCTCGGAATCGATGATCAGCAACTCCAAGCGTACGACCAAGTGCTCACCCAATTGGAAGAACTGGGTGCGGTAGTTGTTACCTTCGAGCCTCCCAAGCCCTTCGAAGAAATGAAGGTAGCGACCTTTGTCATCGTGACGGCAGAAGGCTATTTCCATCACGGGCAAATCATGGATAATCCCAATGCGCGGGTCGATGAAAACGTGCGGGCACGAATTGTCCCGGGGGCCGATATCACCTCGACAGAATATGTAGGGGCAGTACTTCAGCGTGATGATGACCGCGAGAGCTTTTTTGCTGCGTTACGAAATTTTGATGCTCTCGTCACCCCCACAACGCCGATGTTGCCGCTGCCGTTACAGGAAGCCGATGAAGAATCAACACCCGCCCGGTTTACACGTGCGATTAACTATCTGGGAATGTGTGCGAGTTCGATTCCATCCGGCGTGTCACGCGACGGTTTACCCACATCCCTGCAAATCGCATGTCGCGGCGGTGATGAAAGTCTGTGTCTGCAGATTTCGGCGGCCTACGAAACCAGCCGCGGAGCCTTGCCACGGCCGCCGCTTTCGGTATGACGAACCTCCCTACGCTTTAAGGAACTTGACATGCAACTTGTGTGGATCCGAACCCAAGAGGGCGAAACGGTCATTGAAGATCTGGAAATGCCCTCGACGCAGCAAGTGCGCGGCTACGAGACCACAATCGTGCCGCTCAACGGAGCAATATTTCGGACTCAGCAGCCGGCTGTCGCCATGGACTTTCACAACGCGCCGCGAAGGCAAATAGTCGTTCCCCTAGAGGGAGAAGTTGAAATCGAAGTCGGTTCGGGAGAAGTGCGACTGATTTCACCAGGAATGGCCCTGTTAGCTGACGACCTCAGCGGACAAGGTCACAAATCAACATTTCGTCCCGCGAACGCGACCACACTCTTCCTCCTACTACCAGACGACCTAGATCCAGCGGTGTGGCGAAAGTGAACGGCGCAACCGTTATTCGTCGTGAACGACGAACCTGACGCGCTTAAAACCGCGACCTTTTGACTCCGTTTTGGTGATCTCGATTCTGCCTACAGCACCGGTAGAAGCTACGTGGGTACCTCCGTCCGCTTGTTTATCCAAGCCCACGATGTCCACCACACGAATGTTTTCTACCGAGTCCGGAATCAGGTTGACTTTTGTTCGTATCAAATCTCTGTCTAAAACGGCGTCAGAACGAGGTATGAACGACACTTCCACTGGGCGGTCGGCGGCGATTTCTTGGTTACAAAGATGTTCTATGTCTTGAATAAATCCTTCGGGAAACTGGTCGAGTTCGAAATCCATGCGACCCGACAAGGCGTCCATGTTCCCCCCAGTTACGACTTTTTGCCATCGCTGCCACATCACACCGCAGAGAATGTGCATCGCGGTGTGAGTTCGCATCATGCGATGACGACGTTCCTGATCGATTACCCCTGTCACTGAGACTCCACTGTCGGGGATATCGCCGCTTAGTTGATGCCACACCCGACCGTCGACCGATCGCACATCTTCGACCTCGCCCTCGCCACTAGGCCAGGTGAGAACTCCCGTGTCGTGAGGTTGACCACCTCCGGTGACGTAAAACGCGGTCTTATCTAACTCAACTCGATCCTGTTCGACTGCAACAACCAGCGCATCGAAACTTCGGATTGTCGTGTCGACTAGATACAGTTTCTCGGTCATGAGTCGCTTCAGCGGCCCTTCCATTCAGGCTGACGCTTCTCAGCGAAGGCGCGCGTACCCTCGATGCTGTCTTCGGTGGATGCCAGAAGACGAAAGAGATGCTGTTCGAGGCGCAGGCCATCCTCGAGCGGCATGCTCAATCCTTGAACAGCTGCCTGTTTGATTGCTCGAATCGCGAGAGGACCGGCAGTAAGTAGTTTTTCAGCCATAGCTTTTGCTGTAGGCATCAAGCTTTCGAATGATACGACTTTGTTCACGAGACCTAAACGGAGCGCTTCGTCCGCGTCGATTCGCTCACCGCTGTAAAGCATCCAGAGCGCGTGCCCAAGTGGAATTGTGCGCGGAAGCCGTTGGGTGCCCCCGCCGCCAGGCAACAAACCTAATAACACTTCCCCCAAGCCGAACTGCGCGTTTTCCGAGGCTATGCGAATGTCGCAACCTAACGCCTGCTCAAGGCCGCCACCGTTGCAGTGCCCGTTCACTGCCGCAATCACCGGCTTCCAAATTTCAAGACCGCGCATCAGATCGCCTTGACCTGCGGCCGCGAAACTGTCCGCGGGATCGGGCACTGAATTGAAGTTCTTTTTGATGTCACTGCCCGCGCAAAACGCTTTGTCTCCCGCACCTGTCAAGATCGCGACCCACGCTTCGTCGTTATGTGAAAAATCCGTCCACACTTCAGCCAAGCGATCATACGTTGGTTGGTCACAAGCGTTATACGCTTCGGGCCGATTGATAGTCACGTAAGCGATGCGATCCTCGATTTCGTAGATGACGCTGTCCACCAGACTCTCCTTCTGTTACGACGTAGTTTCGCAGTCCTCGCGACAAGTTGTCGCCGAAACGCGAAGAGCTTGCATGACCGCCGTCGGCAGAGAAGCCTATGGAGGTGAACACTGATCAAGCCGCTCCCGAACTTGCTTCAATTGGCATCGATATTGGAGGCACCAAAACGCTTGGTGTGGTGCTCGGTGGCGGCGGCAGAATTCTTGCCCGAGAAAAGAGACCTACCCCGAATGGTGCTGCAGCCATCGTCGAATGCGCCGCGACTCTCTTTGAGTCGTTGGCCGAAAAAGTTGGTAGCGGCATTCACATCGAAAGCCTTGGATTAGGCATAGCGGGTCTTGTCGACAGCAATGGCCAACTGCGCAGAGCGCCTAACTTGGTGGACGTCGAGGGTCTCGAGCTTCGCAGCTCGCTGGAACCATTAATTGACGTTCCCGTCTATGTTGACAACGACGCCAATTGCGCCGCCCGCGCTGAAATAGTTCGAGGCGCCGCGAGAAACGTCGAACAAGCTTTTATGGTGACGCTTGGCACCGGAATCGGAGGAGCTGTCATATCGGGTGGGACCGTAATCCGAGGCGCCAATGGAATGGCCGGAGAACCAGGCCATATGTTGGTTGATCCGAATGGTCCACCTTGCGCCTGCGGTATGCGGGGCTGTTGGGAGTCTTACGCTTCGGGAAGCGGCCTCACCAACTTGGCTAATCAAGCGGCGTTAGAAGGCCGGCTTAACGCCATCAGCAAAGAAGCTCAGGGAAAAGAAGAAACAATTACTGGCGAACACATCACCTCCGCGGCTCGACGAGGTGACGAAGAAGCAATCCAGGTCATCGATACATACAGTTGGTGGATTGCAGTAGGACTAGCAAACTGTGCCGCACTGTCGGACCCCGAAATCATTATTTTGGGCGGAGGCCTCGTCGAAGAGTGGGAACTGTTTGGGCCGAGAGTGCAAAGGGCCTTTGACGAATTGTTGATTGGAGCGCGCCAACGAGGAAGTGTGCCCATAGTGCCCGCTGCTGCGGGGGAGTCAGCCGGGGCTATAGGGGCAGCTTTGCTTGGGGCTAGAAGATCCACCGATTGACGTAAGCGTGGTTGGGTTGGACATCAGAGCCAACTATCAACCTTCCCAACGAGTGGTTCACTGCTAAGAAGTGCTTCTGATGAGTGAACAAAAAATTGTCGATTTGCTTAAATGGCGTGAAAACGTTCCCGAGGGTCGACTCATGAATCCGGGATTAGCTCCCTTTGATTTGCTGGGTGCCTCCGAATGGTCAGTCACGAGTTCGGGCCCCGGCAAACTCGACCTCATGTGTCATCTCCCCGATGTCGCTCTGAACCCGGCCGGCCAGCTTTTCGGTGGCTTTACAGCAGCGTACGTAGACATAGCTTCGCTTTTCGTGGCACAAAGCGATGTCGAGGGCACCCCGGGCTTCCAGTCGACTATCAACATGCGCCTCGACTACTTCGAAGCGATTACCCAAACGCCCTTTCGCGTCACGAGTGAAGTGATACACCGTCGAGGTGACACCCGCCTCGTTGCCTGCAACATGTTCCAAGGTGACGTGTTAGCCGTCTACGGGCTCACCACCCTGCGCCATCAGCCCTTGTCTGACGTTTTATAACGTGACAGAAATGTTTAGCGAAACGATCCACCTCCGAGAAAAGGTGCACTTAACGGATCTGATCCCGTTCGGACTTACGGCAATGACGCTATTAAGGTCATGAAATGAGACGCTTCCGGGCGACCGCCGTGCTCCTGCTGGTGTTGATGGCGTGTTCTCAACCTTCGTCGGTGTCGAGCGAAGACGCGAAACCAAGCGACACCTCGCCGCCGTCAAGCTCGTTGATTATCGATCAAGCCAGCGAATCGAACCAAGAGTCAGACGTCGAGAAAACAACGAAATCACGTGAGCTTGTAGAACTAGAGGAAATATGGGATCTCGCGGCCTCGCGCCCCGGGGCGGACATCGGTCAAGTGTTCCAATTATTTCGTCTCAAACAGTCGCTCGGCCCTCGGAACCTTGCATGTCTCAACCCTGAATCGCAAGACGTATGCGAACGGATTGTCGAAGCGATCAACATCGTGGGACTACATGAAAAACAAGTCGCTCTGCTCCTCGAATCATTAGAACTTCCCCACCGAGTCCTCCAACGCGACTGTGAGTTACTTGTGGTGACACAAGAGTTCGTGGCTGGAAGAGTGAACCTGGCAGTTGCAGATGGAATCGTGACCGGGTGGGGTTCCGAAGGAAGCGCAGAGTTCCACAATGAGGGCGTTTGCTAGAAACCCAACCAACCGGCGAGAGTCGTGCCCGATATTACCGATAGCGGGAACTTGTCTCAGCGGCCCTCAGCCGCTCAACTCAACGGTGACCTGCTCATCATAAAAACAAAGAAGACCCGCGATGACCGACATCTCAGGGATCGGATTTTCGTAGGACCACACAACGTCTTCGAACTCTTCGCCTTCGATAGTCATACTCCAATACGAAGCATCGCCTTTGTACGGGCAGTGGGTGGAACTCTCGCTAGCCGTCAGTAAGTCCATGCGGACGTGATCGCGAGGAAAGTAGTGACGAGGTGGGAGTGATCCCTCAGCAAGCACTTGTGCTTGGTTGGAATCAGCAACTGTTACGTCGCCGACGCGCACGATGACCCGACTATTGGTGGGATGAACATCTATGTGGTTAACCATTCGCCAATCGTAGCGGGCTAAGCCTTTCCGCTCGGGTTGTGAGAGTCGACTAGAGGCATAGAGAGCTTTGTGAAAAGATTTCAGTCGGTAGTTGGCGTTGATCACGGTTCAGCGCGGATTTCGGGGAGTTTGTAATGGACGACAAAAAAATACGTCAACTTTCAAAACAAATAATGGGCGTCTACGAAGGGGCGCTTGTCTCGGGAATGATCTACCTAGGTGACGAGATGGGTCTCTACGGAGCGATGGACCAACAAGGTCCCATGACAAGTGGTGAAGTCGCGTCTCGAGCTGGGCTACATGAACGCTTTGTGCGTGAATGGTTGTGCCTTCAAGTCGCCGCTGGTCTCATCGAATACCAGGGCGACGAAAAGTTCTATTTGTCGCCCGAGGCAGGGCTTCTCCTCGCCCAAGAAGATGACCTTCGTTCAATGGCTCGTTGGTTCGACAATTTTCCACAGCGCACGGCATTGCTCTCGGAGATTCCCCGCTCATTCAAAACCGGGATTGGTATCTCCTGGTCCGATACCCAGCACGGGGGAACCTTTGGTCGAGTGCAGTGGATGGAGCGTCTACTTCGACCGTGGTATGAGCAGGTGTTAGTCCAAAGCGTCTTGCCCGAACTTGAGGGGCTGGTCGATGAATTACGAGATGGTGTGCGAGTTGCTGATGTGGGATGTGGTAGCGGAGTGGCAGTGGTCACAATGGCAGAGGCATTTCCTCAGTCAGACTTCCATGGCTGGGAGATTGCACCATTAGCCCTAGATCGCTGCCGCGAGAACGGGATTCAGGCCGGAGTGACCAACGCCACTTTTCACGACGTTCGAAATGGCGGTCTACCAGAAGACGGAAGTTTTTCATTCGTCGCGACTTTCGATTGCGTCCACGACATGACCGCACCTGACGAACTTGCGACCGCTATCTACAACTCGTTGGACTCCGAAGGCCGTTGGCTCATTGTGGATCCGACCAGCAAAGGGAGCCTCGAAGAGAACTTGGAGCTGCCGCTCGCCGTCTTCGCATATGCCGCATCCGTAGCCGGTTGTCTCCAATCAGCGATGAGCGAAGCGGGAGGAGCAGGCCATGGCGTATTCGGGTTGCCCGCTCCAGCCATGCGTGAACTTACCGAGCGAGCCGGCTTTTCGAGGTTCCGCCAACTCGATATTGACCACGCGATGAACAGCTATTACGAAGTTCGCCCCTAACACCCGTGGCCGCTCCTCCCCATCACAATTTGAGAGGGTTTCACTCTGTGAAAGTCTTTCCGCAACTAGAGAAAGGAATCCTCGACAATGCCTACCGGTAAACGACTGACCTCGACTGTTACCTCAGCATCAACAGTGATCCTCGGTATCGAAGAATTTGAAGTACCGAGCCCCGCGCCTGATGAGGTTCTCGTAGAGATAGAGGCCTCACCGATCAACCCCAGCGACCTAGGTCTCCTCTTCGCGGGTGCCGATGTGACGACCGTCTCGGAGTCAGACGACGGGCTTACCCTGTCGCTTCCCGACGGCGCCATCCGCGGCCTCAGCGGCCGCCTCGACCGACCAATGCCCGTAGGCAACGAAGGATCCGGAGTAGTCATCGACGCCGGAACCTCAGAAGACGCCCAGGCCCTCCACGGACGCGTAGTTGCCGCGCTCGCCGGCGGAATGTACGCCACTCATCGCCTCGTCAAAGCACGAGATTGCCTGGTGCTCCAAGAAGGTACCCAAGCCATCGACGCAGCATCATGTTTCGTGAACCCGCTCACTGCGTTGGGGATGACCGAAACCATGCGACTGGAAGGCCATGAGGCCATCATTCACACGGCCGCTGCTTCGAATTTGGGTCAAATGCTGAATCGCATATGCATCGACGATGGAATCGACCTGATCAATATCGTAAGACGCGATGAACATATCGAACTCCTCAAATCTCAGGGTGCCCAACACGTCGTCAACTCCAGTGCGCCCGACTTTCATAATTCGCTCGTCGCCGCTATCGCCGAAACAGGGGCGACAATAGGCTTTGACGCGGTGGGTGGCGGTGAGTTGACAACAGAACTCCTACACGCCATGGAGATAGCGGCTGGTTCGAACGCTGGGGAATACAGCCGGTACGGATCCACCACTCATAAGCAGTTGTACATCTACGGCGGGCTAGATCGGGGGCCGACCGTGCTGCGAAGAAACTACGGGATGGCGTGGGGAGTGGCCGGCTGGCTACTCCCGAATTTCTTAACGAAAATCGGGTTCGAACGCAGCAACGCGTTACGCGAACGCGTGTCGGCTGAATTAACCACCACCTTTGCCAGTTCTTACCGCGACCAGCTCTCCTTAAAGTCAGTCCTCGATCTGGACCGCCTGAGGGACTATGCCCAAATGAGCACCCAAGGGAAAAGCCTCGTCTGTCCGAAACTATGACAAATATTCGAGGTCTTTGAGGGTGTTCTGGGTGCTCCGACACTCACATCTCATCTATGGGTACGCTTCGTTCAACAACGATCTATTCGAGATTTGAAGAACGACCAGAGGGCACTCTCATGACCGATCAGATGATTACCGATAGCTCACCCGACACTGCGCCGCCCGATTCCTCGGAGCCCGATTATGAGGTTGTGGTTATCGGCGCCGGGGTTGGAGGGATCTATCAGATCAAGCGACTCATTGACCTTGGAGTGAATGCCACAGTTCTTGAAGGCGACGAAGATTTGGGTGGCACTTGGTATCGCAATCGATACCCAGGTGCGCGCTTTGATTCTGAAAGTTTCACCTATGGATACTCCTGGGATCGAGAAGTCCTCGAGGAGTGGCATTGGAAAGAAATGTTTTCGCCACAACCGGA
>ENA-UPTF01000738-UPTF01000738.1-marine-metagenome-genome-assembly--contig:-NODE-738-length-22131-cov-7.369910_pt1 | contig 22131 bp, 17 predicted proteins | sample MGYA00238166_ERZ767019 | MGnify/ENA primary metagenome ERZ767019 (study PRJEB28930, sample SAMN06266391) | marine metagenome | isolation source: Sea water from 250 m depth | place: Atlantic Ocean | study... | reverse complement strand
GATGCTATACGTGCTGCTAATGATTCGAGAAGATTATAATTTGAGCTTTCTACAATTTTCGAAATTTTTTTGACGATATTTCTATAGTTAACCGTATCTTTTATATCATCGCTTTTTATAGATGGGTTTAAATTTGTTTCTATTTCTAAGTTTAGCGTGATTTTTTGTGGAGTTATCCTTTCCCATTTATTAACTCCAATAATGCAAAATAATTCTAAATTTTCGATTAGGATTTTATCTGAATAATTTTTTAATATCATAATTTATGTAAGATGTAAGCCTCCATCAATTATAATTCTTTCACCGGTTATAAAGTCATTATTGATAAGGCTAATTATTGCAGAATATACTTCATCTAATGTACCTGGACGATTTGATGGTCCTAAATTAATATTTACCGGTTTTTTGGAATCTGCGGGGGAAAGTATAGCTCCCAATGCGATTTCATTTACTTGAATATTAGGGGCCATAGAAATAGCTAAAGATCTAGTTAATCCTGATAAAGCTGCTTTACTTACACCGTATGAGAATCTTTTTTTTCTAGATGTTCTCCAGTCTCCAATATTTATTATTTTTCCTATAGAATTTTTTTTAAATTCTTTTTTCATTAATTGGGCAAGAATAAATGGCGCTCTAAAATTAACTGCCATCATCCTATCCCAATTTTCTAATGATATATTTTCCAAAGAATCTTTATTAAATTTTGATGCATTATTAATGATAATATCTAGAGCTCCAAATTTTTTTTTAATTATTTTTACCAATTCAGTAATTTCATTTGAATTTTCCAGATTAGCTTTAATAGGATAACTTTCTCCTCCAGTAGAATTAATTTTTTCAACAGTTTCGATTGCTTCTAATTCTGATTCATTATAATGAACAATCACCTTTGAACCTGTTTTTGATATTGAATAAGCTAAATGCCCTCCAATCCTTTTAGATGATCCTGTAACGAGAGTAATTTTATCCTTTGGGTTCACTTTGAGAGAATCCTTAAATCACTATCCACCAGAAACAGCAGGAACAAAATGCACCTCTACGTCAGGCTCTAATTTTTGTCTTAAACCTTGTCTGGTTGCGACATAACCTACTACTGCGGCAAGGCCAGGTTTAATTTTTTCACCCTCTACTAATTTTTCTTTCATTCCAGGGAATTTTTTATCTAATTCATCTACTGACAATCCGTTTTTTGAGCAAGAAAGTATTGTTGCCGCAAATAAAAAAAATAAATAAATCTTATTATTTAATATTATTTTTAAAGGTTTGATCATCTGTTCATCCTTTTTATCTAATTATTTGGTTATCATTTTTTTTAATTTTTCTCGAAATTTATCATCTACAGTAAAGTAGTGTCCACTCTCTTCATGGATACTTATTCCATTTTTGTGAAATTCATTTATATGATTTATAAATTTGCGGAGATTAACTTTTAACTCATTACCATTATTGTCATGTATAGAAATTGTTTTCATTTATTTACACTCACCCTCCGTCCATTCTAATACACCAGAACTCTCAGCTATGCAATCATTTCCATAAGTCTTATTATCACATCCGCAAACAGGACGATAAATTTTTGTGCAACCTTTATTTTCTATCTTTGATTCATCAATACAGCGTTTTTCCTCACAAGAAACAAATAATACAGATATTATAATCAATAAAAATTTCATAAGTACAATTACCTTTTTATAAATTTGTCAAGCCATAACAATATACGAGGCGATACATCCATTAATAATTTCGGCTCTCTAGGTCCATGAGGTGTCCTTGGATATACAATCATTTCTGTAGGCACACCTTTTCTTTTTAAGGCAACATAAAACTCTTGACCCTGCGTAAAAGGAACTCTTAAATCATTTGCACCATGTATTACCTGAGTAGGTGTTTTTACATTATTAATACGATAGATTGCTGAATGTTTTTCATATGTTTCATAATCTTCCCAAAATTCAGCACCCATATGTGCAACTAGATAGTCGGGAATATCTGTTGTGGTAGTCATGCTGACTAAATTGGGTAATCCTGCACCCATACTGGCAGCTTTAAATCGTTCAGTCCTTGTAACAACAAATGATGTCATGTATCCACCATAACTCCAACCCATAACAGCTAAACGTTCAGGATCAGCAATTCCCATATCAATAACTTTATCAACACCAGACATAATATCTTCATAGTCACCAAATCCCCAATCTTTAAAATTAGCAAATCGGAAATCTTTACCATAACCCGTACTTCCTCTTGGGTTAGCACGTAAAACAGCATATCCATTGCTAGCAAAATATTCTATTATATAAATACTCGGATTACCTGTAAAAGATTGAGAAAATACGCCTGCGGGACCACCATGTATGATTAAAGCAAGTGGGTATTTTTTTCGTTTATTATACTTTGTTGGATATGTTAATAGGCCTTCTATTTCAAGACCATCTTTAGATTTCCATTCAATCAATTCAGTTTTTGCTAATTTTGGGAAATCTAAGCCTGAATTAAAGTTTGAGACTTTTTTGGGAGATATTTTTATTAATTCACTTACATAGACTTCATTTGGTTGAGTCAATTCTTGTTTAACGAATGCTATCATTTTAGTATCATAAGAAATTTTAGGAGATGATATTCGTCCATCTAAATTAAGAAGTGGTTTTATCTCATCATTATTTATACCAATCCTATAAACCTCTGATCTAGTTTTATTCGCGTCGCTAACATAAACAAAGTTGCTATTTGAAGAACAATTTATGATATTTGATCTCCGATTAGGAGTTTCTGCTAATTTCTTAGGTTTACCACCATTCGATGCAATTTTATAAACATCACGTAATCCTATTGGCTCGTTTTTTTTACCATCAGAAGTAAAAATGATTGACTTACCATCAGGTGTAAATATCGGATCTGAATCATTCCCATCCCAATTAACAAGTTTTCTTGTTGTTTTAGATTTTACATTAACAATTGAGATATCACCGGAAACAAATCTGCTGTTAAATGTGGGTTCTAAACTTTGAGAAAAAACAATATTTCTTCCATTTGGATTCCAGCTAAAACTTGTAATATCAAATTTTCCCTTTGTAATCCTATCTGCTTTATTTGTATCTATTTTTGTAGTAAATGTTTTTATATATAAGTGTGAATATTTAAAGTTTTTATCCACCAAAATCACATCCCTTTTCTCCTCTTCATCTTTTTCCTCTTTTTCCGTTTTTGGATCTTTCATTAAGAATACAATCTTATTACCATCAGGAGACCATTTGAATGAACCCACCCCTTGTTTTTCAAATGTAAATTGCCAAGAGCCTCCACCACTAGTTCTCATAACCCAGATTTGTTGTTTCTCTGATCTAGAACTTAAAAAAGCAAGGAACTCTCCATCTGGTGAAAAACGAGGATGAGTACTTGATTTTTCATGATGTGTAAATTTGATTGGTTTACTGAGATTTGATTTACTAACCCATATTTGATTTAAATATTCCGATTTTTCTTCATCAATCAATGCCTCTCTTACCACCATTGCAATTTTATTATCTTTAGAAAAATTGAGATCAGAAATTAATTTAACCTTAATACTCATTTCTGGTGTCCAAACTTTCGTTTGAGCATTTACGATTATAATTAAAAACGTATAACTCAATAATTTTCTATAATTAAACATTCTCTATGTCTCCTGATTATTAATTAAATCAAAATGTTATCTATCGACTACTTTTGAAAAAGCTAACATCCTTTAATAAAAAGGGTCATCTGATTAATTTCATTTGACCCTTTTTTATTCAATTTGATAATGTAATAGCGAGTAATTAACTCATAATGCTCAACATTTATTTTTTACTGTACATAAAGAATAGTCCAGCAAGAACAGCATTAATACCTAAGTTACCATAAACAGGAGGACCCGATGCTTGTCCTGTTGCAGCATGGTATCCAATAAGCAATACCCACAAAACACCTATGATTCCATATAGTTGACCATATGAAGACATCGCTTCACCAGCAATATCAGGTGTTCTCCAAGATAACAGCCCAATAGCAATCAGAGAAACTCCCATTGCCTCTGCCAAAGTTTGTAATGATGGTGTCATATTAAAACCGGCCATTCCTAAAAATGTTTCTGTTAATAAAAGGAAGCTCAATCCATTTATAAATAGTATAGCTCCATTAACTCGAAAAATCATTTGTAAGTTCATAAATCCTCCTTATCAATTTTTCTTTATACCAGAATCTACAATTAATTTATTTTATTTCCTTCTCTGTCAAGAATAATTGGTTTCCCGTATCCCAATTCTTCAATTCTATTAAGCTGAGTTTTTGCATCTCCAGCAATAACAAAATACATCTTATTTGCGTTGAAGTTTAATCTTGCAATAGTGCGAGCTTCGTCAAGGTCAATTAAAGTCAAAACCTCTTGTTGGTTTTGAATGTATGTATCTGGATAACCAAATTTACTCATCGTATCCAACATATTAATTAAACTAGCTAATCTCTCAAAGCGTAACGCGTTACCTTTTATTAGTTTGTTTTTTGTTATCTCTAAATCTTGATTATTATAGGATTCAGCATAGCCATTAATAATATCTCTAAATATTTTAAGAGACTCTAAGGTTACATTACTTCTAACTTGAGAGTATGCATAAAATGGTGTTTGAAAAGTATTTTCCCTTAGAAAAGATCTTGCTCCATAAGTATAACCTTTTTCAAGGCGAAGAGTTCGCATTAACCTAGCTTCCATACCTCCTCCAAGCCTATTATTGACAACGTTTAATTTAAACAGCTCAGGGCTTCCTCCTGGAAGTGTAAGCGTACCTACACTGATTGCGGATTGTTTTGAATCAGGTATATCAATAAAAAACACTTTCGACTTTGATGGAATTTTAGCAATTGCAATTTTTGGAATTTCAACTTCATTCCCATTCCATTTATTAGATAGTATTTGCAATGATCTTTCAACATTATCCTGAGTTATATTTCCTGCAATGTGAAAATGGGAAACTTTTGGAGAAATATTTTTTTTGAAGTAGATCTTTATATCATCCATAGTGATAGATCCAACAGAAGTTTCTGTCCCTGTGACATTCCCAGCAGGGTGATTATTACCATATAGTTGTTTTGCTAAGGCATCAAAGGCCACTGATTGTGCATTCGTTTTTCTTTGTTTGATTCGAGTAAGTCTTCGATTTTTCACAATACCAAAGGCTTGCTCATCCCATCGAGGTTCAGTTAGCATTTCAGTGACAAGCGCAATTGTCTTATCAAAGTTTTTTGCAAGAGTATTCCCCGATACATAAAGACCTTCCAAATCAGCTGAAACGGATATGCTTGACCCCAATAAATCGATAGCTTCCTCAAACTCAGCAGGAGTTTTACTTTTTGTACCCTCTTTCAGCATTGCCCCAAGAATTAGAGTTGTACCTGCCTTATTTTCAGTATCGAGCGATTGACCACCATCAATTCGCATTGAAAACTGAACCAATGGAAGTTCATTATTTTCTATTCCATAAAGTCGAATACCATTTGATAATTTTCCTCTCCATACTTCAGGGACTTGTAAGAGCGGCAATTCACCTAAAGGAGGTTCCGAGCGGTCATGAATGGTGGGAGTTTTTTCAAAATTTGTACTTGATTCACCGTACTTCATATTAAATTCTTTTTCAGCGCCCTGAACGATCTTTTCTTCTTTAATATATGCTTCTTCTGAGCCAGAAAGAACTAAGTCAGGTTGTGATTTTGGTACAACGCTTAGATAGATAGCATTCTTATTTTTAATGTATTTATTGTATACCCGCTGAACATCCTGTTTTGAGACACTGAGAATATTTTTGATATCCTGACCAACAAATCCTGGATCACCAGCAAATTCATTGTATAGTCCAAGTTGAAGAGCCTTGTTGAGGTTCGTTGAAATACCATTATAAAATGCTGTTTCTTGACCAGCCTTTATGCGATGTAAATCTTTATCACTAATTCCATCACTTTCAAAATTTTCTAAAGCTGATTGAATAGCTTTATGCACATCATCAAGTCTGATATTTGGATTGGATCGAACGATAATAGAAAACTGACCAGCAATTTCTGATGAATAGTTATAGGTAGATGCAGATGGAGCAAGCTTTTGTTTTACAACAATTTCTTTGTAGAAAGGTGAATTTTTTCCATCTGAAAGTAAATCACTCAAGGTATTAAGTGCGTAAGAATCAGGATGATAATTTTCAACAGTAGGAAAAACTATTCTTAATTCAGGCAATTTCGCAAAACTGTCTAGATGGTATAATTTTTTTGATTCTTCTAAAGTTATTGGTTGAGGCTCTGGGTCTTGATTTATGTTTGATGAGGGTTTTATTTCTCCAAACCATCTTTCGACCATTTTTTTGGTATCATCTATTTCAATATCTCCCGCAATAACTATGGTTGTATTACTAGGTCCGTAGAAGTTGTAATAAAATTCTTTTACATCACTTATTGTAGCTGCTTGCAAATCCTCGAGTTCTCCAATAACAGACCAGCTGTAAGGATGTCCATTTGGATAAAGTGCTTTTTGAATAATACCTGAACTATGGCCATAAGGCTGATTATCTACCCTTTGTCGTTTTTCATTTTTAACTACTTGTATTTCACCCTCTAACGTTTCTTCATCAACAGTATTAATAACAAATCCCAGTATATCAGATGCAACCCAGGCTAGTTTTTCCATGGCATCTTTCGGCACTACTCCATAATAGATTGTATAATCAAAGCTCGTACCCCCATTACGTTGCCCGCCCCATGTAGGAATTAATAACCGATGAGCACCTGGTGGAGTATTTTCAGATGCTGTGAAAGACATATGTTCAAAAAAATGTGCAAAACCTGTTCTCCCAGGTTTCTCTCTATTAGATCCAACATGGACAACTGTTGCCATAGCTACCAGTGGATCAGAATCGTCTTGATGTAGGACTACCGTTAGACCGTTATCAAGCTGGTATTTTTCGTAATCGATATTAAATGTTTTGCTGTCATCTGATGAGCAGCTAATCAAAAAATAAATAAGAGATATAGATATAATTTTTTTCATCATGTTTACCTAGGTTTGTTATAACAATTTATAAATAAATGTGTTAAAGAAAATAATCATGAATTAATAGAAAGCAAAAGCCTCTGACGGTAAATCAAGGGCTTTGTAACGGTGGGCGTTGAGAGATTTGAACTCCCGACTTCCTCCTTGTAAGAAAGGCACTCTGACCTATTTTATCGAGGAGAAATTCCCTTTATTTCTATTTGTGTCCTACTAAAGTGTGTCCCTTATACTAATGATACAATAATCTTTTTCTATATTAAAAATTAATCAATTTGATCTAAATCAATTAACATTCTTGCAACAATCCCAGTCCAAATATAGGTCTTATGCCAACCGGCTTGGTAATCATCAGCACTATAGAATTCCCAGAAATTATGATCCACTTTCAACTGGTGGACTACATTATCCATAACTCTTTCTGCTAAATCAACAGCTTCGTCCACATACCCATAGTCAAGTAAGCCTCTGAAAACAAGATACTGCCACTGGATCCATACAGGTCCATTCCAATATCCTATTGGATTGTAATACTCATCTTTTGCGGTCAAAGTGGGAATTCCGAAAGGTCTCCAGAATTCATTGGGATTCTTCATAGTCTTTAAAAGCTCATTTGCTTGTTTCTTTGTGGCCACACCCGCCCAAAGCGGGAGGAAACCGATAATCTCTTTAATCTTTAAATCATCCTTGTTCTTGAATGAAAAGTCTAAATCATTTTTGTCGACGTTATAGTAAAAGCCAGTTCTATCGTCCCAAAGATAACGATTAATCAAATTACGTCTACTTTCTGAAATCAAATCCCATTCTTTTTCTTCATCATGGTATTGCAATTCCTGAGCCATGGAAGCAAGTGCCTTTGCCTCCATAAACATCATTGAATTTATATCTGGCCCTTCAAAATTGGATGGCCAACCTACACGGTCCCATACCGCCACCTGTCCATCCCGAACACTCTCTAGCACCGCATGCGCGCCCCATTCACTTAAGCCATTTTCGTTAGAATCCCGTTTCGAACTGTAATATTTATAGAACTTTTTTCCAGAAGAGTATGCCTGTTCCAGAAACTTTTTATCACCAGTAATCTTAAAAATCTCGTAGTTCTGATAATTATACCAAGGAGCTGATGAGGTAAAATCCCCATTGTGCGCAATCTTTTCATCAAGGTAGGGGCCTGTTCTGTAATTGATATAACCGTTTGGCCATTGTCTTTCCATATAAACCCTTTGTGAATTCATTGCGCTTTCAGAATCCATGTATGCATAAGCCAACATGACTAGACTCTCATGAAAAACCTGCCCGCCATATCCCCATCCCCATTTCGGCTCACGAGAAAAGACGTAGTAGTTATAGCTAGAAGCTCCTTCTGGAGGCATGATGCACTGCCTAATTAATGAAAAAGCGTTCCAATAGAGATTTTCATAATCTTTATTGGAAAAGTCCAATACTGGAATCTTTGAATATGTCTTTTCATTATCTCTAATGATATTCTCCAAATTAATTTCAACCATCTTTCTGCATTTAGTAAAAAGCTGATTATAACTTTCTTGTGCATCACCAATTCCACGCACGATTCTTATTGACTTTTTTTCACCAGGATTCAGAAATAAATCTTTCCCAAAAACAAGAAACTTCCCCACCGATTGATCAACGTGATCTTTTAAATCATTTATTTGATTTAAAAATGATTTTTCACTCTCATAAACACCTTTCTCATGGGTCTGGTTATCAATGAAATAGATGCTTTTTAGGTTTTCTATTAAAGGAATATCATGGTTATTCATCCATGAGTCACGCTTATTAACAAATTCAAATCCAAAAGCTTGGGAATCAACCATTTGAATGTTATTGATTTGCAGATTACCATGACTGTAATAAGGGTATATTCCTAAATCAATTGCAGTATTGCCCTCGTTTATGATCTCGGTTTGAATAATTGTTATAGAAGACGAATAAACGGCAAAGAAAACATTAACCCTTACATTTTGAAAAGGGTAATAATAAAACTTTACCATGTCGCTATATGTGGCAGTTATTACTGGTTCAGCGTAGAACTGGTAGAGTCTATTTCTGTAATCATCGTTTAATTTGAACGCCAAACCTAAACTTCCACCTTTCTCACTTTTGAAAATGACCGGATCTTGTGATCGGTACCATACCAAATGATAAGCTTGATCAATTTTATATGCTGACCGGGAAAGAGGTGCAGCATATGTTGAAAAAATAGCGTCATTTTTATTACCATTGAGATTTGACAAATATTGTCCCTGAATGGTAGCGGTTAACAAAATCATAACCTTGGTAAATATTATTGCTCGGTTATTCATTATTGATCGAACAAGAAATTTCATTTGAGCAACACCTTGACCGTTTCATTGATATACCTCGTTTTGCCTTTCTTAAAGCTTACAGCGAGTTTGTGAATGTTGCCTTTCCGATCTATTAATTTTGCGTTATCGACTCGATCAATTTTTCTATCTAACAAATAAAGTTCAATGACCTCATTTGACCCGCTTTGACCTTGCAATTCTATAAGAAACTCCATTGCCTTGTATTCTGTGCTTAACAATCTGAATCCTTTAGATTTATATCCCGGTTTTGGATTTGGCACCAGTGGAATCACATCAATGCCACCAGAATGCTCAACATCAACAGTTGCATACTTTTTCAGTTCCAAATTGAGTTTGAGATGAGTCTGAAGACTATTTGCATTGATTTGAGTTTTATATTCTTTCCCGTTCAATTTGACTGAATGAATCTTAGTCCCTGGAGGAAAAAAGGGGGAAAATGTCAATAATAATGGTCGTCTTCCCTTATGTGTAAATTGGTATGTAGTTCTTCCACCAATCCTATTCATCTTAAAATCAAGGTTATGATTTCCGATCTTGATATGATTAACTGTTAAGGAATCCCAATCAACCGGTAGACCTGGCGATAGTGAAACTTTATGCTCGAAAGCATTTGGTTCCATCCCCAGCATTCCTTCAAGGATAGGTTGGGAAACCATTGTTTGCGACCAGCATTGGTGTCGACATACACCAGACGGCTTGTACTCTAGGCCATTCAATACCTCCTCAATAAATCCTTTAGCCCAATATCGATAGACCAATAGATTATTCATCATATGCGTATATCCCTGATTGGAATTGCCATTTTTGTATTCTGCAAGAGCCGTCCATCCAGTAAAAAGAGGCCATACACTCCCAGTATGATATCCTCTAGGATTGAACAGTTCACTTTCTTCTAGCACAATTCGCACGCCCCAATCAGAAGAGAAACCATTCTGGGCAAATTTTCCCAGCACAGGAGATGTTTTATTTTTTTCTATCTGGTTGAACAACAGTGGTATTGCCGCCAAGATTGTTACCTCCGGATTAAAACTCCCATCGATATTCTTGCCATGATAGAAAAAATTGTCTTTTTCATTCCAATATTCTTCATTGATAATCTTTTTTACAATCTCATGTTCTTTCAAATACTCCGTAGACTGCTCTGTGTAACCTAGTGATGATGCTATAAAAGCAACTTCTTTGAGAGCCTCTGCCCAAGATGAAGAGAGGTAGAGAGTCGATCGTGATCCGAATAAACCACCTCCCTCAACCCAGCCATGGCCAACATTAGTATTCTCTATGAGATGATCATTGTTAGTATCGGTCGAAAAACAAAAATCCACAGCTTTTTTTATGTGTGGCCAACTCTTCCGAATAAATTTAAGATCTCCAGAATGTTTTAAATATCGTCCAGCCAGTACAATATACAGCGGAGTCGCATCAGCAGCGTCATAGTGGACTACCCCTGAAGTCGAAAGTTCATGAAAAATTTTTCCATTTATGTCCTGGTAATCCTGGAAGATTGTGAGTACCGACTTTACCTTTTCAAAATCACCATAATTCAAAAGTGCAAAAGCACTCCATTGAGCATCTCTACCAAAATACCAGGCATATCCGGGACGCCCATTTATTTGATGGTTACCATCCCAACCACTGGAAGTTGTGGAATATCCAGCAACTAAAGACTGACCCAAACCAGGCGTATCAACATAAAAACGGTTTGCTCCGATAAGTGCCCATCTGTAACCTTCATTCAGAACAGAATTTGGTGTTATAACCTGCGTATGCTCTGCCAAAAAACCTCTTGTAGATTCTACTGCTTCAATATGAATTGCTTGAGGATTAATCATAGCTGCCTTGTAATTTTTCTCCAACTCAACTAACCCTTCATTGGATGCCGTAATAATCATATCAAGGTTGTCATTCGCCTCTAGGTTGAATTCAAGTCCCCCTGATACAAGAAAGTTTTCTCCCTCTACTCCCATCAAAAGGGTATCCGATTTTATTACCTCATTGTAAGGACCTATCACGTGTTGATTTGGGCGACTATTAGAACCTAGGATTAGGCCAAATTCTTTATTCCCGCCTTTAATGATAAATGCGTTCATGCCCGGGTCCCAAGTATAGAACAAGTTCCCAGTCACTTCTTGGGAATATGGCCACATAAGACGCATATTCGATTTAAACCTGATAACCATCTTTGCGGAATAAACTCCACGGTATTCATAATGGATGACACCTGTTGGTTGATCAATCGAAGTGGTAACGATTTCTTTTAGATATGCCCGTTTAAACTTGTACTGTCTCGTAATTGATTCAGGGCGAATTTCTAGTTCAGGATTCTGATTGTTTAACCAAAGAATACTATCGTTATCGGTAAATTGAATTCCCACCTCATAATCTCTGAGAACCATCAATGGATGTGCCCAAATCTCTTCTATACCCCCTTTTTCCTTCCCCATAATAACCAATCGCTGTCCAGCAATGTCCCAGAAATCTTCGGATGCATCTCGAGAATAAAGGGTAATTGATCCTGGGCTTTTATCCCATACTTTGGAAGATGGTATGTCAATAGAAGGCGTATCTTTTTCGAAATGTCGGATCAAGTTTGGCTGATAGTCCCAGTAATATTTTTTCTCAAATTCTTTTCGTTCCGCAAGGTAATTAAAAATGTTTTCAAGAAATAAGCTCAGATGGTTTTTATGATAGTTTGATTCCGACATATAGACATAGGCACCAACGGCTATTACCTTTCCACTGCCGTATTCATATTCCACCATTAATTTTGAATTCTCTCTCAAGTGTATATAAGACCAATCAACAGCTATGACTTTCCCATTCTTTGGGAAACTGTCATCGAAGTATCCGTTTTGACGGCATAAAACGTCTTGATGAGGATTGTATATATTTGCACCTCCAAATAAGCCATCGAAAACAGGGTGCTCTTTAAAAGCGTGTAACCCTATCTTACGTCCATAACCACCATCTCTTGCTTCAACATATCGTATTTGAGGCATTTCAGTTTCAAGGCCAAGATCCACGATATAAGGAAAAGCATCTTGGGTCAGTAGAATATTTCCACCTTTTTGGACAAAGTCTTTCAAAGATGATAGAACTTGAGGTTCTGTAATTATATTTGGTGCGTGCGCAGTATCAACTCTGTGAAACCATAAAACATCTATACCATTCAAAATCTCTTTTGTTTTACCTAGTTGGTCAAAAGTAAAAGTTTTTAACCTCAAATTATTATTTTGTTCGACGAATTCAATCGCAGCCTTTTTTTCATCTTCCAACTCACCATTAATATCATTATAAATAAACCCCACCGTGATCTTTTGTTGCCAAGTAAAATTTTCGCACGATAAAAATAAAATTGCTCCAAAAAAGAGAAGGCAACTGATACCGATTTTAAAAACAATCCGCAGAATTATTTTATGAATAGTGATAGAAAGCATTAGAGAATCAATTACATTTTACTTTACAGAAAATTCATAAATGGTAGAATAAGTATAGCTTTCCCCAGGGTATAAAATAGTAGACGGAAAATCTTTTTGATTAGGTGAATCAGGGAAATGCTGTGTTTCTAAGCAGAACCCAAAATGTTTATCATACACAATCCCATTTTTCCCCTTGATACTGCCATCAAGAAAATTCCCAGAATAAAATTGCACGCCTGGTTCAGTGGAATAAACTTCCATAATTCTACCGCTTGTTTCTTCATGAACTCTAGCAATAAGACTCATGTCATCCGGGTTTTTATTTATAATGTAACAATGGTCATATCCTCCATCCACCATGTCAATTCTTGAACCTATAATTTTCGGTAGAGTAAAATCCATTTCAGTTCCAATTAGATCGCGAATTTGCCCCGTAGGAATGAGATTGTTGTCAATGCCAACATAACTGTTTGCGTTAATCATAACCTTATGATTTAGAATGTTTTCTTTCCCAGCCGTCAAATTAAAATAGCTATGATGGGTTAGATTCACCGGGCAGGCCTTATCTGTTTCAGCAAAATAATCGATTATTAATTGATTCTCATTTGTCAATCTGTAGGTCACTTTGACATTAAGGTTTCCTGGATATCCTTCCTCCATATCTTTGCTTAGGTAACTGAGATTAAGTCCTACTTCATTTTCCTCCACAAATGGTTCAGAATCCCAAACCACCTTATCAAATCCCCTATTCCCCCCATGTAGATGATTTTCTCCGTTATTGGCAGCTAGATAATATAAAACTCCTTTTAATTCAAACATCCCTTTAGCAATTCGGTTGGCGTACCTTCCAATAAGGGATCCAAAGTATGGATGACCATCAAGATAATTTTGGAGGTTATCGAAGCCTAATACAACATCTTCATAATTACCCATCTTGTCTGGCACAAGCATTGACGTTACAATCCCACCATAGTTGGTAATTTTGACCGTAAGACCATTATCATTTGTTAAAGTAAATAGGTCAACACTAACGCCTTCATTCGTTTGACCAAACTTTTCTCGATCTATAAATAATCTGCTATCTCCAGTGTTCTGCTTTGATGATTCTTCAGAAAAACATATCATCAAAATAACCAACCCAATCAAAAAAAGAATAGTTATTTTCATATTTAGACCATAATGATTTAGAAGAAATTACATCATTTATTCAAAAAATGTGTTGGACCCAAAATGTTGTACCTTTTTGAATATTTCTGATATTATTTGACAACTTCTGATTATAGAAATAAAAATCCTCGTTTTACCTAAAAGTAGTTAAATCATTGTAATTATTTTTAATAATAAATGTATAATTTATAAAATGGCAAAACTAAAAAAATCTCTAGGCTTATTTGATGGCATATCTCTTCTAATTGGGATTACAATAGGATCAGCTATCTTTGCAACTCCTCAAATCATTGCAGGATATACAAATTCATTCACTTTAATTATAATACTCTGGCTTGCTGTTTCTCTTTTTGTTTATGTAGGATCTCTAATATATGCTGAGCTAGGATCACGTTTTCCAAATACTGGTGGAGAGTATATATATATAAGAGAAGCTTTTGGTCCTTTCTGGGGATTTATATTTGGTTGGTCACAACTAATAATAATCCGAACAAGCCCAGCCGCAGGGATTAGTTTAATTACAGCTAATTATTTGGGTTATTTCATACCCATGAGTCAATTTGAAAAAATTATAGCATCAATTATTATAATTATTATTTTTGGTACTATTAACTATATAGGTGTTGAACGAGCAAGCTTCTACAATAAGTTTTCAACCTTAATTAAAACACTAGGTATCACAATCTTTACCGTAGCTGGCTTAGCTATGTTTGAAGGCGATTTTTTAAAATTATCAGAAACAGCTAGTGTAACTGAAAATTTGGGAACTATTGGAAATATAGTCGCTGCGTTAATGTTAATACTATTTTCATATCTGGGCTGGGATAGAGTCGGATACATTGCTGGCGAAATGAAAGAACCTCAAAAAGTTATCCCTAAAACTATGTTTTATGGCATATCAACTATTGCAATTCTTTATATATCAGCAAATATACTCTATCATACAGTCTTAGGAATGGAGGGTGTCCGATCAAGCTCTATTGTTGCTTCAGATATAGCTAGTTTACTATTTGGAAATTTAGGCGCAAGTCTAATGTCAATTACTGTTATTATATCAGCAACTGGAAGCATTAATGGAACAATGATGTCTGCAAGTCGCCTTTACTATGCTATGGCACGCGATGGTATGTTATTTAAATGGTTTGATAATATTCACCCAAGATTTAGAACGCCAAGCAATGCAATAGTTGCTCATTGTATTTGGGGCATTGTCCTTCTAGTTATTAGACAAAACTTTGAAACAATTGTAACTGGGATGGTCTTTACTATACTCATTTTTTATACTTTTACAACTGTTGCTTTCTTTAAGTTTAGAAAATTAGACCTAGGCGAGAGTGGATATAGAATTCCTTTTTATCCTTTTTTACCTTCAATATATTTAATTGGTCTAGCAAGTTTGGTGCTATTAAGAATTTATTATCAATTTAATCTGTCAATGCAAGACCTTTCGTTTGTCTTAACTGGAGTTCCAGCTTACTTTATATTTTTTAAAAACAATAAGATCTTACTTGAAAAATAGGATTTCATTTTTTAGACTAATAGATGCCGTCAACTCACGATTATCAAGAAGATGCTCGAAATCAAGATATTCAAGTTTATATTAATGGTAAATTTTTTCACCGATCAAAAGCCTATGTCTCTGTTCTTGATGGAGGTTTTCTTTTAGGTGATGGGGTCTGGGAAGGCATTAGACTCCATAATGCAAATCTTCTTCATCTTGATGATCATTTAGATCGCCTATTTGCAGGTGCTGATAAAATTGCACTTAAGATTAATAGAAGTAAAGATGAAGTAAAGGAGATGCTATATAAAACATTAGAAAAGAATAAAATGTTTTCTGATGTCCATGTCAGATTAATAATTTCAAGGGGATTAAAAAAAACACCTTACCAGCATCCAAAAGTTACTATTGGAGAACCAACCATTGTCATAATCCCTGAGTACAAAAAACCAGACCCTAGAGTTTCTGTAGAAGGGATCAAATTAGCAGTCGTTTCTATTTTAAGAGATAATCGTGTACAAAATCCTCATATTAATTCTTTAAGTAAACATAATTGTATTGCTGCTTGTATTGAAGCAGACAAAAAAGGAGCTGATGAGGGCTTAATGCTTGATCCTAACGGTTATGTATCTACTTGTAACTCAACTAACTTTTTTATTATTAAATCAAATGAAGTATGGACTTCAACTGGAGAATACTGTTTAAATGGAATTACGAGACAAAGTGTGATTCGCATTTGCAATCAAAATAAAATAGTACTAAAAGAAAAAAACTTTAGCGTAAAAGATGTATTATCTGCTGATGAAATTTTTGTTACTGGAACATTTGCAGGAATTATTCCTGTTATACGTGTTGACAATACAGTAATTGGAGATGGAATCAGAGGTACAATGACAAAAAGATTACAAGACTTTTATATAGCAGATGTCCATTCCAACTGATTTGTGTATAAAAAAAGCCCCCGTGAGGAGGCTATTTGATCCAGAGGCGTTTCATTACTATGTTGAAAATTCATTATTTATCTTTCATCTGTTTTCCTGTTGCTCTATTCTCTAACATCACTATTTCTGATATTATACTAAGCGCTATTTGTTCAGGTGTTGTTGCATTTAAATCCAGTCCAATTGGAGAATGAAGATTTTTTAATTCAGACTCTGAAACATTATTGTCTAATAAATATTCTTTTATAAGATTAGCCTTTTTTTGACTTGCGATAACTCCAACGTAAGGTATTCCTTTTCTAATAGCACCTAGTGCTATTTTGTCATCATTTCCTTGGTGAGTAGCTAGAATAAAATAATTTATTTTCTCATCTATATCTTCAACCTTTAAACCCTCCGTTATAATTTTATCTGCATCTGGATAAAGTTCTTCATTGCTTTTATAAGTATGAATATTACTTTTAGAAGTATGAACAATTAATTTGAAGTTTAATAGTTTTGCCATATTGCAGAAGACTTCTACTATACGACCCTCACCTCTAATTAATATAACAGAATCAATCATTTGTGGTTCAACAATTACTGACATATTTCCTCCACATGGAATTCCCATTGCAATCGTATCACTATCAAGATCAATTTCTACAACTTTAGGTATTCCATCAATTAAAGTTTCTATAGCTGCATCTGAAACTCTATTTTCAATACAGCCACCACCAATATAGCCCATTATTCTTTGACCTTTTTCATCAAAGATTTCCTTATCTCCTACTTTACCTGATGAAGATCCCTCGACACGAATAACAGTAGCTATAGCATATGGTTTTTCATTGTTTTCTAGCTTTAAAGCTTCTTTAAATAAAATTTTATGTTTAGACATTATCAAATTTCATTGATACTAAGTCAGAATAATCTTCTTTAGTATCGCAATCAAAAATAACTTCTGATGAATCTATTGATACACCTAAAGAATTTTTTCTATTTTGACTGATTATATTTTTGCAGCCTTTATCTCCATCTAAATCAAGAATTTTATTGAAATACTTCTTTGGAAAGATTACTGGATTTGCTTGTTCTCCAAAGTGATCAGCATATATAATTTTTTCACCATTATTTTTCAAAAAAGAATCTCTCAATTTATTGATTGTTTTCACTTTTATTAGTGGCATATCACCTAAAATAATCATGTTTCCATCAATATTATTGGGTAATGACGCTATGGCATTATTTATTGATTTAGCCATACCCTTTGACCAATCATTATTATATATAATTTTATCTAATGATTTAGGTAACGATTTAGCTACTTTTTTGTATTCAAAGCCTATAACAACAAATACAGGGTCTAAAAAAGAATCAATTAAAGTTTGACAAACTGTTTTAATTATTGCTTCACCTTTATAAGGCAATAATAATTTATTAATGCCTCCCATTCTTTGAGAAGAGCCCGCAGCAAGAATTGTTGCAGAAATATTCAACCTAGATTCTTAAACTATATAAAAAATTTAAACTTATAGATCTTTTGATTTAATTGGCAGACTTCGGATGCGCTTACCTGTGGCTGCAAAAATAGCGTTAGTTACAGCAGGAGCTACTGGTGGTACGGCTGGTTCACCAGCTCCTCCAGGCTCATCATTGCTTTCTACAAGATATACTTCTACATCGGGCATTTCATGAATCCCAAGAAGTGGATAGTCATGGAAATTGCTCTGGACTACCCTTCCTTTTTTAATGTTGATTTCTCCATAAAGAGCGGCAGTGAGACCAAACACTACAGAGCCAACCGTTTGCGATTCAACTATTCCTGGATGGATCACCTGTCCGCAATCAAGAGCACATACAATACGGTGAATTTGTACTTGACTCTGTTCAATCGAAATTTCCGCAACCTGTGCACAGGCACTACCCTTATCTTCAACTACTGCAATCCCCATTGTGTGTCCTGCAAGGAGCTTCTTACCCCATCCAGATTTTTCTGCAGCAAGTTCTAAAACATTTAATAACCTTGGTTGCTTTTTCAGCAGTTTTTTTCTGTATTCAAATGGATCTTTTCCAGCAGCATGAGCAATTTCATCAATGAAACTTTCTGTAATAAAGTTATTCTGAGAAGGACCTACGGATCGCCAGTAACCTACAGGGACAGCCATATCAGATCGGCAATAATCCACATAGATATTTGGGATATCATATGGTAGGTTAGATGCGCCATCAACTGCAGACCTATCTAATGTGTTGGCGCTTCCCCCTCTTAAAGGTGAAGCAACCACACGATGGTTCCAAGCTAATGGCTTCCCAGCTTCATCTAGACCTGCTTCAAAGAGATTATAAGTGGAAGGCCTATAAAAATCATGCTGCATATCTTCTTCTCTTGTCCAGGTAAGCTTTACAGGTGCATCTACATTCATGGCAATTTCAACAGAATCTTGAATAAAGTCGGAGCTACTTCTACGACCTAAGCCACACCCCAATTGAGTAACATGAACCTTTACTTTATCGTTCGATAAACCTGTAAGTTTCATTGCCGTCCGTTGAGCTCCTTGGGGGTTCTGTGTAGGAGCCCACAGTTCACAATAGTCTTTTAGAACATGAGCTGTGCAGTTCATTGGTTCCATAGTTGCATGAGCCAAATAGGGCACTTCGTATATCGCCTTCATATGTTTTTTAGCTTTTCCCATGGCTTTTTCTACATCCCCGTCTTTACGAGCCACTACACCTTTTTTTCTAGCCAAGTCTTGGAAACTTTTTGAAATATCATTTGAGTCCATATTAAAATTACCATTGTCCCATTTGATTTCAAGAGCCCTAGCACCCTTGAAAGCTGACCATGTATTTTTAGCCACAACTGCTAAGCCTAATGAGACTTTAAACACTTTTTTTACACCAGGGACCTTTTTTGCTTCTCTATCATTAAAACTCTTCACTGAGGCACCGAAAACTGGTGGATGAACAACAGTCGCATAAAGCATACTTGGGAGACGAACATCAATTCCATAGATAGTTTTGCCGCTCACCTTTTCTGGTGTGTCGATAAGAACAGTGGATTTACCTATGTATCTAAATTGAGAGGGGTCTTTCAACTGTGGTTTTTTTGGTACTTTAAAAGTTGCTGCATCTACTGTCAATGTACCATATGTCAAAGATCTATTAGATGATTCGTGAAAAACAGAACCATTCTCTGTTCGGCAGGATTCAGGGCTAACTTCCCAACGTTTTGCAGCGGCCAAAACCAACATTTCTCTGGCAGTTGCACCCGCTTCTCTAAGACGCAACCATGCACCACCTCTTACACTTCTACTCCCAACCGTCATCATACTACCGTAATTCTTAGTATGGGCATCAGCTTGAAGTATATTTATTTTTTGTAGGTCAACATCAAGTTCTTCAGCCACGATCATAGGTAAAGATGTCTTAACTCCTTGGCCCATTTCTGACTTTGCTAAGGTTATTACAACCTTATTATCTGGTGAAATTTTGATCCATACATTAGGCTCAAAAGAATTTTCAACTATCCCAGCAGCAACCAATCGTTCTTTATAAGGCAAAGCCACACCAATTATTAAACCTAAACTAGTCGCGGAAGATACTTTTAGGAAATCCCGACGTGAAAAATCTTGGCTCATTTTTGTTCCTTTGCAGCCAGATGGATGGCTTTACGAATTCGATCATAAGTACCACACCGACATAGGTTCATTTTCATGGCAGAGTTAATGTCTTCATCATCGGGATCAGTATTGCGATCTAATAAAGCTGCAGCTGTCATGATCTGTCCAGGTTGACAATAACCACACTGAGGAACTTCCTCTGAAATCCAGGACTTTTGAATAGGATGTGAATTGTCTGTAGATAATCCCTCTATTGTAGTGATCTCGGCACCATCCACATTATCAACTGCCGTCATACAAGAGCGTGTGGCTTCACCGTCCACATGAATAGTGCACGCTCCACAAAGCCCACGTCCACAACCATACTTAGTACCAGTATAACCTAATTCATCCCTAAGAACCCACAATAATGGTGTATCCGCATCTATATTAATGCGGTGAGTTTTTTTGTTAATTCGTAGTGTAAATTTTGGCATAAATCTGTTATTCAATATAAACTATAAATATTTTTAGTTCAAGATTTTCACATAACAACACCGTACACAACTATTCGGGTAAAGGGTCAATATATAATCGGAATACGGAGGTTGTGTCAAACAAACGTATATGTTAGGTATAAGTCTGAATAAATCTGAACAAATGGATAAACAAAAGCCCTCGTCATAAAACGAAGGCTTATTGTCTGTGGGCGTTGAGAGATTCGAACTCCCGACTTCCTCCTTGTAAGGGAGGCACTCTGACCAACTGAGTTAAACGCCCAATTTGGCGCGAAAACTACGCTACTTTTTTACTCTTAGAAGAGGCCTTTTTTGATTTTTTCTGACTGTTCAAACCAGGAATTGCTATATCAATCACATCCATCATTTCTTTAGCAAAATGAAAATCTAGATCTTTTTTAATATGATCAGGAATATCTTCAAGGTCTTTGCGATTATGGTCAGGTAATATTATAGTTTTAATACCAGACCTATGGGCTGCAGTAACTTTTTCTTTTACTCCGCCGATGGGCAATACATTTCCACGTAATGTGATCTCTCCAGTCATGGCGACCTTTTCTTTAACCGCTTTATTGGCAAGCAGCGATACCAAGGAAGTCACCATGCTCACACCAGCAGAGGGACCGTCCTTTGGTATAGCACCTGCAGGCACATGGACATGGATATCCGAAGTTTCATTAAAATCTGGATCAATACCAAAATCATCTGCGTGTGACCTTACATAAGTTAGCCCCGCGGTAGCCGATTCTTTCATTACATCACCCAATTGTCCTGTTAGGATTAGTTTTCCTTTGCCTTTCATCAAGGTAGACTCCACGAAGAGAATATCACCACCTGCTGCCGTCCAGGCCAAGCCAGTAACTACGCCTGGCTTTGTTGCACGCTCAGCTAGTTCGGAGTGAAAGCGGGCTGCGCCAAGATAATCACTAACTTTCGTCTTGGTAATTTTGATTTTTTTTGTTTTTTCCTCTACATGCTTCCGGGCAACCTTCCGCAAAACATTAGCAATCTGCCGCTCCAAGTTACGGACCCCAGCTTCTCTTGTATATGAGCGAATCAATTCTTTTATTGAACCCGAATCGAAGGCAACCTCACTTTTTGTCAAACCATTTTCTTCGACCTGTTTTGGGAGCAAATGGCGTTTCGCGATTTGGAGTTTCTCACCTGGACCCCTCTTCAGAAGTATTGCCTCTCATAGGGGCTAAAGAAGGAGTTGGTCATGTAGCTTTTTGTTTCTTAGATCCAGGCGATATAGCGTTGGTACCAGATCCGGCTTATCCTGTATATGGAGTAGGGACTATGTTTGCTGGAGCTGATGTTTACACCATGCCTTTGCATGAGAGCAACGGATGGTTACCTTTGCTACAGGATATTCCTGTTGATATAGCGAAGAAAGCTAAAGTTATGTGGCTAAATTATCCTAACAACCCAACTGGGGCTGTAGCTGATAAAGATTTTTATCAAAGCGCTATACAATTTGCTAAGGAATATGAAATAGCGCTGCTTCATGATGCTGCCTATAGTGAAAATGTATATGAGGGATACAAAGCCTTGAGTATTATGGAATTGGATGGAGCTAAGGATGTATCGATTGAATTCCACTCCCTATCAAAG
>ENA-UPTF01000735-UPTF01000735.1-marine-metagenome-genome-assembly--contig:-NODE-735-length-22152-cov-4.105187_pt1 | contig 22152 bp, 22 predicted proteins | sample MGYA00238166_ERZ767019 | MGnify/ENA primary metagenome ERZ767019 (study PRJEB28930, sample SAMN06266391) | marine metagenome | isolation source: Sea water from 250 m depth | place: Atlantic Ocean | study... | reverse complement strand
GATTCAATGATCGTAGATTCCGGGAATCCGATCAAATCTGTGGCTAGTATGCGGTGGGCAACTGCATTTTTCAACAAACACAACCTCAAGCTCCATGTTGAGGATGATCATAAAGAACAATTTACTTTTGGTTTTACTGGAAGGGTTAATGCACTTCTGAGTAAGAATGACCAATATTTAGGAGCGGTTTTTCAAAAAGAGGGACTTATCGTTCATTCTGAGTATGAAAATCTAACAGGCAAAAAAGCACTCTATAAAATACTTTTTGATGATATTGATTATATCTATGTTAGTCACATTCATCCTGATCATTCTAGCCAAAAAACATTAGCTCATTTAAAAAAAAATATACCAGTATTAATTCATGATTTTCCATCTAAGGCTCTAAAAAACCGTATTGAACGATTTGGTTTTGAAACAATTGAATTAGAACATGATAAAAGAATTGAACTAAAAAATAATATTCATATAAATATTTTAGCTGCAGACAACTGTGATCCACAATTGTGTGGAAAATTTATTGGTTGCACAATGCAATACAAAGTTGGCGCAAACTACATAGATACTATGTCTGTTATTGACGATGGAAATCAGGTTATAGTAAATACTAACGATTGCCCTTTTGATCTGGCACAATTTGCTGCAATGAGAATAAAAAAGAAGTATGATAAAGTGGATGTTCTGTTGAACGCGTTCACAGGAGCATCAGCATATCCACATATGTTCAAAATGACAGAAGGTGAGAAAACGATTGCAGCTGAGAAAAAAAAATTAATTGGCTATCAACGTGCTATGAATTATATAAAATTATTAGAACCCAAATATTTTTTCCCGATTGCTGGCAGATACACGTACTGTGGAAAATTAGCTAAATATAATGATAAAAGAGGAGAACCTGAAATAGAAGAAGGATTTGATTTTCTTACTTCAAAAATAGATCAAAATAAAAGTAAAGGAATTATACTTAACGCTAAAGAAAGTTTTGATTTAACAACAGGCGAATCTAGCAATCCTTACACTCGAATTAATAAGGAAAAGAAGAAAGATTACCTTGAAAATGTTCTATCTAAAAGAAAGATGGATTACGAAGATGATCCTGAGCCGCCAACTGAAGAAATAAAAAAGTTAATCTTGAAAAGTTTTGAAAGATTTGAAAAAATGAGGAAAAAAATCAATTTTTCTACTAACACTAGGATCATTCTTGATTTTTCTTCTCAAGATCTCGTTGATATATCTTGCAATGGTGGTGGAATTGATTTTATCAAAAAAGATCAATTGAAAAAATATGAACAGTATGTTAAAATGTCTCTAGATAAAAAACTTCTAAAAAGACTTTTAGAGGGACCTGCCAAGGAACATTGGAATATTGCAGAAGGTGGTGGCCATATCTTTTTCGACAGGGTTCCGAATAATTATGAAGTAAGTTTGTTCTATTGCTTCTACCACTTTTATGCGTAATTTATTAATAATTTTCAATTATTCTTGAATGTGATGAGTGTAGAAATAAAACCGGCAGAAAAAAAAGATTGGGAATTTATTTTACGATTAAGAAACCAGGAGGATGTTCGTTTAGCATGTCATGATACCTCAATAATTGATAGTAAAACCCATCTTGAATATATGCAAAAGATGAAAACAAACCCAAATTTCTTCCATTGGATAATAACCTATAATCAAAAAAATGTAGGGTATATCAAAATAGTTAATTTAGAATTTGGTAGTATGCTTCTAAATGATTATCGTGGGAAAAAAATTGGGAAGCAGGCATATGCACTAGTGTTTGAGGAAGCAAAAAAGCTCGGTCTCACAAAACTTACTGCTCAAGTTAAGATTAACCGAGAAACATCATTGGAATTTGAAATGAAAACTGGTTGGATAAAAAAAGAAATTATTTATAAAAATAATAAACCATATGCTTTTTCTCTAGAAAGACCACTATAAGTCATAACTGTAAGAATGCTTTTGATTTGTAAATTTAGATAATGATAAAAATTACCTGTTCTCATAGTCACTTTTTAGTATGCCATGAAACAGTGAATCAACAGATAAACCGTTAATGTGATTTTTTGATAGCAACCTATTTTCTAATACAAAACCAGCTTTTTCTAGTACCATAACAGTGTTAGGTCTGATATCAAATGTCTCAGTGAATATTTTATCAAATAAAATTTGTTTAAAACCTATACCCAAAATTAATTGAAGAAAAATACTAAATTCTTTTTTATAGATTTCTAATTCCTTAGTACGATTTGTATCAAGTAGAAATGACAACTCAGCCTTTTTTAAATTCCAATCTATGTGAACAAACCCACCATATCCAATACAATTATTTTCAAATGTAAAACTAAATAGAACCATCTCTGGGGTTTTTTCATAAAATGATTTTTTAATTACATGGTTATAATAGGCTGATTGTTCGTGTTTAGTGAGAGGTTTATTTTGTCTGAGATAATCAATTTGTTCATTTCGCCATTTCCTAATTAATTCTATATCTTCTTCTCTTAATGGAACCAAACAATACTCGTTTAGGTGGTACTTGTTATCAGGCAAAAAATTATAGTGTCTTTCATCACTTTGCATTGCAATCTAAATTTTTCATAGGTTTGGAGATTTAATACTACCTATCAAATTACTCCATATAGAAAACTCATTACTGATGCATTTTAGTTTCTTGATCATGATTTAATAATATTATACAGTATTTTTTATCTATGAAAATTTGTTGACTGATTTTACAATGTATTCAATTTGAGACTGAGTTAAATTTGGATGGATGGGAATTGTTACAATTTCTTTTCCAGCCTTTTCTGTATTCAAAATTTTGCTAGATTTTTTATAAAATGATGTTTTATGTATGGGTCTGTAATGAGTGCCTGTTTCTATTCCTTTATTATTTAGATCTTTTCTGAATTTGTCTCTATTTCTCACACATATCCAATAAAGATGATAAGAACATCTTTTATCAAATGGGATTTTATGTTCTATATTAATTTCTTTATCATAAAATTTAGCAATATTTTTTCTTACGTTGTTTAACCGTTCCAATTTTTTTAATTGTGTTAAACCAATAACTGCAGAAAATTCATTCATGTAATAATTCCAGCCTAATTCCTTAACATCATATTTTGAACCTCTTCTATCAGTTATTCCACACCATCTACGTGCTAGCAGAGTTTTTCTAAACTGTTTATGGTTTTTATGATTAATTGATATTAAACCACCAGTAGGCATAGCTAAATTTTTTACAGGATGAAAACTAAAACATACAGACATTCCGTGGCTTCCTATTTTCTTACTGTTATAGGTTGCACCCATTGCATGTGCTGCATCTTCTATAATTATCAAATTATTTTTTTTCGCGATGTTTTCTATGTCTTTTAAATTACATGGAAAACCACCAAAATGAACTGGTAATATGATACTAGTTTTTGCAGTTATTGATTTTTGAATTTCGTAGGGATCTATACACATTGTTTCTGGTTCAACGTCAACGAAAACAGGTATTCCACCATTAATTACTACCGCATGTGCAGTAGATACAAAGCTGAGTGACGGTAAAATAACCTCCTTGTTTTTTATGTCAATTAATGATAGTGCTAAATTTAATGCAGATGTACCACTATTTACCGCAATGCAATTATCAGAGCCAACATATTTTTTGAACTGACTCTCAAATTTTAAGACATTTCCAGTACCAGATCCAGATGCCCAAAATTTACTCTCTAAAACTTGGAGAATTTTTTGCCGTTCATCTTTCCCAATTACAGGATCAAACAGTTTAATTTTTTTCTTCATAATTAGTTATCCTTCTTTAAAAATTCTTTATCATACTTTAGTGATTTATTGTATCCTTCTAATGGATCCATGTTACTATTAATTTCAAAAAGTTTAGGTTCGTTATTATAAAGTTCTAGAATGTTATCCATAATAATTGGACGGTCAGTAATCTTGGATATCACAATCCTAATTAATTCTAAATCCACTTCTCTATCAAGTGTTAATCTGACCAGAGGAACTTTAATTTGGTTTTTTAGATTAAATTGTTTAAAGATGTTAGAATTTTTCTTCATGTATGGGGTAACATGTTCTCGCTCAGAAGGTAATTTAGCCTCCTTCCATGTTTTTTCTAGTGCATAGAATGAAAAAATTTCTCCATCAAGTCCGAAAGGATATGTACGGATTAGATGAGTAGATGCATAATCACACCTAATTTTCTGATAATTTCTAATTAAATCATCTATTATAGTCGGATCAACAAGTGGATTATCTGCCGTAATTCGTAGAATATTATTTGATGAAAAATTTTTAGCGCATTGATAGTATCTGTCTAATACATCATCTGATTCTCCTCTAAAATATTCTATTTCATTTTTTTTTGCAAAATTAACTATGACATCATCTTCTTCAAGGTTTGTAGTAGCGATAAAAATTTTTCCCAGTAATTTTGAGTGCTTTAGTTGATTAATTAAATAATCAAGAGTGGTATGTTTTTTGTCTAATTCCATCAAAACTTTTCCAGGCAATCTGGTTGAACCCATCCTAGCTTGAATTATACAACTAACTTCCAAATTACAACACTGCATTAATTAAAAAAGATAGTTGGAATATTACCGTAACTATCAACACGTACTGGTCAATTATTGCTTCATAATGCAGTATGAATGAAGAAGGGATCAATATTGATTAGCCGAGATTTGTAAAAGTTTGCTGAATAATTCCCAGATATTCTTTTATATAGTTAGCAAAAAAAAAACTTGTAATGAAGAAAGGTAAAAAAGATCTGAAACTACTTTTCGTAAATTCATGCTTAAGACCAGGAGGTTATTCTAAATTCCTTCCAGTTGGAATAGCGTCAGTAATGACTTATTTTCATAAGAATGGTTATGAATTTTCATTATTAGATATAGATATCAATGAATATGATGATGAGTATGTTGAGAATTATATAAAATCAAACAAGTTTGATTTTGTTCTTTGTGGTACTATTGTTACACATTACAAATGGATTAAATGGTTTGTAAATATGGTAAAGAAACATCAACCTACTGCTTGTACAATTACAGGTAATTCAGTTGCAGGTTCAATTCCAGAAGTGTTTTTGAAAAACACTAAAGGCGATATTGTAATAACTGGAGAAGGTGAAGTGTCTGCATATGAAGCAGTTGAAGTCATTCGTTTAGGCAAAGATCTTAAAGATGTTGAAGGAATCTCGTTTAGAGATAATCAGGGAGATATTGTTATTAATCCTGCTAGAAAGGCAGCAAAAATTAATGAACTTCCTGAAATTAACTGGGACTTTTTTGATGTTGAACGTTATCTTGAAAAAGCTGAAACAATGCCTGACACAAATGATTCCCCAGAAGCAATGCGTTCTATGCCAGTTGTCACCGCTAGAGGTTGTGCATTCAAGTGTACATTCTGTCATTACGTTTTTTGGGATGATCCATATAGAAATAGATCACCTCAATCAATTATAGATGAAATTAAACATCGAATAGAACAATATAATGTAAATTATATCCACTTTTGGGATGATCTCAGTTTTGCTTCTGCAATTCAGGTTGAAAAATTTTGTGATGCAGTGATTGAAAGTGGTCTAAAATTTAAATGGATGGCCACTGTTCGTGTTGATTTATTTTCTAGAGCTAATCTTTCTGATGAGGATACGTTAAGAGTTGCCAAAAAAATGAAGCAATGCGGCTGTTATTGCTGTGGATTCGCGCTAGAATCAGGCAATGAGGAAATTATGAAGATGATGAATAAAAAAATCGAAGTCAGCGCATTCTATAATACAGTTTATGCCTTAAGAAAGGCAAAAATTATTTGCCAAACAAGTGTTGTTTTTGGTTATCCTATAGAAACGAAGGAAACTATCAAACAAACTTTTGATCAATGTCTAAAGGCTGGATTATATCCAAGTATTGGCTTTCTTCTACCTTTGCCATACACTGTCATGTATGATTATGCAAAGACAAATGGTTTCATCACTGATGAGGATCGTTTTCTCGAATCAATTACAGAAAGGCAGGATATTTGTGTGAATATGACTAAAATGACAGATGAAGAGATCATGAGTGAAATTAAGGCCGGAGCTAAAAAGTTGAATGAACAGCTACATGTAGGTTTGACTGAGGACACGTATATAAAATCAAAAGGATACAAGAGCCACAGAGTTAAGAAAAAACTTAGACGACCTGATCCTGATAACATGAAACGAATTGAAAATGATGTAAGTTTTAATTATTCTGCTACTGAGTTTAAATTTGAAGAACAGGTAAATTAGCCACAGATTATTGTGTTGCTATAAATATTTGTGTTATCGCTGTTTCCTTTTGATTCAATTTAACTCACTAATTTTTCTAAAAATTTGATTAATTCTTTAGAACCGTTATTTTGGTAAGATAGGTACTCTTTGGCTGATTTTGTTCCGTCTATAATTAATTGGTTTCTAACACGTTCATTATTTAATACGCTTTTAAGATCATCATCTAATTTTTCTAGATCAGTTACAAGACATGAATTATTTTTAAATGCCTTAGCAATTCCCCAACCATTTTCTGTCACACGTAGTGACATCACAGGTTTTTTCATAAGCCACGCCTCCATTAGAGGTGAAGTTAAATCATTTATGATTAGAATCTCACATGACTGAATTAATGGTGAAATGTTTCCCTCTTTAATCACTTTGATGTCAGGACTAACTTGTTTTGCTATGAAGGATGGATCTAACTCATCGGGTGATGGATGAGTCTTGATGATCAATTTTTTATTATATTTGGTCACAAGTTGACATATTTTTTTTACAGCATCCATATTTTTCTCAATTATTTTTACAGTCAAATCAGCAGCATGTTCTTTAGTAGGGCTACCTGTAGCTAGTAACACATGTTCCTTTTTAGAATAATGTTCTTCATCAAATATAATATCATCATAAACAGGAGAACCAATTGCATGAACTCTTTCTGCTTCTACGCCCATGTTTTGAGAATATTCTTCGCTCATTCTACCCCAACAAAGATAATGATCAGAATTTATGGGTAAAGATCCCTTAGCTATCATCATATCATAACTTTCTTTTGTATCATAGTGTATACTATGTTGTACCATACAAACAGGAATTTTTTTTTTGCAACCCAATTGCAATGCAATTTTCTCATTATGTCCAGCCTCAGATAAGATCAAAATTGACGAGAAACGATATTTTTCTATTAATTTTTTTGTAAGCTCAATTTCCTCAATAAATTCAAGTACTCTTTTTCTAAAATACGCCTGAAAAAGCTCTTTGAAAGTAGACCAGAATGAGATGCCTTCTATAGAGAAAAATGATTTGAAAAAATTTTCTTTTGAGAATAAATCTGAAATTTTTGTTTCCATTTGAAATACTCCGTTTGAAATTATTTTTTTAAGGCTAGCATCAGAAAGAGAATTTTCAGTTTCAACAAAACAACCAGATTTTTTTATCAAATTATAGCTTTGAAAATTCCATATTGTTGGTCTACGTCTGTTATAGATTAAAAAATTCAATTCAGAATCTTGCATCTGTTTAAAAAATGATTGGTATTTGATAGGATCAAATTCAATAATAAGTACATTTTTGGAAGTTTCTCCAATTGAGCTATTTTTTGATAACAAAAGTTTTGAAGATTTTTCAGAAACACTTTTTAATTTCTTAAATAGATTCTTTGAAATTCCAAATTCCATCGAGTGATTTTTTGTCCCTATTTGCATTTTTATTTTAATTAAATCTAATGGAAACTGTTGGAAATTTTTTATCTTTGAATTTGGAAATTTTATAGTTTTTTTCGAAAAATTTTTCATAATTTTACAACACGTTTCAGAACCAATGAAAGTTAAATCATCAAATTGTTCCGAAATTTTGTATAGTTCAAAAAATTTTTTTATAAAATTTACAAGTATGTTAATTAGTTCACCTTTTACTAATGAACCAAGATTTACTCCTTTGTAGGATACATCTTCTGAAATTATATCAGCATTATACCATTCCGAAAGAGAGTATGCAGTTTTTTGAATAATTTTCAGATCATTGTTAGACAAATAGTCATCAGAAATTTCATGATTAATTTTTTTATCTTTTAATATTTTATGTGTGTCATAATCAAAAGATATGATTTTTGATATACCATTACTAATCGTGTTGCCTAAATCATCCAAATCTGATATTGAATCAAATAAAATTATGGATTCAGAATTTTTATTCATACCTTTAAAAGCCACTTAATAATTACTTTTTTTCCATTTATCCCAATCATAATCGTTGAATGAAGCATTTTCCATCTCATTGTCATTAGGCTTCCACGCAATGTCTGCTAAAACTAGAACTTTTGAAATTTTTGTAGTTGGATTTACAATTGCAGCTGCAGTTCCATTTGACACGGTAACTAAAACTGGTTTTTCTGAATCTGCCATTATTTCATGAAACTTTCCATCATTGTCTTGAATAATTAAAACTATGTTGCCATGAACGCAAAAAAAATGGGTGGTTCTATTTTTATGAATATGTGGACCCTTAATTTCTCCAGGATTTACCGAGTTTACATAAACCATTTTAGGATGATTTTTGATAAGATTATCCCAATCTCTCCAAACTACTGTTAATTCACCGTTAATATGAGAATCTGTGATATCCTTAGTTTCGTGCTTTTCTAAATCCAATACAGAGAAATTCTTGTTTTCCACTTGAAAAAACACAAACTGTTTGTGAATAAAAGTTTGGATCATTTTATTTTGAACGATTGAGAGAAAAAGTATGAAAGTATAAACGAGTTTATAATATTAGGCAGAAACTGGATTTTATGAAAGGAATAATACTTCATGGTGGACATGGTACTAGGTTGAGACCGTTAACTCATACTGGTCCAAAACAGCTACTACCAATTGCCAATAAACCAATGTCACAATACTGCATTGAATCAATTCGTGATGCTGGGATTACAGATATTGCTGTTATAATAGGTGGTCTAGGTGCAAACAAAGTCAGAGAGTATTATAGAAATGGGGAAAATTTTGGTGTAAATATTACGTATATTGAACAAGATGAGCCTAGAGGAATTGCACATGCAATTAGATTATGCAAGGAGTTTGTCAATAATGAAAAATTTCTTGTTTTTCTAGGAGATAATATTATACAAAAACCCATTACAGGTTTTGTAGAAAATTTTACCAAATCAGATCATGATGCCACGGTTTTGTTATGTGAAGTGGATAATCCAAGCAGATTTGGAATTGCAGATGTTGAAAATGAAAAGATTATAAAAATCACAGAAAAACCAAAAAAACCTACATCAAATCTAGCAGTAACTGGAATTTACCTGTTAACACCACTAATTTTTGAAATCATAGATAATTTGAAACCATCTTGGCGGAATGAATTAGAGATAACAGATGCTTTAGATAATTTATTAAAACAAAATGACAACATTGGTTACGAAATAATAACGGACTACTGGAAAGATACTGGTACTCCAGAGGATATTTTAAATGCAAATAGACAAGTGCTGGAGCATATTTGTAACCAAACGGGTGGCAATCCATCTATAATTGGCAAAAATTGTAAGATTGACGAATCTGCTTCGATTGGTCCTAATGTAAGCATAGGTGATGATACAATAATATCATCTGATGTTGTTATAGAAAATTCCATAATAATGTCTGGTTGTAAAATAGACGGTGGCCTAAACATCAAAGATAGTATAATTTCAGCAAATTGCCACCTACATGGTAATAATAAAGATAAAACTAAGAAAGTTTTCTTGCTTGGAGAGGGCACTAAAATCAAGTTATGAAATATTTTAATCCTTTATAATCATGGATTGGGATCCAGTAAGCTCAATTAAATGAATCTTATTATCTTGTAAGAATTCCTTGAATGCTTTTTGTATACCATCACTATGATAGTCATGTACAAGAATAATTCCACCTCGTACTAATCGTGGATAAAAAAATCTTAGGCATTCTATGGTACTTTTGTATAGATCAACATCCAAATGAACAAAGGAAAACTTAGAGTTCTCAATGCTCTCTGAGGTTTTTGGAAATTCTCCTTTAATAATTTGAATATTATTAAATGAAGAAAGATAGTCCCTGACCCTTTCTAAACTTGTGTTACTAAATTCATTTTTCTTCCAATGTTTTTTTCCAAAATGTGTGTCATCGTCAGATAATTCTTGAAGGCCGATGAAAGTGTCAAACAAAAATAATTTTCTTTCACCCTTGACTTCAGATATTAGTTTGGCAGATCCACCCTGATACACACCAACCTCTGCCATATCACCATCTAACTCTCGTTGTGATTTTGCTATAGAATACAGCATATATGCCTCATATGGGAAAAATGCAAAATCCACATCATTCTTTATGTTTTTAATTAAATCAACAACTTTTTTTTCTTTATAAAATGAAAGTAATTTGTACTGAAATTTTGTGGAAAAATATCCCAAAATCTTGCCTATTTGATCAGACGAATAAACTGTACTCCGAAGTGCTTCACCCATAATTTGGATATGATTATTTAATAATTTAACATTATGACAAGTATGTTTTATGCGTCTTTCATATATTCAAGCAAAATTTAGAAATTTTAAAAATTGAATGAAGATGTTAATGAATACCCAAAAATCAGTATAGTTATTTTAAATTATAATGCAGGGGGATTACTATTGGATTGTATTGAATCTATAACAAATACAGACTATGAAAATTATGAAATTATCGTGGTTGATAATGCCTCAAACGATAATAGCCATAAAGAATGCAAAAAAAAATTTCCAGAAATTAAACTAATTGAAAATGAGAAGAATTTAGGGTATTGTGGAGGAAATAATACTGGATTAAAAAATGTTAAGGGAAAATTTGCTGTTGTTTTGAATCCAGACACTTTAGTTGATCCAAACTGGTTGAGGGAATTGCTTAAAGGATATCATAAGTTTGGTGATGGGATTTATCAACCAAAATTTCTGACAACAGATAATCATAAAATATTACAAAGCACAGGAAATATGATCCAATTATTTGGTTTTGGTTTTTCTAGAAACAAAGGTGAATTGGATGAAGGTAAATTTAACAAGCCAGAAGTTGTGGGTTATGCTTCAGGCACATGTTTGTTTACTTCTACTGAAATATTTCAAAAATTAGGTATGTTTGATTCATTTTTATTTGCTTATCATGATGATTTGGATTTATGTTGGCGAGCAGCTATGCAAGATATTAAATCGTATTATATTCCGAGCTCAATAGTTTATCACCCTTCAGAAGGGTTTAGTTTCAAATGGACTGATTTTAAATATTATTTATTAGAACGGAATAGACAATACTGTATTCTCACACATTATTCAAGAGAGACTTATTGCAAAATGTTGCCTGCATTGATGATTGTTGAAATTGGTGTGTTCCTTTTTTATTTAAAAAAAGGTGTTGCGATTTCAAAAATTAAAGCAACATGTAACATTCTAAAAAATCTTGGATACATTAATAAAAAATATAAAAAAATTCAAAGTGAAAGAATTATTCCTGATAAAAAATTAATCAAAACATTTGAAGATGAAATATTAATTCCAAAAATTATGGATTCTCAGAAGAATGATTTTTTTGGTAATTTTATTAAGAATTTAAGTAGTTTTTCAAGAAAATTTCTCTAAGGATCTTCGGCAGTGACTATTGCTATTGCATATTCCCTTTCATGACTGACAGAAACTAAAAATGAATACTTTCCCTCTAAATCCCCAGATAGGTTCACAATTGGCTTGCCATATTTTGAATTTGAAGTTTTGATATCCAAGAAGGAGACTTTATCTGGAATTGATTTTATTACTGATTCTTTAATTGCAAATTTTGCAGCAAAATGCTCGTATGGTGACTTAAATTTTGTACAATATTTTATTTCAGGTTCTGACAAGATTTTTTTATAAAAATTTAAATTTTTTTGGAGTTTTTTCTTTCTAAATCTATTAATATTTACAATATCAACACCGATTCCGATTTTTTTACTCAATGTTTTCACTGTTTTTTAGTTTCTACAAGTTCAATTAAATTACAATTAGTATTTTTCATATTTAATAAGACAAAAGCAATCAGCCTATCATCAAAACCTTTTACAGGCTCAACTATTGTACGGGCACCATTTTTTACCATTGTTTCTATTTCTTTCTGTATGTTATCTACTTCAAAACAAAGATGATGAAATCCCCCACCATTAGCCGTAAATGATGAAATAGGAGAATTTTCTTCCGCTGGTTCAATTAATTCAATAAAAACATTATTTGTTTTTAGAAAACACACATTAACTTTTTGTGAACCGACTAGGGTTGGAACAGCAGTTGACTCAAAATTTAAAAATTTAGTTAGTTCTCCAAGCGATTCTTGGATGTTTTTCACTACTATGCCTATATGATGTAGTTTCAATCTAAACAACACCTGATTTCTTTCTGAAATCACCGACAGTTTTTATTTGCAGTGTTTCTTCAAGTGAAAAATTTACATTAAATTCTTTCTCGATTTCAGCTAAAAGTACGAACATGTTAAACGAATCCCATTCAGGTATTGACTCAGGTCCAGAGCTGTCAGAAATTTTTTCTATTGGTATATTCATAACTTCAGAAACAATTTGAAATAATGTTTTTGACATTTATGATATCACCAAATGCTCAGGTTTTTTAAACTGGTTTTTTGTATCAAAGACCCAAAAATCTCCCTCTTTTTTAAATCCAAAATTCTCAAAGAAATTTTCTGCTGGTTGATTTTTTTGTGTTTTAATATATTCACCTCTAACTTGACTTATACCATCTTTTCTTGCCTTTTCAATGATATGACATAAAATGCCATCTTCTATCCCTCGGCCTATTACTCTGCAGCTTAAAAGAAATGTGTCAATGGTCCACTGTTGTTCGTTATCTTTGTTAACAATATAGGCACCTGTGATGCCATTATCGCCAAATTTATCTTGAATTTGTGCACACCCAACTATTTTTTCGCTATTTTGTGAGAATTTTCTAATATCTTGCTCTTGGTACCTCCTGGTAGTTAGATTAAATTGATTTGTTTTTAGTGTAAGCTGCGAAATTCTCGGAATTGTAAAATTATCTGCATTTTTTATATGAACAGAAATATTCATCTGTTTAAGAAATTCCTCTAAATTCCCTACTTGTGTCTTAAGTTCACTTCTCTTTCTTTGCTCTAAGTACATCTTATTTCTTGTCTTATCTTCATTAGTTATCTTGAGTACATTAAAAAAAGAAGAGATTGCTCTGATAGATTTAGAATTGTTATGGCATTGCTCGGTAGGCATATGAATTGACGATATTTCGGGAAGATTAGAGCTTACATATTCTATGTTAGCAGGATCATCATCAACAAATACCATGCTGTCAAGTCCTATGTTTAATTCATCAGAAATCTCTTTCATATTTACTACTTTATCATTCCAATTAATCCTAATACAAGAAAAATTATCTTCTTTGAGAACCATGTTTGGATGATCTTTGATTACTTGAATTGCATCATCAAAGTTATTCTTACTATTAATTGCTAATAGAATCCCACGCTGATTCAATGCGAGAAGATTGTGTTGGAATTCGACATATGATTTGCCAACAGGATCATCACCTAGTTTGATTCCTTCAAATCCATCTTCGCCTATTATGCCACCCCAAAGTGTGTTATCCAGATCTAACACTATACATTTTTTACTTAATCCCAAAACAGCAGTTACATATCCGATTAACTCTTCAGCTAAATATGGTATACAGTCAAGGGAAATTCTAATGTCTCCATAGAAAAATTGTTTATAACTAAAAACTTTTTGTTCGCCAAACGCAGTAACAAAGGAATTTAGATCATAAATAATAATTTCAGGCTCAGACCTCAATCCAATTTTGATATTTTCATTCAAACTTCTTATCATATCATGCAGCCCAAATTCTTCTTGGACTTCACCAATTCCAATAGGAGAATATGACGGTATGTTAAAATTTGATATTACTAATTTAGATTTTGATTTCTTTACTAACTCCTTTGCTAAATTAATTATTTCATTGGATTTATCCTCCACAAACTGTTTTCTTTCTTCAGAAGAAATAGAATATGGATTTAAGAAAAATTTTCCAAGAGCATTTCTGGAGTCAATAATTAAAAATGTGATATCGGGAGAAAACTTGTATAATTGGCTTTTTTCATCTAAAATCTCCTGATTATATTGATTATATGCAGATACATATGTGGTGCATTGTATTTTTTTTTCATCGCATTTAACCCTCATAGTTTCTTCTAATCCATTTAGCGTAAAACCCCCTAGAATGGCGATTCTGATTTTCTTCTCAGAATTAGAATTGTGTATTAGTTTTGATTTGGTGATGTATGAAGACAGTTTTTCCTCATCAGACATATATCGCTACTTGGAGATTAGCTAAATTTAGTATTTGTTACTGATTCTTCCATCAATGGATGTTATCAGAAATATTTAGATATATTCAGTAAATCTGACGGTTGTGAGTAAATATAATGATCTAATAGATGATGCAACCAAGCTTAATGAAAAAGAGCTCATGGAGTATTATGGTTATAGTGGAAGTTTTGGCCGCTTTCAAATTAGAATAAAATACATCAACTCTTGGATATTACATAGACTGGCATTTTCCTCTCCACATTCAGGTTTTGCTATTAAAATGCAAAAAGCTAGAGGTGTTCAGATTGGGAAAAATTGTCATTTTAATCCATATGCCTTCATTGATCTTATTTATCCCAAATTAGTACACATTGAAAATAATGTTACTTTAGGATCTTTTTCAATGATCTTTGCTCACAGTAACCCTACTGCAAATTTATTTTTGAAAAATGGCGAGTATCCTAGAAAGGTTGGTGATGTGACAATAAAATCTGGTGCCGTTTTAAATCCTGGTTGTATTGTTACATCTGGAGTTACAATTGGAAAAAATTCGATTGTGTCACCTGGGAGTATTGTTACTCAAGATGTACCTGATCATTGTGTTGTAGTAGGCAATCCTGCTAGAGTTGTAAAAAAAATAGAGTAAAAAGAATTGAATATTTTAGGAATAGATTTCGAGGATTGGTACCACCCAGAGCTCATTAAACAGAATATTAAAGATGAAAAACATAATCCATCTGTCATAAAAGGTATTGACAAAATATTAGATTTATTAAGAAAACATGAAACATTTGCAACATTTTTTGTCGTAGGTGAATTATTAGAAATTCAACCAGATATTTTTGATAAAATTATTGAGAATGACCACGAAATTGGATTTCATACTATGCATCATGATAGATTAGATTCACCTGGGTTTAAAGAAAAATTTTCTGATGAAATTAAAAAATTTGAAAAATTAACAGGTGGTAAATCACGAGGCTTCAGAGCCCCAACGTTTTCGCTGAATGATACAAGCTCATGGGCAATTGATGTTTTGGAAGAAAATAATTACATATATGATAGTAGTATTGTTCCTGCTAAAACTAGTATGTATGGTTCACCAAATGCAGAACATAAACCATATAAAATTACGAGTAAGTCTATTGATCAAAATGATTCTTCAGGAAAGTTAACTGAATTTCCCTTATTGGTTACAACATTTCTAGGTAAGAAAATTCCTGCGGCAGGTGGGTTCTATCTCAGAACATTACCGATTAAAGTCATAAAAAATGCACTCAAAAATTATCAAAATAAAAACATGCCAGGAAGTTTTTACATTCATTCTTGGGAATTAACACCTGAATTCATGCCAAAATTAGATTTGCCATTTAAAGATAAATTTACTACATATCATAATTTAGGCAAAGCATATTCTAGAATGTCTGAATTACTAAAATCATTTGAATTTACTTCATTTAGTCGTTATATCGCAGAAAATAAAATGATTAACTGATTTTATGTAATTTGAAATATTCTAAAGTTTTTTCTATTCCTTCGTTCAAATTTACTTTGGGTTTCCATCCAAGTGATTTTAATTTTGAATTACTCACCACAAAGTTTCCAACATCGACCTTTTTTGTATATTTTGGTGTTTTGACGAATTTTACCTTCGCTTCAGTTAATTGTTCTAATAATTCTCCTAATTGATAAAACCAAGTTTTCTTACCAGAAGAAATCCAATACAAATTTCCAGACTTTCCTTTAGTCATTATAGTTTTTATGCCAGAAATTACATCGGAAATGTAAATTAGGTCACGGAAAAATTTTCCTTTTTTGAAAATTGTTAATTCATTTCCCTTGAATGCTTCATGTATCAAGAAATTTACTGCGTTCTTTGTAGGTATCACCTGTTCCCTAGGACCAAAAGAATTTGTTATACGGAATATAACAGTATCAAGACCATAAACTTCATGATATATCTTACAATAATGCTCACTGGCTAATCTATTTGTACCATAAATCGTGGTTGGCCAACAAGGAGTTTTTTCATCCACGGGAAGTTTGTTTGGCTTTCCTACAACAATAAAGCTACTACCAAGTACAAATCTACATTTATGATTCATCTGTCTTAGTTTCTCTAAAATAAATAACGTTGATTTAGCATTTTGATCAATATCATCAAATGGTTTTTCGAAAGATTTTGAATGAGAAGTTATTCCGGCAAGATGTATTATGATATCAGGTTTGTGCCGACCTATAACAGTGGATAATTTACGGTGATTTGTAATATCCATCTTTTCAACTTTAATCTTATCATGTATATGAGAAATATTTTTCTTCTTGGAATAACTTTTTGTTAATACAATAATTTTATGGTTTCCTTGTAGCAGTAAATCAACTAAGTTGCTCCCAATAAAGCCCATTCCTCCCGTGATTAGAATCTTCATAATACTTTCTGAATGTTAGTAAAAAAATCCATATAATAAAATTAAAGATACAATTCTATTACTTAACGGTTGAAAATGGGCTTAGATTTCTTTACCAAGGTGCGTATATTTGCTAGATCTTGGAATGTTCTAAAAAATTGGTATGTGTACCCTTTGGTCTACTTCAATATTACCAAAAAACCTCATGTCATATTTGAAACAAAAAGTGGCATAAAATTGAAAATAAGAACTGGAACAACAGATCTTATGGCATTAACCAATGTTTGGTTAACTCAGGAATACTTAGATGATGACTTTTACATAGAAGATGATGATATTGTGTTAGACATTGGTGGACATATTGGTTTGTTTGCGTTATTTGCATCCCAGTTTTGTAAAAAGGGAAAAATATTTTGTTTTGAACCAGTTAAAGAAAATTATAATATTTTATTAGAAAATCTTGAATTAAACGCGATAAAAAATATTGTGCCATTTAACCTGGCGGTTTATGATGATTCAAAAAAAGTCAAGATGTATCTTAGTGATGATGATGCTGGCCATAGTGTTATGCTATCAGGTACAAAATCAATTCAGGCAGATTCCATTTCGCTAAAAAAAATTTTTGATGACAACAAAATTGATCTATGTAATTTTACTAAGATAGATTGTGAAGGATCAGAATATAGTATAATCGATGCACTGCCATCAGAATATTTGAAACGAATTAATAAAATGGCAATCGAATACCATTTTGCTGATTCTAAACCTGAACTGGCAAATAGTTTAATTTCAAAAATTGAAAATGCTGATTTTCATGTGAGAAAAAAATCTCACTATAACGATATGGGATTTCTTCATGCTAGAAGGTAGTAAATTATCAAAATAGCCAAAAATTATCTTTCACTTGTTTAAACAAATATGAGTGAATGCTAAATACATAAGATTTGAATTCAAATTGCTATGAAAATTGCTTTGGTATGCCCTGCTTCGTTACCAGCAACACAGTTTGGAGGAATACTTGCCTTATGTGTGGATATAGCTAGAGAATCATCAAGTAGTGGTCACGATACTACAATTTTTACCACTGATTTAGATTTTGCCAATAACCTAAAAACATTCAATAAAAATTTGCCAAGAACTGAAAGTATTGAAAATTTTAAAATTAAGAGATCTAGTGTGTGGTTTTCAATTGGTCTGTTTTATGTAAACCCAGGAATCTATTTTGATATGCTCAAAGAAAAATGCGATGTAATACATACTATAGGTGTTAGAAGCTTTCAATCATATGCTGCTGCTTTAGTTTCAAAAAAGAGGAACATACCTCTCATTATATCCGATCAGGGTGGACTGACAACACATCCCGACTTGAAAAATAGTGGATTAGTTAGACAGATTTTTTACAAATTACAGTCTCCAATGATTCGATTTGTAATAGGTCAATCAAAAAAAATTATAGTCGCAAACGAATACGAAAAAAAGATTTTTTCTGGATTAACTGACGAAAATAAAATAGAGATAGTTGAAAATGGAATAAATCTGGAAAAAATGAAATCAGATGTTAAATTTAAAACTAAATATGCCATAAATCATGAATATTTTCTATTCCTAGGAAGATTTCACAAGGTGAAAGGGATTGATATATTGCTGAAAGCAATGCAGTTGATAAAAAATCATCATCTTATGTCAGATGTTAAATTAGTAATTATGGGCGTGGATTTTGGGTTTGAGGATGAAATGTTGAAGATGGTTAATGAGATGGATTTGGATAATGCTGTTAAGGTGATTAAAAATCCTCCTCGTGAAGATGTAATTGCTGCCTATAGGGAAAGTGAGTTTTTAGTTCTGCCATCAAGATGGGAACTTTCACCACTTACACCATTGGAAGGATTTGCATTTAAAAAACCAACTATCAGTACAAAAGCTCATGGAATACCATACACATTAGACGATGGAAAAAACTCAATTTTAGTTGAATCAGAAAATTTTAGTGAACTTGGTAATAAAATAATAGAACTGCTAAATGATAAAACAAAATGTAAGGAGTTAGGAATGAATGGTTATGAACATATACACAAAACATGTAATTCACAAGAGATGGTTCAGCATATGTTAAGGATTTATGAAAAAGCAGGTTGATTTTATGAAAAAGAAAACAATAGACGCATTTAATGATGCATCAATAAGGGTTCCATTTATCATACCAGAAATCACCAAAAATGATAAAAATGCTGTATTAAATGCATTAAACTCTCGTCTACTTACAGATGGTCCAAAATTACATAAATTCGAATCAGTTTTTGCAAAATTTACTGGAGCTAAATTTGCTGTAGGAGTATCTAATGGAACTGCAGCACTACATCTATCACTAAAAGCACTTGGTATAGGAAAAGGATCTGAAGTTATTATTCCAGATCTTACATTTGTTGCAACTGCAAGTTCTGTATTATTAACTGGAGCAACTCCTGTATTGGTTGATGTTGACGAAGATCTGAATATTTCAATCCCTTCTATAAAAAAATCAATTACAACCAGAACTAAAGCTATCATTCCAGTACATTTTGCTGGAAAATCATGTAAAATTAGACAGATAGCATCAATTGCAAAGAAAAACCATATTGCAATTGTAGAAGATTGTGCTCATGCAATTGGATCTAAAACGAACAACAAGCATGTAGGAACATTTGGGCAAGCAGGTTGTTTTAGTTTCTATCCCACAAAAAATTTTACGACAGTAGAAGGTGGTATGGTTATAACAAACTCTAAGCATATAGCTGATTTTGTTCGTTCCGCACGAAATCATGGGATCTCAAAAACGCTTGCATCAAGATTTGCCAAGGGAAAACCATGGAATTATGACATAGAAAATCCTGGTTACAACTATAGACTAGATGAGATTCGTGCATCACTAGGTATCAATCAGATGAAGAGAATTAAGAAAATGAATTCTTTAAGAAAAAAAGCTGCTAATTATTACACTGAAAAACTAGGAAACGTTAACGGTGTTGTTGTTCCAGACAAATCAATTGGTGAAGAACACGTACACCACCTATATGTAATTAAAATAACTAGAAAATATTCTATTACAAGAGATGTATTATTTCAGAAATTATTGAAGAAAGGAATACGAACTTCTGTTCATTATAAACCACTTCATATGTTTACAACATTTAAAAAAATGGCTAAAGTCTCTGGTAGTTTATCAAATTCAAAAGATGCTTATTCGCAGATTTTATCATTGCCTATCTATCCTTCAATTTCCAAAAAACAACAGGACTTGGTTATTCATAATATTGAAAAATATGAGGGTTGATCAAATACTTGTTAGTATATTTTATACGTCAACATTATTACTGTAAATTTAGAGATAAATCGTATGAAAATAACGGTAGGTCTTCCAGCCTATAATGAAGAAAAAAACATAGCTAAAATAATTGTAAAGTTAAAAAAAGTAGCAGACCAGATTATTGTATGTGATGATGGTTCAACTGATTTAACGTCTAGAATAGCGGAATCGTTGGGCGCAATTATCATCAAACATCCTAAAAATTTAGGCTATGGTAGTGCAATACGTAGTATTTTTTTGAAGGCGAGAGAGATCAACGCCGAAGTACTTGTAACGATTGATGCAGATGGTCAACATAAAATTGAAGACATCGAGAATGTGGTAAAACCTGTTGCAGATGGACGAGCTGATATTTCAATCGGTTCTAGGTTTTTAGATAAAGATGATAATGCTCCAAAGTATAGAAAACTTGGAATTAACATAATTACGAAAGTGACCAATTCGTCTTTGTCTGAAAAAATTACTGATTCACAAAGTGGATTTAGAGCTTACAATAACAAAGTTTTGCAAGCATTAACCCCTTCAGATTCTGGAATGGGAATATCTACTGAAATTCTTATCAAATCTAGTAATCTTGGGTTTAAAATCGCAGAAGTTCCAACTGAGATCCTGTATGATGGTGATACTTCTAGTCAAAATCCAGTTTCTCATGGAACAGGAGTGTTACTTAGTACTTTGAAATACATCTCGATAGAAAGACCTCTGAGATTTTATGGTATACCGTCATTCATATTATTTGCAATAGGATTTACTTTTACTTTTTTTGCAACCCAATATTATGCAGAAGTAGGAAGATTAAACACAAATCTCACATTAATTGCAGCTGGAACACTAGTAATCGCAGTGATACTAATAGTAACAGCAATCTTGCTTTATTCTTTAGTTAGTGTTGTCAGAGAAGGGAAGTCCAGATAAAAAACATTAAAATTATTTCCAAGGAGTAGACTTCGTTACGCTGTCAGGAAATGAATCAATCCACGAATCATTTGAAAGATACCAGGATGTAGTTTTTGCAATCCCATCTTCAAAATTAGTTTTAGGTAACCATCCTAATTCTTTTCTAATTTTTGATGAATCTAAACTGTATCGTAAATCATGCCCCGGTCTATCCTCAACAAATTCTATCAGGTCAGGTGGTTTATCCATAATTGACAAGATTTTATTAACAATTGTGAGATTATCAAGCTCATTTCCCGCTGAAATATTATATGATTCACCTGTTTTGCCGTTCAAAAGTGCTTGTAATATTGCATCACAATGATCATCCATAAACAACCAATCCCTGATGTTTTTACCATTTCCATAAACAGGGATTTTCTTATTCTGTTTTGCCAAAAGAATAATTTTTGGTATAAGTTTTTCTGGAAATTGCCTTGGGCCATAATTATTCGTACACCTTGTTATGATACAATCACAATCATATGTTAAAACATAAGAATTAACCAAGTGTTCTGCAGCTGCCTTTGTAGCAGCATAAGGACTAGATGGATTAAACCTAAAAGATTCGTCTGCACTTTGATCTTTTAAACTTCCATAAACCTCATCAGTAGAAATTTGGATTAACCGTTTTTTTGTTGTCTTGATAGTTTCTAATAATGTAAAAGTTCCTCGTATGTTTGATATTAAGAAGGGATTTGGATCTGAAATGCTTCTGTCTACAAAAGATTCGGCGGCAAAATTTACTACTGCGTCACATTGTGACACTAAATCCTCCATTAAATTACGATTTGTAATATTCCCTTTAACATATTGATAATTTGGTAATGATTCAATATCTTCTAAATTTTTTTTATTTGATCCAAAAAACTCAGCGTCTACGTTAATTATACTGAAATCCTCGTGCCCATTTAGAATTTTCAAAATGAAATTACTGCCTATGAATCCAAGTCCTCCAGTTACAAGAAGTTTCATTATGAAATTGGTTACCTGTTTCTTAATAAAATCTTGTATAAGATCATAACAAATTACTTTAATAGTTTAATTTAGTCCAAAGTCTTATTTTTACA
>ENA-UPTF01000734-UPTF01000734.1-marine-metagenome-genome-assembly--contig:-NODE-734-length-22170-cov-3.947495_pt1 | contig 22170 bp, 19 predicted proteins | sample MGYA00238166_ERZ767019 | MGnify/ENA primary metagenome ERZ767019 (study PRJEB28930, sample SAMN06266391) | marine metagenome | isolation source: Sea water from 250 m depth | place: Atlantic Ocean | study... | reverse complement strand
TTTCTTGGATGTTCTCTATCTCAATCATACTGTTCACCTGTCGCCCCGCCGACCCAAGACCCGCTTATAATTCAAATCGTGATTCTGGACTCTGTCCAGCAACCGTTCAATGTCCAAGGGTGACTGAGGCGAAAGAGGACAGTATCCCGGCGCCGTCATGTTCGCCCTTGAATGATGAAAACTCCTCCTTCGTGATGTGCCCCCACTCGTATGCCCTCTCGATTCGAGCGCGTGCCGCTTCCGGATGGAACTGCAAGCCCCAGGCTGGCAAAGCACTGCCATCTTCAGCATGGACCCGTACCGCAGTCACTCGGTTGTGAGTAGTCTTACTCAGGAGGGCGCAAGAATCTGGAACTGTAATTACATGGTCTTGATGAGTGAAAAGTCCAGCTACACAAGATCCATCCGAAACATGCGAAGTCAATAATTCATCATCAGCCCCTTCTTCTGTCAAATCCAAATCCCAGATTCCACTGGATAGTGAATCAGCGCGTTCGATAGTGGCACCCAATGCGTGACATAGCAATTGGTGCCCGAAGCAAATCCCCAGAGTAGGCCGACCGGCGAGAGCAGATGCTCGCATCAACGATGCTGCTGGCCCCATCCAATCCTCCCAGATGCTGACATTGCGTCTAGAGCCACTGCAAACAACTGCATCAACATCAATTTCTTCCAACCACGCACTCATCCTAGCATCATCCTCGTGCATTGGCATGACGATTCTGCGGAATGAGACATCCTTGCCCTCAAGCTCCACATTCGTAGATTGCCAGAACGGAAACTCATCATCCCAGTGAGGGACATCTTCCTCGATGAGCTCTACCTCGCCCGAATCCGACTTCATCCCAGCCTCGAAAGATTGCATCTGTGGAGTTACTAGCAGCAATTCAACATCCCCGCGCACAGCGAATGGCCTGACGACCTCTTGATTACCCCCGTGCCCGAACGCAGCGCGTTCCACCAACAGGTCAATCATCAATACCCGCGTGTCTGCACCCATGGAGTGCCGAGGGGCAATTGGTTGAAAGGCCACCCCATAGACTGAACCACCGGAGAGAACATGGTAGACAAGCAGACCATCCTTGATTCGGTGGGCCCAGTACAAGCGGTTCTGGACGCTCACGACGGCGTCGTCAATGTCATGGACACTACTGATGGCGTGATTATGATTTCACTAGAGGGCGGTTGCACGGGTTGCAGTGCCACTCCAATGACTGCGATGCAAATCTACTACTCCCTGATGAAGCTTGAAGATGTCAATGATGTTATCTTTGCAAACGGGGAACTACCAGCCTATATGCGTGGCTTCATCGACGACAAACTCGCTGGAGAATAATTACTCCTCTTCGCGCCTCATCTTCGCTATCTTGTGTGGATTGGTCTCACCTTGAACATCCTTTCCCTTGATGTTCATCACCGCTGATATAGCCACAATTACGGCAATTACTGCCATCGGTCTAGCCATGTTCCTCGAACCCCACAACTCGCCTCCCATGTAATGTAGAGAGAATAGCAGTACTGCGGATACTAGGCAAATCATAGCTATGGCCCTCTGAGCCAATAATTCCCCAGACTCAGAACGTGAGAAGGTCCCAATAGACATCCACAGAATCACCGCTATACCGCATAGGCTGACAGAACCGGTCTCTAGCAGATTCACCGTGCCCATGACTAGGCGTGTGGCGGTCCCTTGATTAGGTTAAGTAGAACAATCTCAGAGGGACACAGTCAAGTCGCATGACCGCTGGTTGGGGGCATGGTCAAGACATCTGGGTGGAAGTTGCCCGAGTCTAGAAGACAAGACCCACCGTTTCTAACTAAGTCACAGATAGCAGCGGCGCTGGAACAAGTCGCCGTTTTGCTTGAACTCGACGGAGCAAATAGGTTCAGGGTCATCGCCTACCAGAATGCTAGCAGGGCCCTAGCCTCGCTTGAGGAAGACATCCTCACCGTGGTCAGAGAGGAGAGAATTACAGATGTGAAAGGCATTGGCAAGGGCCTAGGCGGGCTCATCACGGAGGCGGTGCTACATGGAACATGGGGCGATTTACCATCACTTTACGAGAGGATACCACCCGGACTGATGGAAATCGTAGAGATTCCCGGACTGGGCCCTAAGAGAGCACGAACAATGTACCAAGAACTTGGGGTTGACTCGGTTGAGTCCCTCAAAGCTGCCTGTGAGATGGGCCATGTGGCCCCATTGTCAGGATTTGGTGAGAAGAGCCAGCAGAAGTACCTCGAGGGCATCGAGCTGCTCAGACGCTATCAGGGTAGGAGCAGGATGGATGTCGGACTACTCTATGGCAGATCACTGGAGGAGAAAATCTCCTCGATGCCCGGGGTAATTCTAGCACAGTTGGCAGGCAGCGCACGTAGAAGGAGGGAGACCATAGGAGATCTCGATATTGTGGTCGGTGCAAATCCTCAGGACCATGATTCAGTAATACAATCTATTCTGGAACTGCCTGGAATTGCCGAAGTGAAGGGTCACGGTGAATCCAAGGTCAGCCTGATACTTGAGTCCCAAGTACTAGGTGGCTCACCTGGCGAAGGCAGCGTGGATGCAAACTTGGCCGAGGCTCTGCTGGAGCGCAGCAGTGATGCAACTATCGACGCCCAAGTAAGAATCGTCACACCCGACACCTTCCCGTTCACACTGGCTTACTTCACTGGATCTAAGGAGCACAATATCAGGATGAGGCAGGCTGCAATAGACCGCGGACTCCGGCTGAACGAATTTGGACTATTCAGCGAGAAGGACGCGGGAGATGCTATTGGCCTCGACGCCGCTAAGCACACCTTGGATTGCCCCACCGAGAAGGAAATCTACAGCCATCTTGGAATGCAATGGGTGCCCCCCGAGTTGCGAGAAGATACGGGTGAGATTGAGGCGGCTACTAATGGGGTAGCCGGACTACCACAATTGATTGAGCCTACAGATATCCGAGGCGCCATGCACAATCACACAATCGCATCAGACGGTACTGCCACCCTTGAGGAGATGGCCTCGGCAGCAATGGAGTTGGGGTGGGAGTATCTCGGTATCGCCGATCATTCAGAGGTACTGAACATCGGCGGCAGGCAGATTGGAGTCCCTGCTGCGGATCTCTCTTCGCAGGCTGAATCAATACGGGCTCTTAATGAGCAATGGCGCGACTCGGGTCAGAACTTCAGGCTGCTTCACGGCAGTGAGTGCGACATACTCGTAGATGGCAGTCTGGACTATGACGAAGAGACACGCAAATCTCTCTCCCATGTCATCGGAAGCGTGCACGCCCTGGGGAGTTGGAGGAACCGGGACGAACTCACTAACACAGAGGCACTAATCAGAGCCATCGAGGATCCGACCTTCACCATACTAGGTCATCCGACTGGGAGAATCCTACAGGGAAGAGAGGGATTCCCAGTTGACATGCATTCAGTTCTGCGCAGAATGGGGGAGTTAAACTCTGAGGGCCACCTGAAGGCGGTTGAGATTAATGCCTCGCCATATAGGCTGGATCTAGATTGGCGTCTATGCAAGTATGCTAGGGACCAAGGAGTTCCAGTATGCATCAATCCAGACGCTCATGACACCAATGGGCTGCAAGACTACTGGTACGGGGTGCAGATTGCTAGGAAGGGTTGGCTTTCTGCTGCAGATGTCCTGAATACCCGTAGCGGCTCGGAGATTGAGACGCTGCTTGGTATCTGATGAAACTTAACAGCGAGGCCCTCTAGGGCGGGCTATGCGATTGCTTCGGGCAACTGTGTTCGGATTGATTGCTATCTTCCCTGGAATCATAGTCGCTCTCTTTACCTACCTGCTTCTAGGCGGTTCTACGGAATCTTACGAATGGGAGAATTGGATGTATGGGCCTTGCTATGGGATTCCCGCAGCTTTCGTCGTAGTCGCATTCTTCTTGGGCCTAAGGGAGGACAGCGAGGTCTAGTATGCGTCGTGCCCAGAAGGCCGAAAAGATAGGCAAGATTCTAGATGACCTGTACCCTGAACAACCGATACCTCTCGATCATAATGACTCTTACACACTACTAGTGGCTGTAATGCTCTCCGCTCAGACCACAGACAAGAAGGTCAACGAAGTTACTCCAGACCTGTTTGCTAGGGCCAACACCCCTTACAAAATGGCCGAACTGGAAGTGGATGAGATTCATGACACGATTCGCCAGATTGGCCTTGCCCCTACTAAGGCGAAGAATCTCAAGAGAATGGCCGAGCAGATTGTAGACGATGGCGGCGGAGTCAGGCCTGATTGGGAGTTCCTAGAATCTCTTGCTGGAGTTGGCCACAAGACTGCCAGCGTAGTAATGGCGCAAGCATTCGAAATTCCTGCCTTCCCCGTAGACACTCACATCCACAGACTCGCCTCTCGTTGGGGTCTGTCCAACGGTAGCAATGTAGTCAAAACTGAGAGTGATCTCAAGTCAGTATTCCCTGAGGATACTTGGATCCGAAGGCACCTGCAAATCATCTACTTCGGAAGGGAACACTGTCCTGCTCTGCGCCACGACCTCGAACAATGCCTTATCTGCTCGTGGGCTGCGACTAAGAAACGAAAAAGAGAGGAGATGAGTAGATGAGCGCCGGGAAAAAAGACAATGAGATATTCAAAGGACGAGTGATATCATCCGGTTTCGCAACTGGAGATATGGTGGTTATTGGAGACTGGAAAGACTCTCCTCATGGCCCCTTTACCAATCTGATGTGGGCCAAGCCGGACGGAACTAGGGTACTGATAGCACCATCCCGAGAGCTAGGCGACTTCGTCTCCTCGCTGTATTCGTTCGAGGAAGTCATTGTCTCTCGGATGGAAATTGAGAGGTCTGACAAATCTATTGATGTCAGTTGCGACCTAGGTCGCGTTTCCATGGAGTGGGGGATGACTATCCCACTGCCATTCTCAAGGCCACGTTGGTTCATTGCAAATGTTGAGGCTTTGTTTGCGAGACTGTTCTTCGGCACTAAGACACACGGTACAACAAGAAATGGCCTAAAGGAGTGGTACCATGTTCGAGGATTGTCAAGGATGAAATCGGTAATGCTCGACCTAGATGGTAGAAGCTCAAACCAGATGACGGGAATGGCCCCATCAGCCTGCTTCGGCTTCAGTAGCCCCCCTAGGATGCCCCTGAGTGTGAGAGTCGATTCGCACATCGCCGCAGCCGAGTCTTGATGTGTGTCAAACGAGTCGGGATGCCATGGCAGAACTACAGGTTGGCGACAAGGCTCCTGAATTCAAAGCAATAGTAACCGATGGTTCGGAGATACAACTCTCTGAGATTCTATCCTCTGGTGAGGGCGTAATTCTGTACTTCTACCCTAGAGACAATACTTCTGGCTGTACTGTGCAGGCATGTGACTTCAGAGACAGTTTCGGTAGATTCTCCGGTTCCGAATGGAGAGTCATAGGAGTATCCACCGATTCCGCTTCTAGCCATCAGAAGTTCATTGACAAGAATGATCTCCCCTTCGAATTGATTGTCGATGAGGACGCAACCTTGCATGAGGCCTACGGTACTTGGAGGGAGAAGAATATGTACGGCAATACCTACATGGGAACTCTAAGGTCGACCTTTGTGATTGGCCCAGACGGGAGCCTGAAATGGGTCAAGTACAAAGTCAGTCCCAAGGGGCATGTGGAGGAACTACTCTCCGATCTGGGGGTCAACTGATGGGAATCGACGAGCGTCGCAAGTTGATCGAAGTCTTCCTGCGCCGTTGTGTAACCTATGCTGATGCTTCCATAGAGCGCAAGAAGAAGCGTGGAGATGACGAGAAAGTCATCGCAAAGTGGCAGGCATACCGTGACTTCACTGAACATTCCGCTGAGGAAGTTGCATCTGGCGATCTCGACACCTGGCTAGAGGACGATCAGACCTCAGAGTCAGGAAGCTGACCCCATATCGCCATACCCAGATTGTGCCGATCAGTGTCTACTCTCATCCTTGAACCGGCAATCATCAGCAGCGTATCGCTGTCATTGAGGGAGAAGACTGGGTATCCAATCCTGTCGCTAATGCTCTGAACATTCCTTCTACAAACATCTTGCTGGCTGGGCATGTGAGTCAGAGAGTCGAGGTCGACTAGGAGCATGTCTCCTCCTAACAGGGACCTCTCGGCCCCCTCGAGAGGGAGACGATGCAGATTATCTGGCTTCAAGTAGACAACCTTCCTATCCGGTCTTGGGACAATTCTCCCAGTCCTCTCAGACCACATATCCTCGCCCAGATCATGGAACCTGTCGTCGGCTTGGGGCCCGGGGTCTACTGACTTCACCTTGCTCTTTGGTTGAGCTCGTTGAACCCCCGATGGATCGGGAAGGCCCAGCAACCTAAACAGATTGACCATGGCTAGCGGCAGGACTAATCATCAAAGAGTGCTTCTATGTCCTCATTGTCTAGGGCCTCATCTAGAGACACTGCTACACTTTCCGTAGATTCGGGCTCCGCCTCATCTGGTGACTCTCCAATCAATTCCTCGAATGCGCCTGACAACTCCTGATCCATAGGCTCTGCATCTGGTACATTCTGCTGATCATTACTTAGCGATTCTTCGCTAGCCTTTGCAGAGTGCTCTTCATCCATCTTCCTAGGCCCTCCCTTTCGCTTGTCCTTGTCGAAAGGGTCGTAGTCAGGATCATCGAAGGCATCATCCATCGAGACCTTCCTTCCTCTGCCTCTTACTTCCTTTTGCAGCGGAGAGGGTGCTGCGTCGGTTTGCGAAGTACGCATCCTCTGGAGAAGAACCGCCAATAGAATCGCAATCAGAGCTACAAGGCCGATGTAGATTCCATAATCGGCCATTAGAGTTGACAACCCAAAAGGTTCCTTCTTCACTTGAATTGAGAGCGTGATGGAAGCCCCCTCCCCCTCATCGTAAGCAGTCATTCTGACTGTCTTCGCCCCTTCTTGGGAGAAGCTGACCTCAATCCACATCCCTTGCCTGTCGATATCGTTGGCCGGATTGCCATCTCCATCTGAATCGACCTCAGCGTCCAAATCCCATACATACACCATGTTGGCCATGTCGAACTCAGAATCAGTAGTGCCATTCGCTGACAGCACAATCGCATCTCCTTGTGTCGGCTCGTAGTCGCTGGCCGATGCTGCGGGTGAAGGTGGCAGGTTGTTGATTTGTACAGGGATTACAACACTCGCACTAACTCCATCATCATCTGTCACATGGAATACTATTGAGCTGGGCGCGGTCGTTGCATCTTCCCATGAGTGAACCAAGCTCTGTGATTCGATATCGCAGTCATCTGTAGAATTGCCTTCTGAGTCAGAATTCACATCGGGGTCCAGATCGAAACAACTCACCAACCCAGCGAGATCATTCGGAGTGTCGCTGACTGCAACTGAGAACTGCATTACTCCTCCCTCAGCCACTGGTAGAGGATTGGAAACTGGCGTGATTGTTGGAGCGATGTTGTTGACGATGAACTGTATAATCAGAGTCTCAGTACTCGCTCCATCATCATCGACGACCTGTAGAGTTGCTAGATGCTGACCCGATGTCTCGTAGATATGCTCAATCTCGCTCTGGTGGCCCACACTGGAGATTATCAATTCGGGACGATGCTCAGCATCCGGGGCCCAGTGATGCTCGAGTGAACTAAGATCGTTGGGCGAATCATCTGCGAATCCTCGCATGGTTAGTACATCTCCCTCGTTAACCTCGTAGCGAGCGTTCTCTCCCAGTATCTGAGGCACCATCCTGTTTCCATCGAACCAAATCTCGGCATGCGGGTCGCTCGGTGCGATGTTTGTGACTTCAACAGTCAAACTATCCTCAGTAGTGGCGCCGTCATCATCCATGACTGTGATAGTGATAGTGAAAGGACCTTCATCCTGCGGAGTGACGGTACACATCTCGCCAACTTGACCCTCCTCGCAAGGTAGGCCCCATTCTATGTCAATAGGGGCATCCGGGTTTTGAGTATCCATATCGCCACTTTCTTCTATATCGAAAGTGATGGAAGAGAGGACAGGGACAGAACTCTGGTCAGAACCTATCTCAACCTCAGGAGGTCTGTTCAGTATCGTAATGTAGGATTGAGCATGATCCTTATCATTCTCATCATCTGTGACCACTAAAGAGACTAGGAAAATACCGTCGTCCTCCCATGTGTACTCGTGCTGACAATCCTCCTCTGTAGAAGTCCAATTACTCCCGTCCAGTTTCTCCACGGTGAACTCACAAGTCACCCCGCCACCGTCCGTATCGTACGAAGAAAGCCCATTGAAAGACACCTCGGTTAGGGTCAGTGACTCCGATGTAATCGCCAGAGATGCGGTCGGCAGCCTACCTATGAACAAGCCAAACGAACCCTCGTTATTGGAACGGTTACCATCATCAGTAATCTGTTCGTATGGGTCTGCTGTGAATGTTAGACTGATGTCTCCCGATGGGTGATTCGCAGGAACTTCCCAAGTAACATCAACACGCATCTCCTGAAGACTTCCAAGACTTGGAATTGCGGTTGAAGAAGTGGTCCCGTCTGGATTTTCCACTAACATTGTTGTCTCCGGAGAGGGGAGAATGCCCCGATTCAATACTGGGACACTGAATGTCAAATTATCTCCTGGAATTGCGTTGAATCCTATACTAGGGTCTAGAGTTACAGTTCTATTTCCTCTAGTCCGTTCCACAGTCACTCCTTCTGAGCGGGATACTAGATCCACAGCATGGATATCAGAGTCTATCGTTACAGTAGTAGCTCCGAAAATCGAATTACTACCATCGTAAATGTATGCTAATATTCCATGACTGCCAACATCATCCTGACTCACTGAATCATCAGGGAGGTGTCCGGTGTTGAATGTGATAAAAGCAGAGCCATTAGCGGCAGTTGTCAAGTTAACATAATGCGCGACACTATTCGCTCCATGCCACTCTCTATGATATGCACCTATCTCATATCGGAATGTGACATCCTCGCCTGAAACTGGCTGGCCTTGACTACTGACATTTACCCACGCTGACATCTCATAATCAAGAGGCGAAAGTGGAAAATCAGTTTCAATAGAGACCTGTTTAGGACGCCCTGCCGGCTGATATGTCGATAACTCATGCTCAGCCTGAATACCGAGTCCTGCAACTGAGTAAGATGTCATGATGTCCCCTCTTATCGCTGGACAGTACCACTTGTATCCAATCTCATCACCATCACTGTTGTAATTCGTAATATTGTAAGATTGAGAGCAACCATTGTAGAATACTCCCGGGTAGCCCTGGCTAACGACTTCCCAACTAGTCGAGTTACTATCGGTACTGTCTGAAGGAATGTCTACATAATCACTAGAACCACTGAAATCAGTTGTCTGGGTGTAATTTGTTTCCCAATGTTCTCCAACACTTAGAGGGAAATCATATCCCTCAAGAGAAGGGGCATAGTAGTCTTCTACTGTCAATTCTGCCACATGTACCGTATATGTCCAGAACCATATTTGGTAGAGAAAATCAATGTCGAAAGTAGCCTCGGTTTTTACTGTCGCTAAATCAGATGCCCTAATCCATTCTTCTGTTTCCATTTCGACAATCAAATCACCATTATTTCCGTCAAGATTGATGTTCTCAGCCTCGTAGTAACCTGTTGACTCAACTCTGTAACAGACAAAATCGACATCGTAGTCAATCACACCGTCTTCGTCGGCATCACACCACATTATGTCTGAGACGGTCTGTGTCAGAGTTCCCGTCAAATATTGAACATTGGTTGAGACGCCGGAACTAGATACAAAATCACCAACATCGAGATATCCATCATATGACCATGCATCGTTTCGTTTCCAAGTTGGAACATCAACCAGATTAGTGGTTCTAGAGGAAGATTCCATCACATGGAAATCTGAGAGCTCCTCATCGTTAACTCGATCATCAGTGAAAACGCCATACTGAGAAGACATTACCAGAAGAAACACAAGCCCCAAGGAGGCTCTCGCGTGTGCGCGCATGCCTCGCCGGTACGGCGAGGAACGCATCAATGTCTCCCTCATGTGCACTCTTAGTACAGAAGATCGGCCAATTCGTCTTGGATGAATTGGACAGCCTCTAGAATCTCGTCCTTAGCCCGAGCCCCAGTAATTACCATCTTTCCACTACCGAAAATCAGGCAAACTACACGGGGGTAATCCAGCCTGTAAATGAGGCCTGGGAACTGCTCTGGTTCATACTCCACCTTGTCGAAAGGCAGGTGGAAGGTGAGGTTGTTCAGGTTTAGCTTCCTAGGTAGGGCAGCCAGCGGCTCGCCCTCGCGGATGCCACGGATTCGTGGATCTTCCTCCTCGACCTCTTCGTCGGTAGCCGCGCGAATGCCGTCATCGGTGTCGATGACTCGGGTGTTGTTGTCATCCATTCTAGCAACTCCGGCGTAATCCTCAGGGTAGAAAAGAGAGTAGGTGGCGACCATATTCTGGACTTCAATCTCAATGTCCTTGGAATCCCAGGTATCTATTCCAGCGTCCCTCAGGTCGCTGGTCATCATGTCAATACCCACGCGGATATTGTTGTCATTCTTGCCTCCAGTACAAACCGCACGACCAGACCGGAACATCAGGATCGCCAACTTCGGGTCGGTTACCCGATAGACGACTCCCGGAAATTGCTCGGGCTCGTACTCGCAGTTCAGTTGGATGGCTATGTCAGGTAGATCAAGTTCCTCCGCCACTCTGGTGGAGGCGACTACATTGACTACTGTCAATCTCTCTTCGTCGCTAAGCATGAGGCCGGGACTAATATTCTGCTTATAAAGGGTAGTTGACAGGAAATTAAACTTAGAGCAGGATTTAATGACCTCAAGACTAGTCTTCCAGCAACCGAACTCCGGGCGCCCCAAGACGCGAAACTAGGGGTTTACCTCCGGCCACTTCGATAGCTTCTGCCACTCTTTGAGGATCTCTAGCGAGAGCAATCATACAACCTCCTCCTCCAGAGCCAGTGAGTTTGGCACCCAGCGAGTGTGGCCTAGCAGCTTCTACTAGGGACTCAAGAGAGGGACTACTAACTCCGAGTAGCCGTAACTTCTCATGACATGCGTCCATTGCCATTCCAATCGCTTCGAGATTACCTGCAGACATAGCGGTCAACCCCGCGCTGGTTATCTTCGCTATGGCATCCATCTCATCTCTGAGTTCGGGTTGTTCCTCTAGCAGATTGGCGACACCCGCGACCATCTTACCGGTCGACGACATTTCCCCTGTGAATCCTATGACCAACCATGCCTCGCTCAAATTATCCGGGAGTTCCACTGTGTTGATTGACCATTCTCTCAGTCCCTCAGGAGTCTCCAATTCTGCATCGAATACATGCCTAGTACCCTGCACATGCTCTCCCGAGACCACAATGCATCCACCCAAAGCGCTGGTAGCAGTATCGGTGGGGCTGGCCCGCCCCTTCTGCGCCATCGCCTCAGCCGAGTGCCCCATCCTTGCTAGCGCAATCGGATCTAGTGGCTGGCCCGGATTGATGTGTGCTTGCAGAGCAGCCCCAATAGCGTTGGACAGAGCCGCAGATGAGCCTAATCCAGCGGCTGAGAACAGATCACTCTCAACCTCCATCCTCAGAGGGGTCCCGTCGTACTGGAACACTCGATTTAGTATGTGAGAGATATGGGGGTGTCTAGAAGGCTCGAATGGCATCCCTTCGAGAGTCCACTCTCTTGACTCTTCGATACTGACTCTCACACCACTGTCAATCGCTACGGCGACTGCAGGATGACCGTAGACCACGGCGTGCTCACCGAATAGGATGCATTTGCCGGGTGCGAATCCCCTCGCCATGCTGCTAGGCTAGGCCATGAGCCCATGAGTTTGCCTGTTGGAGCGGTTGCTTCAAGGACATGACATCGCTCCGAGGTTTGTCAGGCATAGCCTGACAGTGATTAGATGGAACATCCCCTTCTGCAATCATACGGTTCCCTCGAGGGCTGGCACATCCTACTCATCATGGGAGCGATTGCAATCGGCTTCTTCGTCTATCAGGTTCGTAAGGCTACCAGACTGGTAATGCTTGGCTCAAAGGATAATCGCTTCGACTCATGGGATGCTAGAATCCTCGAGTTCATTAGTGGATGGCTAGGTCAGAAAAGGGTCCTCAAGGACAGGGTCGCAGGGACAATGCATGTCCTACTATTCTGGGGTTTCCTGATGCTGGCATCAGACATGCTGGACCTCGCTACTGCCAACTTCTTCTCGGACAGACTCCTTCCCGACTTGCTTAATGGCCCGTGGAATGGAATGGTCGAACTCGGCTACACAATGGCCATGATTGGGTGTATTGCAGCTTTGGTCAGACGAGTGGTTTTCACTCCGCAGAAGTTGAAGGGCAAATCTCAGTTAGAAGCTATTGAGGGCAATGTCATTCTGCTGCTGATTTTCACGATTACAACCACATCGTTCGTAATCGAGTCGAAAGAAAACCCCAGCAGCCTTTGGGAGCCACTAGGTTATGCTGTCTCGCAGTATGAAGTGTCCGACTCGTTTGCAGTCGCCTCCTATTGGGCCCATATGCTCTCGATATGCATATTCTTCGTTCTTATTCCATTATCCAAGCACATGCACATAGTCATGGCCGTACCTAATGTGTTCTTCCACGATGTTGGTCCCTCGGCTAAGATGAGACCACTCGCAGTCGATGACTTCGGTAGGGCTGTTCCGATGGACGACATACTCGAAATGGACTCACTGGGTTTCGGAGTGAGTAACTATACTGACTACACATGGAGGCAACTGATAGATGGCTGGTCTTGCACTTCCTGTGCTCGATGCCAGGATGTCTGCCCTGCATATGCCTCTGGCAAGGGCCTCAATCCTATGCAGGTAATCCATGATGTACGCAACTACGCTAACGACTACGCCCCACTCCTCCTATCTTCTGAAAACCCCGAAGAGACAATCATGGAGAGAATCACCGAGGAGGCAGTCTGGGCCTGCACAACTTGCAACGCATGCGTCGATGCCTGCCCCCTCTATATCGAACATGTCCCTAAGCTCACCGATCTGCGTCGCAATGCTGTCATGGAGACCATGGAGTACCCAGAGCAGCTAAATGTCGCTTTCGATAACATGGATGCCGCCCAGAATCCCTATGGATTCGGAGCGCACGAGAGGGCCGATTGGGCCGCCGACCTAGATGTCAAAGTAGGAGAGCCAGCCGAATACATCTACTTCGTGGGGTGCGCAGGTAGCTTCGATGAGCGTAATCAGAAGGTGGCGCGCTCAACTATTTCCCTACTCAAGGAAGCGGGCTTGGATGTCGGCATACTTGGAATGCAAGAAGGGTGCTCGGGCGACCCCGCTAGAAGAGCGGGCAACGAGTTCCTGTTCCAGATGTTGGCCGAGGCGAACATGATGACCTTCCAAGAACTCGGCGTGAAACGAATCATCGCATCCTGTCCGCATTGCTTCCACACCCTCGGCAAGGAGTATGCAGACTACGGCGGAGACAGACTCGAGGTGTACCACCATTCCGAGATACTCGCCAAGCTCCAAGATGAGGGTAAACTCCCGCAAACCAAGAAGAATGGTCGCAGCATCACATTCCACGATCCCTGCTACCTAGGACGAATTGGAGGTATCATCGATGAACCTAGGGCCATCATTGGTGGAGTCGATGTCGAGCCTGAGAGGCATGCTGAGGACTCATTCTGCTGTGGCGCTGGAGGTGCACAGATGTGGATGGAAGAGGATGCGGACAAGCGAGTCAACGAGATTCGGGCCAAGGAATTAGCCGAGACTGGTTGTGACACCGTGGCTGTCGGATGCCCATTCTGCTCGGTGATGGTGAAGGACGGACTTGATACTGTGGGCGCTGAGATGGAGGTATTGGATGTGGCTGAACTTCTATGGGAGCAGATTGTGGCTCGCGACGAGGAGATTCACGAGCTGATGCAGAAACCACTCAAGAGTCTCTCTACCAGAGAGGATAATAACTGACTCAGGAGAAGGAACCAACATGAGTGAAGAGTTCAGATTCTTCGGGATGTCTGTTCCAAATCTTGCTAGAACATTTGGTATTGTTTTGATTGTCTGGAGCTTATACTTGTACTACTACGCCATAGAACCTCCAACTGGACTTAATCCCGATCTCATCGATGACTGGAGGCCATCAATCACTGTGCTGATTCCCGCCTTCCTCGGTCTACCGATGGCAGTCTTGGGGATTATGGCAGGTAGGGATGAGAAGAATCTCAGACACTACATGCATGCTGCAATGGTAGTGGCTCTGTTTATGGCTCTGGGAGGCGCTAGAATCATCAACGGTGGCATGTCATCTTTTGCCTTCATTTCACATCTCCTTCTGCTGCTTTTTGGAGTGGCATTCATGTTTGTAGGCATCCGTTCTTTCAGGCATGCTAGATTGCTAAGGGAAGCAGGAGGAGCGGAATGAAACCCGTCATTGGTGTGACATGCTTCTGCAGAGATACTGTCTACGGAAATTGGCATAGACACGCTGCAATCCTCCCGTCTGCCTATGTTTCTATGATAGAGAGGGCAGGAGGAACTCCTCTAATCATCCCCCCTGCCGGAGATATGACCCAAGTGCTCGACCTGATTGATGGCCTAGTGGTCTCGGGCGGGCCTGACATCTGCCCATCCGCCTACGGAGAGGAGCCAGAATCGATGACCGTTGAGTTCTATCCTGAACAGGATGATACCGAGATGGGTTTGATTCGCGAGGCAATTTCTAGAGACATGCCATTCCTCGGAGTTTGCAGAGGGATGCAGATTCTAAGCGTAATTCACGGAGGCAGATTGCACCAGCATCTGGACACCACTCCCGGGCACGAGGGCCACGGGGGCTTTGACGGAGTTGAGACTGAGCATGGAGTATCGGCTACTGAAGGATCTCTATTGGCGAGTTTGATGGGGTCTTCAATTAATGCCAATTCGACGCATCACCAAGGTGTCGCAGATCCTGGCAAACTAACAGTAACTGGGACGGCTGACCACGATGGGCTCATTGAGGCAGTTGAGAGGTCCGACTTGAGATTCTGTCTTGGCGTCCAGTGGCACCCGGAGAGAGCAGGACATGATGTTCTGTACTCCGGATTGGTCGAAGCGGCGCGGGGTTGATGACCGATAAGCGGCGCAGCCCGGTCAGAATGACTCTCAGAGTCTATGACACACGCTCGCGTGAGAAGCGCGAACTCTCCACCCTTGAGGATGGAAAAGTGAGCATGTATGTATGCGGTATCACACCGTACTCTCCAAGTCATTTAGGGCATGCTCGCTGCTACTTGGCATTCGATGTAGTACATCGCTGGCTGGAAGTAAGTGGTTATGATGTCGAATATGTTCAGAACTTTACTGATATTGACGACAAGATTCTGAATATTTCAGACTCTGAAGGAGTCGATTTCTCGGTCGTCGCAAACAGGAACATAGACGACTACCTTGAGGTCATGGATGCAATGAATGTCCTGAGGGCCGATTACTACCCTAGAGTCACTCAGGCTATTCCGGAAATTATCGACATGATTTCTACCCTTCACGAAAAAGGTCACGCATATGTTGGCGATGACGGAGTCTACTTTGAGATAGACACTGCTCCCGAGAAGTTTGGGCAGCTCACCGGCCAAACTCTTGAGATGGTAAGGGCTGGGGCCGGAGGCAGGGTCGCAGACACAGGGTCAGGTAAGCGAGATCACCGCGACTTCGCACTTTGGAAACTGGCTAAGCCTGGAGAACCATCATGGCAGAGTCCATGGGGAGAAGGAAGGCCGGGTTGGCACATCGAATGCTCGGCGATGTCCCTCAATCAGTTCGGTGAGAACTTCGACATCCATGGTGGCGGGCATGACTTGAGATTCCCTCATCACGAGGCTGAGATATTCCAGTCTGAATGCTGCACCGGAAGCGAACCAGTAGTCGGCTACTGGATGCACAATGGCTTTGTCAATGTTGACGGTGAGAAGATGAGTAAGAGTCTGGATAACTTCTGGACTATTCGTGAAGCCTTTGAGAACCACTCTCCACTCGCACTTCGATACGCTCTGCTGAGTGTTCCGTACCGTAACCCCATCGACCTGACTCCCGAGTTTCTTGATGAAGCCACCATGCACTTCGATAGGCTGGTTGAGGCATACGGAGAGGCTCTTTCCACCCAGGTTAAGTCAGGGGCTGATCTAACTGGAGCGACTGAGCGCTTCGCTGCGGCGATGGATGACGACTTCAATACTAGAGCGGCGATGATTGAAGTTCAAGCAGTAGTTTCATCGAACACCGGTTCAGATGTGGCGGCTTGGTTAGAGAGTCACGCTGGTGAAGTCCTAGGTCTGCTACCGCCTTCTGAGGAAGTTTTAGCGGGACTAGCTAAGGCAGCTTCGGCGAGGGCAGAGGTCTCTGAAAGAGTCGAGGCACTATTGACGGAGCGTGAGAGTGCTAGGAATTCCAAAGACTGGTCTCGCGCTGACGAGATACGAGACGAACTTGCTTCGATCGATGTCATCGTTGAGGATGGGGCCGAAGGCCCGACTTGGCGCCTGGGCTAATCACTCTTCCTCGGAGATCAGAACTGCTGGCTCGCTACCCGCGCGTGCTCTGAGGTTGGAATTGACTACACCTAGCGAGCCGAGAATGACTACTAATGCAACGAAGATGACTACCCAGTAAAGAGGCCCGTCAATCCAACTCTCAGGTTCCGGCTCAGGTTCCGGCTCAGGTTCCGACTCATCCTCTTCGCTATCGATGAATGACCAAGCAGCACGACAAGTCACTTCATCGGGATAACTTCCTGCATCAGTGCAAAGATGCCCTGGAACCGCGACTGCATCAGCCACTTCGAGGTTGCAGAACGAACTGCCAGACTCGATGCACTCATCGGTTGGCTGCATTACCACCATGATTGCACCACACAATAGTATCTTGCTGGAAGGAGTGGATGGCACACTCGCCTCGGACAGAGTAGTGCTATCGGACAGACACTCCTCTAGGTGAATGCCATCTTCGATAGTTGTAGGATGCGGAATAGTTCCACCCCGAGGTCCATATGTAGTCCACAGTACTGGCAATTCCGGTTCGGGCACCTCGGTCTGGTTGTTCTCACTACAGACCATAGTGCCGCTGCAATCAAAGTCATCGCAGTCGATATACGGGTCTCCGTCGTTATCCACCCCATCGCCACAAGCCTCCTCGGTATTCTCGGAACCACCATTTCCTGGATTTGTCTCGATTGGGCCTGCTCCGGCAACTGTTCCATCGACGCGATGGCCGTCCTCATTCAACTCAACATTGTAGTAGTCTCCCCAGAGGTCGATTGTCCGATCTTTCTGGAAAGTCAGGGAGCGGTTTAATACATCGAAATAGCGATCATCACCAAGGGTGAACAGGTATTCGAGAGGAACCTGCGCCCCCTGGTTGCAGGATTGCAGTTCGGCAAGCAGTTCGTCCACTGTCTGCTGAGCCTCGGGAACTCCGTCATAGGTTATGTCGGTCGCCTTGGTGAAACCCTCTCCTTGGATAATCTGGATTTCTTCATCCATTGCCTGCATGATATCCACATCTCCGAACACAGCCATTCCTCCGACCACAACCAGTCGCACATCTGGATCAATTGCCTCTACGACATTTCTGTAGGGGTCAGAGTGGAAGGTATCGAGGACAACTAGGTCGGCCGCGAGTCCCGTCTGTATGCGCCCAGTCTTCTCAGACCATCCTATTGCGTCTACGATGTTGGTGGTGATAGTCTGGACCAATTCATAATCGGTGAAGATGTCTCCGAGTACATTCTCGTCCAACCAATCAGCAGTCTTCAGTTCATGCATCGAGCTCTTAGACCCAGATGGAGCCCAGTCAGGCCCAATCATGATATTGACTCCCTCTGACTTGGCTGTGGCGATATCAGTTGTCTCTCCGTACAGTATGAGGTTAGAGGTAGGAGACCATGCGAGACTCCCTCCTACATCTCCTAGCGCTTCGAATTCAGGCTGTGTAAGTCCAGTTCCATGGATTACAACAATCTCTCCAACAAGTAAATCATTCTGGACTAAAATATCGAATTCGGCTCTACTCGATTCATCCACTCCTTCAGCTAGGTGTAGGAACCAGGCGTCGAGGTCCCCGGAGGAGTTACCGTCCTTGATGTGCTGACCAGAGTAGTCTGATTCCAGTTCGGTGACTTTCGTATGGATGTAATCCTTGCCAAAATTGTAAAGTTCGATATTGCGCGCAAGCATCGTCTCAAAGGTGTCAGTATTGGATGTTGAACTCCCTTGCAATGCTGTGTTACCTCCAGCAATCGCCCTTAACTCCGCAAAGCGCATGGCGGAAGAGTCTGTAAGCGAGCAACCTACATCCTTAGCATCTCTGTAGGAATCCTCAGCCTGCCATTGGTAGCGGTTATCCCAACCATCGGTTCCGTGATCCCAAAGTGGTATGATGTTGTATTTGGCGTGATTGTGTGGGTCGATGAATCCCGGGTAAATTGTCCCACTTGTCGGTACCGACATGACTCCTTGAGCTATTGAGGGCGCACCATCAGAAGCACTCCAAACTGCTTCAATCATTCCGTCTACTACCAGAATCCTACCGTCCTCGATTATTGAAGTCTCAGATTCCATAGTTACTACGCGCCCCTCAAGGATGTACTCGCCCCGATGTATGTGGTCTTGAGGGGGATAGCAGTTCCCTTGCAAGTGGTTGGCACCGCCCCACTCCTGGTCGTTGGCGCCACCGGGAGTCGGACTGCCGTCAGACATCTTCACCCAGTTGCCACTAGAGTCGTATCCGTACGGTATGTCCCAGTCAGAATCCTCGCCTTCGTAACTAACCGAGTCAAGCTCCATACCTGAACCATCCATCAGGCGTATTGTGTCTCCATCCCAGAAATCGAACTCTATCCCGGTCCATGAGCGGTAGAATACGATGTAGGCACCCGGCTCTAGTATTGTACCCCAGCCAATACTACAGGCAGGAGATCCTCCATCGGCAATGTCATCCAACCACCAGCCACCGATGTCTATGGCTTCAGAAGTCGGGTTATGCAACTCTACGAACTGGTCGTTGTAGGTGCCCATCGAACCGTCACCATTCCAGTCTGTGCCGTCATAGTTCTCGTTGTTCGGAGAGACTAGAATCTCGTTGATGTACACGGCGTCGGTTGGAGATGTCTGAGCAGATACTGCCATCAATGGGCTCAGACTTGTAATCAACATCAGTAGGACTGTGGACATTGCGGCACGACGCATGCTCCACCAACGCAACGCTTCAGGTTTTGAACCTCACCGCCCTGCGCCGTAGGGCGCATCACGTGCGAAGTGCGAAATACGGCCATATGATGGGTCCAACATGCTAGGGGGCGAACAGTCTAGAACAGTCTTCGCCGTTATGATGGTATGCAGCATGACTCTTGCAGGTTGTTTCGGCGGCAGCGAATCTGAGGACATAGAAAGCACCCCCTGGGATCAAGGGATGGAGTATGTCGATTCCCCTCTCAGCCATACGGACTCCTGTTCTAGCACTCCATGTGTTAGGCCATTCACAGTTGGTGACTCGTTTTCAAATGATACTTGGGGCAACTCATCCTGGGCGGTCTTTGGAAATGTAGAGGGTGGAAACTGTTGTGAGCATTATCTGGCGGCCACTAAGGAGGGACTGATTCTCAACTTTGGCGGAGAATACCCGACTTGGAGTGAGGACCGCGGCCACACTTGGGATGAATATCTACCCTCAATCTTCAGTCAAATCGGATGTCGTGAATGGAAGCCGACAGTTCCGGGGCAAGAAGGGCTCGGAGAAGGCAGCATTGTGCAGGCAACCAATGGAGATATCATTTCCATGGGTTGGTTCCCTTATCCAAGCACCAGTGGTGTAGACCAATTCTATGCTTTCTTCCACCCTGCGGGAGCCGATCCCGGTGATTGGCAATGGTGTTTCAATCGTACACCCGAACCATTCTATGACAGATCGTGGCAGGTAGAAGTCGTGGGCCCAATAAACAGCTTGCTTTATGGAAGTGGGCCATGGGCTAGTCTAGTAATCTCCAACTTTTGGCATCAGGTTCAGAATATTGGTGGCCAGATTTCCACTGATGGGTTGAACTACGATTACTTTGATTTCCCAGATAGAGATGATAGCCTAGATGTTATGGAAGTAGATTTGAATCCAGAATCACTCGGCCCAGAGTGGGACTTCACTAAGCCCCACAAGGAGATGAGAGCATTCCCAGTTCCTTCTGGTGGACTTTACTTCCCCAACTACTTCATTGATGGCAGCGATGCATATCTAGACACTTCGTTGAACTGGTGGACAGGTACCACTTTGAACGGCTCATCCCTTCCCTCACAGTACTGCGCCTTCGACTCATCAACTGCATTACACTGCGTAATTGCAGGAGGCACAGTTCTAACTCATATGTTGTCATGGGATGGGGGTGAGAGTTGGAATAATCAGACCTACAATCTATCCGCAGAGGCTACAGAGATAGAGGAGTGGGAATTCCATTCCAACGGCATTCAAGATTTATTCGTTCTAAATGTCCGCTATCAGAGTGCAGCGGGACCAGATGTCGATTTAGCATGGCATGTAAGAGAATTTTCTGAGAGTATGGTTCCTGATATGAGGACATACCTAGGCCTTGGAGACCTCGATTCCACATCCGGAGCAGGAAACGATATCAGATTCGACTTTGCAAGTATGGGGATTCTTCCCGATGGAGGTTCCTTCATCGCTTATCATGATTCAACTGACCCCGATCCACTGTTCGGAGTAGAATTATTCCTTCCAGTGTCGTATGGCCCCAGTTTACAGGCGCAAATCGATTAGTTGGCAACCTCTATCCGACGGTGAATGTGACCTTCGTGCCGTCTACCTCGAACGAGTCCGCCCCCGGGGGTGCAACTCCATCGTTCAGAGAAGCAGTTGTTGATCTGGTCTCGCTTTGGACATGGGCCCAGTCATCTTCGGCAAGCTCAGCACCGTCAATCCATACAGAAAGTACGATACCCTCCTCGACTTCGAGGTCCAATTCCTTACGCTTTGACTGAATTCTGCGTATCACATCTCTCGCTAGTCCTCGAGACATCAACCCCTCATTCAAATCCATGTCTAGGACTAAAGAAACATCTCCGAAATCATCTCCCGAGAGAGTGGCCGCTGCATATCCTCGCTTCTCAGTTCGCCGCACTTCGATGTCATCCATTGTAATGCCATAACCGGCGATTGCAGCAATTCCCGCCTCAATCTCTAGCAGAAGAGAATCAGGATCTGCTGTTTCCAGCTTCGCAAGCACTGCTGGTAAATCAGATCGACACTTTGCCCCAAGAGACTTTCTGTTAGGCTCTAGGACTATTCGCTGGAAGGCATCTAGGTCATCCTCGGTGAGCAACTCCTCAACATTCAGTTCCTCTGCTAGAACATCATGGAAGTCGGACAAATCCGGGCCGCCCACTATCCACCCATATCGGCAGGGTAATCGCTGTCTGCGGTTATTCTCAACACGAATCCTCCTTCCAGATTCAGCCAATGTCCTGACTAATTCCATCTGCTGCTCAAGAGTATAGTCTCTGGGAGGTAGGGATGCTTCGACTATCTCTGAGCCAACAGGCCAATCGGCGAGATGTACCGAACTTCCCGCTAGGGCCCTGTGAATGACATCGGGCATAAATGGCGATACTGGAGCCATCAACTTGCAAACCAGTAGTAGGACTTCATGCAGAGTGTGCTGGCAAGCCCGCTTATCCTCGCTATCCGACTCGCTCCATAGGCGACGCCTCGATCTACGGACATACCAGTTCGACAAATCGGTCACTACGAAATCCTCCAACGCCCTGCCTGCCTTATGGAAATCCCAGTCCTCGAAGTACTGGTGGTAGGACTCTGCCATGACGCTTGCCTTGGAGAGTACCCACCTGTCCAATGGACTCGTGTCAGCGATAGCGACGAAGCCCGATTCCTCATCAGGGTCGAATTCGTCCATGGCGGCGTAATCGGCATGGAACCTGTAGACATTCCAGAGAGTCAGAAACATCTTCGCGTACGATTCTCTGACTCCATTGGGATCGAAGTTAGTCGGCGACCATGGAGCACTCTGCGTGGTCATGTACCAGCGAATAGAGTCTGAACCCTCCTTGTTGAAGTGGTCCCAAGGGTCGACGACATTCCCCTTCGACTTGCTCATTTTCTTCCCATTTTTATCTAGGATATGACCTAATGATAGACATCGCCTGT
>ENA-UPTF01000732-UPTF01000732.1-marine-metagenome-genome-assembly--contig:-NODE-732-length-22240-cov-8.373551_pt1 | contig 22240 bp, 14 predicted proteins | sample MGYA00238166_ERZ767019 | MGnify/ENA primary metagenome ERZ767019 (study PRJEB28930, sample SAMN06266391) | marine metagenome | isolation source: Sea water from 250 m depth | place: Atlantic Ocean | study... | reverse complement strand
GATAATTATGCCATTTGCCTTAGCGCTTGTTTTGGGCGTGTTTTCCATTCTATTAAATGTTGTTTTCCCCGTATTGTTTTCATTATGGCTAGCAGGATGGATTTATACGGCAATAGTAGGAAGATCAGTGAATCAGTATTATCAAAGGCCGTTCTGGTATATTCGTTACGATTGACGAATTTCGGTTAACTTTGGTTTAATACGACTCGAATACCTTGCATTTGATACTACCTTCTCTGGATCTTTTCTAAAAACTCGTTGTTCTTCGATAGGCAGTTTAGAAAAAGTTTCACATTCTTTAGAACAACAACCACTATATATCTTATAACATTCATCGCATTGGATAAATAAAATATGGCATGCGTCATTCCCACAATCCAAATGGCGATCTGCAGGCTGCTCACACTGATGGCATTTGCCAATTACATCTTTTGTAACACGCTCGCCCATTCTGGCATCAAAAACAAAATTTTTTCCAATAAATTTTGATTTCAATCCTTTTGATTTTACGTCAAGTGCATATTGAATAATACCGCCATCAAGTTGATTTACATGCTTAAAACCTTGATGAATTAAATATGAACTGGCCTTTTCACAGCGAATGCCCCCCGTACAATAAAGCAGTATCTCATCATCTTGATGCCCACCTAAAAGTTTTTTGACTTCGGGCAAAAGTTCTCGTGAAGTATCAACATCTGGTATAATAGCATTTTCAAATCGACCAACTTCACTTTCATAGTAATTTCTCATATCTACCACAAAAGTATTATCTTGATCTAATTTTTCATTAAACTCCTCAGCACTTAAATGATGTCCGACTTTATTCATATTATACTCATCATTATTAACATTATAGGCTACAATCTCATCTTTCACTTTGATTGTGAGTTTATAGAATGATTCGCCATCTTGAATAGCAATTTTAACTGGCATTTCTTTTAAGATACTATGGGAATTCAAATTCTTTATTAGTTTGTCCCAATTTTGTACTGGACAACTGAGCTGAGCATTAATTCCCTCAACAGAAATATATATTCTTCCAAAAATATTGAGATTGGACCATTGCCTATAAAGCTCATCTCTTAATTCTTCGGGCTCTTCAATAGTAATATACCTATAGAAGGAGCAGGTTTTTCTTTTGAAACTCTCACTTTGTAATTCTGCTTGAAGTTCCTCTCTACTTTTTTTGTTATATAATATTTCTTTTTTCATAAAAATTATTAATCCAATGGATATATATCAGGACGCCGATCTCTAAAAAACATTCTTCGAGCAGGTGAACTTGGAACCTCATTAAGATCGATATCGTAGATTAAAACATTTTCAACCCCTGAAGGTGATCTTGCAACTACCTTTCCTTCTGGATTAGTAATAAACGATTCCCCAGAAAATTCAAGCTGATCCTCTTTGCCAACTCGGTTAGCCAAGGCACAGAAATAGCCATTCTGAAAGGAGGCAACTTGAAGCTCAGCTTCATATAATCCATCTGGCCACTCTCCTAACGTACCTGCTTGTGGTACAACAACAACTTCTGCCCCTTTAATACCCAGGCTTCGCATAAATTCAGGATAATGTCGGTCATAACAAATAGCGACACCAATTTTTCCAACATTTGTATCATATATTGGAGCTCCATGATTTCCTTCAGTATAATAACTTTTTTCATAGAAACATTCATAATCTGCCACATGAACCATCCTAGTACTACCTAAAATATTTCCATCAGAATTAATTACAGGTGATGAATCATATGTTTGACCATTATCTAATTCAAAAAGGTTAAGGACTATAACTACTTTATGTTCTTTGGCTTTCAAAATAAACTTTTCTGTAATAGGTCCAGGGACTGTCTCTGCTAGATGCGAAATATCTCCATCAGCTAAATATTGTGGGTAAAATGGTGTGAAAGCAAGTTCTGCAAATACGACTAATTCTGCACCTTGGGCTGCAGCATGATCTAAATTATCAAGACCTAATTGTACATTAGATTCAATATCTTCAGTTGCTTTTTGTTGAATAAGTGCAATTTTCATCAATTAGTTTCAAACTCTAATCCAGAAAATCCAGGTATTTTTTCAATCAATTCTTTACCAAGCAAAATACTAGGTGTGTAGTAACCTTTATGATCATGATCCCCTAATAAATATTTAGCTACTTCTACAGTTCCCCATGCCGTCACATTATATCCATCACCAGTAGAAAACCTACCCACTACAGTTTTTCCTTTTTTATTTTTCACCTCTCCCCAAAAAAACGATTGAGCTTTAGCTCTCTCTTCAGCAGTGGTTGGATTCCAAACTTTATCAATTCTGCTTTTAATCAATTTCATAACCCATCCAATTTTTGTTATAGCTAAAAAATTGCGTTGTATACGTAATTTTTTAACAGCCTTACGTGAACGTGCAAAATAAAACTCAATATTAGGTATCCCTGTACTATGATAAGCAGTATAAACATCTCCCCAAGGAATCGTCATCGTATTTATTGGGCCAAAACCAAAATCGATTTCACGTTCCTTATGAGCGAGAGGTACTGTTTTGAGAACTCCATCTTCTCTGATCTTACCTCCGAAAGCAAGCCCTTCTACTGCAGTTTTTGCTGTCCCCTTACTTGGTCTAGAGCCTTTAGTCACCCATCCCATTGTTAAATGTGTAGCATCCGGACATTTTTCTTTTAAATATGCTGCTAAACAATCCGTTGGGATTACATCAGAACCAACGCCAGGACATAGCACAACCCCAGATGCGAGAGCTGCGTCATCTTGGCTATTTGCATAATCATAAACTGAGATTTCACCTGTAATATCAATATAATGAGCCTTTGATTCTAGACATGCCTGGATCATTGTTTTTGCCGTAGCTGAAAACGGCCCCGCACAATTTGCAATAACATCAAATCCAGCAATTTGAGATTTAACTTGTCCTACAGATGATAGTTTGAAAATTTTTGATTCTAATCCATTTTTACTAGCTATTGCGACAACATCTGTAGAGCGTCCTGCCAACACGGGTTTAAGGCCTCTTCTAATTGCCTCATCGACAATTAATCTACCCGTATAGCCATTGGCCCCGTAAATCATCCATTTTTTATTTTTCATAACTAATAGATTATAAAGGTATATAAATGATAATAAAAAATAAAAAGAATCGGAGCGTCAATTAAGTGTACACGAAATAATTCTATTAATCTATTTCCATATTACTGTTATCCATATCCATTCCTTCACCACGATCACCTCGCTGACGACTATAACGGCTTCTATCTTCCATTTTTCCAAAACGATATTCTAAAGTCAATCGTATTGTTTGACTACTCCAATTGCGATCAGAATCTTGATACCAATCTCGTATACCATCTTCATCTATATCTCCCCAAGATTGAAAGCCAAATCCTGAAAGTCCAAATGGATCGCCTATATTCAATGTTAGATTCAATCTTTCATCCATCAATTTCTTTTTTATTGACATGGATGAAAAGCTCATTGCATCCATTTTACCGATTGCAATATCCCTAGCAGGCATATAAAACATAAAAAACATGAATTCAGTCGTAGGTGTAATATTCCACATGGTCGTAACTCTCATACGTTGCCCTTGAGCTGTATTATCATAATCGCTTCCAAATAAATCACTGTTAATCTCATCCCAGTAAAAAGATCCGGAAAACATGAGTCTTAATTTCCGCCCAAGCGAACCAACTGCACTGTATTCAATACCTTTAGATTCTAGTTCATTAATATTCTCGTAGGTTGCTATAGATGTGCCATCTGATGTCACCTTCTTATAGCGCTGCATTTTATCAGTGGTATTGCGGTAATATCCTCCTAATGTCAATGAAACTCCTCTAGAAAATCGACTAAAGTTCAATTCATATGAATCAGTATACTCAGGTTTTAAGAATGGATTACCCTTTCTAATATTTTTACTATCCTGGCGAGAACTAAATGGGTTTAACATTCGAGATCTTGGGCGATTAACCCGCTTTGAATAACTAGTCTGAATCTGTAATAATTGCGGTGCGCCAAACGACATTGATAGACTTGGATAAAAACTTGAATAAGGGTTTTTAAACGATTCATTAGTGGTTTTGAGCTCTGACATCATATCAACAGTTTCATATCTCCCACCAACATTATAGCCAATGAAGCCTAAAGCGCCTCCATATTGTATATACGCTGCGTGAACAGTTTCATTATATTCAAATTCATTAGTAAAAGCTCTGTCTGCAACATATTGCTTGGTTGTTTCGTCAAAAAGTTCGGCTATTTGTTTATCTCCGCGATCAGTGGATTTACTATTTAATCCAAATTCTAATTTAGAATCATTCTCAAAAGGGTGTGTGTAGTCTAACTTAAAATTGTAACTCTTACTTGTTCCATCTTGACCATTTTTTGCCCTATCATCATATACGTAATTTGCACCACCGTCATCATTATTATAGTATTCATTAAGCCCATCATTAAGCCCATCAGAAAATCTAAGATATGATGTAAGCTTTTGCTTGGGATTTGTAAACTTCTTATCGTAGTTCAAGTTGACATCATATCCATTACGATCACCATCGCCGTTAGTATAACGCCAATATTTTTTATCACCAGGCCCATTATCTAAAGTATATGTCTTATTCTCATTATTTCGAATACCATCACTTAATGTTGCAGATACGCCTAATGATTGAGTGGGATCAATAAAATATTCAAAGCCAGTTTTTACAAAAAGATTCGGCCCACCAGATTTTGAATCACTTGTTTTATCTAATGTATTTTTAAAACCTGGGAATTGCATTGTACGTATACTGGTACCATCTGAAATCCTCTTTCGATCGTTCATCCCTAAGTTTATATATGAATTGAATGCTGTTGTACGATAGTTAACCTGCCCAGATAGATTAGTACCACCTTGAGAATCGCCTCCAGTATTAACATTGCCATTTAAACCTGCAAATTTATTTTCCTTTAGAACAATATTGATAATTCCTGCCATTCCTTCTGGATCATATTTGGCACCTGGATTAGTCATGACTTCAATATCAGCAATGTTTGCAGCAGGGACACTTTGCAGAAGTGATTTTATATCACCGCCTGCAATACTGGATGGTTTTCCATCAATCATGAGGTTTACCTTTGAACTTCCTCTTAGGCTAATATTATCATCTGGGTCAACCTCAACGCCTGGAACTTGGCGTAATGCATCAATCGCATTTCCACCGGTTGTTAGTGAATTTTTTTCTACATTAAACACTCTTTTTTCAGCGGTTTGAACAAAGAGAGGTCGTTCTCCTTCAACATTGACTCCTGCCATTTGTAGTGTTGTTTGACTTAACAAAATAGTTTCAAGATTATATTCAGTCTTATTATCTCCAAAAGGCATAAAAGTATACGGGCCCAATTCTTGTTTTTTATATCCAATATACTCAATGACAATTTTATGACGTCCTAATGGAATTTCTTTAACATGAAATTCTCCATCTTCATTTGTAATACCGCCGGTCATAATGGTATTACTACGGTTATTTATAATAGATATTGATGCATAGGGTATAGGCGTGCTAGTGGTAGAATCCATAACTGTACCATATACCACCCCGATTTTTGGTACTTTTTCAGGATCCATTTGTCGCTGCTGACTCCAACCTCCGCGCCCACCCCTTTGGGCATAGGATAGGTTAGCTATAACAATAAATGATATAATTAATATTTTTTTCATGGGCGGAATTTAACCTTTTTTTTCTTTTCAAAGCATATATATGCTTTGACTCATATTTTTTGAATTTGTTAAAAATTATTTTAATAAAATCATTTTTTTTATTTCAATTAATGAACCTAATTCAGCTTTATAGAGATATATACCGGGTGCTACAACATGCCCATTTTTATTCTCTCCATTCCATACAATTTTTTTATAACCATAATTTTGTTCTTGATTAATTAATTGAATGACCTCTTTACCTAATATATCATATATAGTAATCTTCACTTGGCTTGCTTCAGGTAAATCATAGTGCAGGGTCGTACTAGAATTAAATGGATTGGGGTAATTTTGAAATAAAGCAAAACGAGTTGGTTGATCTCCATATAATATAAATAATGCAATTTCAGAACGTAATTCTGGCAGCATACCCCAAACATTATCACCTGGGCATGAGGTATTTCCAAAATAATCTCTATGGCCTTTTAATACTTTTGGCTCTACACCATATGTATCAGAAATCCAGGCATAAAGATGAATAAGAGATTTTTCTGTCTCATAAGTCATTTCATCATTACATGGTAGGTTTGTCGCTGGAGGATGATAACATCCTAATATACATACACCAACATTACCTGTGTTTGCACCACCTACATGTGCACCTAAAACTGTCTCAGGTCGTCCTTGATATATATTCCCACCCATATCAACTACAAAATGATATCCAATATCACTCCAACCTCTTCCATCTTGATGAAATTCTTGTATGGACTTCACTGCAGCTTTACCTTCGGTCAAAGTGGTAGCTCCCCAACCTGCTGCATGGTGCAGAGTCATCTTATCATAATATGGGTGATTGGAATAACCAGATTTAGGGTCGCGAGCTCCCCAATCCTTACGTGAAATAATCATAGGTTTATCAACACCTAGATTTTCTGGTGATATATTGAGATATTTTTCATTAATCTTAGGTTCTCTGGATTCCTTGTCATATAGACCTGCACTGATAAAAGCGATTGTACTTGAAGATCTTGCTTCATATTTCATTTTTTCAACCCGACCTAAGGTTGAATCCAAAACAGATGCAATAAATCGATCACTATTAGGCTCATAAAAAATCTTCGCTTTCTTTTTTTCTGACCAATTACCCACATCATCTAAAAATTGAAACCATATTTCCGTACTGTCAGAAGCAGAAAATCGTATTGCAGCACCATCTATTAATATGTTATTGGTTAATTGAGATGAATTTCCTGTTAATTGGTACCCAGAAGTGATTTTAGTGAGTTGGGCGGGGGCATCAAATTGAATTGGAATAACAGCATCTAATAATTGTGCTGGTAGCTTAGAAAAAATAGATAGAGCAATTACAATAGATAATAATTTATTTTTCATTGATATTGGAATTTAAGATTAGAGCAACTATCACAATGAACCAAGTTCAATAGAAATAAAAAAAGCCCCTTGCAAGCAAGAGGCTTTTTTTCATGATGTGTATCGTTCACACTATTTCATCAAAGTCATTTGTTTCGTTTTGACAAAATTTCCATAGCGCATAGTATAAAAGTAGGTACCACTTGCTACTTTATTACCTTGCCTATCTAATCCATTCCAGGTAACACGGTGTGTTCCCGCAGGTTTATCTTGAAGTGGCAAAACATTAGCAACTTCTTGACCCATAATATTATATATCGTAATCGAAATTTGATTTGCTATAGGCAAAGTATATTCGATACTTGTGGTTGGGTTAAATGGGTTTGGATAATTTTGATTTAATTTATAATCCTCTGGTGTAATCAAAACAATATCTTTCACACTTAAGGCAGTACTTTCACCAGTCCATTCGAGTACTCTTATGAATGTTCTGTGATTTTTGCTATATGCGCCAGCAACCATAACACTGTCAGATACACCTTGATAAGCCAAAATCACTTCACCATATTTATCTCCATCCACGTTTGAACCTGCAAACATTTTATTCACACCGCCGGTTTGCAAGGAATCAATGTGACCTGTAGCTTTTGTATAATCGGTTTTTGTGTAACTAGCAGATGAAAATATATCAGTGCCCGTGAAATCATACTTTCTAAAACCGGCTCCATGTCCAACAAAAACTGCCGGTGTTCCAAACGCATTGTTATGTGCAGCGGATCCTAAAGCGTAGACATTTCCTCTCTTTTTCGTAGCATCCCATGAGTTTGCTAAACTATCCATTGCTGCATATTCAGTTGATTGAAATTTGGTCGCATCACCATCTTTATCACCAATTACATAAACAATTCCTTTATAAAATGCACCCACGTAAACTTCATCTTTTCCATCACTATTTACATCAGCTACACTTGGTGCAAGGGTCCAGTCGTCGATGTCTGTGAACTTATAACCTGTATCAGATTGTGTATAAGCATCAGGCCCAGTAGCCTCGATAATAAAACAGGAAAGGTTATTCCATGAGAAACAGACAGCTTCGTGCAACCCGTCTCCATCTGTATCAGCAATAACTACACCCTGTGGACTTCCGCCGCCGAATTTATTTTCTCTTACACCATCTTTATCCGTATCTCTGGGTGAAGCTGCAAATTCTTCTACTAGAGATGGTAATACACCAATGTCTCCCTGAACACCCATGATAATAAATCTATCTTCTGAATAAGCTTTATGGGTTGTTGAACTAGTTCCGTAAGTAGGGTTTGTTCCTCCATTGCTCGCCATTATAATTTCATCCCGGCCATCCTTATCAATATCAGCTACAGTAAAATGCTCTGGTCTGGCGTATGCTAGTGTATCAGAAAAGACAGTCAGTAAATTTCGCGACCAGGTGGTGGAATATCCATTATCAGTTTTACCGTCCCATTCGAAAACCCAAAGCCCCGCTGTACTATCAGGAACAGGGTTCCCAGTAGCAGCTGTCACTGAATCAATTTGACTATAATCTGTAAAAATAATTACTTCACCAAGTCCGTCTCCATCTGTATCGCCGGTCTGAACCCACCTTGGCGTAGTAGCATATGTGCTTTTTGATGTACCAGACCAAACATGGACTAAGGTATCACCATAATACCACTCAAACGCGTGTACTGTTCCATTTTTATAATCCGTTGCAAATATTTCCATCCTACCATCTTTATCCAGATCAGAACCACTCCATACTCCTCGGGGTCCAGTGGATACTGACCACATACCGGCAGTATTAGCCAAATCAGTATTAAAAATACTATGTGGTTTAAAATCTTGAGATAGGGCTAGCGTTATAATTGTAAAAGTTAAAATTGTACCTTTAACGATTGATCTCATAAACTCACCTCTTTCTTACTTTAATTATTAAATTATATTGTAATAATAAATTATTCGATTGAATTGCTAATGACTATCGAGATTATAAGAATAAACAAAATTTAATGCAAAATGTTTGCACATTAATCCAAAAACTTTTTTTTTCTATTTAAACTTTCGTTTAGATTAGTACTACTTTTTAATAGCACTAATTGGCATACTAATCATTTAATTTGCTTCAATTTGAATAAAAAAATTCTATCATTTATCTCTATAATCTCTTTGGCATTTGCTAATACCGGTAAAATTTCTGGAATCATTCTAGATTCAAAATCGGGGGAGCCACTTGCCGGTGTTAATGTATTTCTAGATGATACTCCCTATGGTTCTGCTACAAATACGCAAGGAGAATATATTATACTGAACGTTCCTCCAGGAAACTATAGTCTTCGAGCTACTTACATTGGATATGCTTCTTATCGTATTAATAATGTTCGAGTTAATCTAGATCGGACTACCTATCAAAATTTTGAATTAAAAGAAGCGGTAATTGAAGGTGAAGAAGTAATTGTAGTCGCAGACCGTCCCCTTATCCAAAAAGACCTCACTGCTTCTCAGAAAATAACGACTGCTGATGAAATGAAAGTAATGCCTGTTGAAACCTTTCTGGGCGTTTTAACAACTCAGGCTGGTGTAAATCAAGGTGCAGGTGGAGAACTTCACATCCGTGGTGGACGATCAAATGAAATCGGATATTATATTGATGGTGTTTCAGTAGCAAATCCATTTTTTACAAATGGACTGGCTGTCAATATTTCTAATAAAGCTTTAGAGGAAATGAAAGTCGTTTCAGGCGCATTTAATGCTGAATATGGAAATGCAATGAGTGGCATTGTTAATCTTCAAGTCAAGGATGGTGGGAAAGATTATCATGGTAGTTTCTCTTATCAATCTGGTGATCACCAATCAGCAGACAAACATATTTTCACAAATATTGATAACTTTAGTTTGCTTACTAATAAAGTGCTAGAAGGGACACTTAATGGACCCATGCCTTTTGTATCAGATAATGGAAAATTTACTTTCAATATCAGTGGAAGATATAGCAATAGTGAAGGCTATTATTATGGTATACGTGAACACACTATTGGCGATTCTGCTAATTTTAGAGATGCGGACAATTGGTATATTGAAATGAATGGTGATAGTGCATTTGTACCTATGTCCCCAAGCAACAATTTGAATTTAATGTCTAAGCTAACCTATAGAGTTTCACCATTATTAAAGTTATCCTTACAAATACTTCATTCTGGTGGAAAGTCACAATCCTATTCGCATTATTATAAATTTAATCCTGATGGTACCTCCACATCTGAATCATCAAATAACAATTTTTCAATTAAGATAAATCATTCGTTAGGTAAAAGAAGTTTTTATGAAGCAAACCTATCCTATTCAAATACAGATTATATGGGATATCAGTTCAAACCCATTAATCTCAATTCTGCAGAACATGAAAATGATGCAAGCCGCTTTGGCTCTGGACAATACGTGCTCTATAATCAATTTGAAAACGGTAGCAAATATTGGATTTTAAATAATTCAAAATATGTGCCAACCTCACGTATTAAAGGATCTCCTGCTTCATCAACATTTTCATTTGGGGGGTCTAATAGAGGACATTCTTACCGGAAGTCTAAATCTCTTGCATTCAAATTAGATTACACAAATCAGTTAACAAATCGCCATGCTTTAAAAACTGGTGTGAATTTTAGAAGAGATAATTTAGATGAAAGAAATTTCACAGTACTATATGACAACCAAGTATATCGTGTTCCAACTATATTACCCGAAAACGATTCCCCTTCTCATAATCACTATAATAATACTGCCACTTTTTTCTCAGGATATATTCAAGACAAAATTGAATATAATGATTTTATTACAAATGTAGGCGTTCGTTTTGATCAGTTTAATCCAGACGAAAACTATATTACTGATTTTTTGAATCCAGATGGAGAAAAAGAAAAAGCAGAAAATAAGATTATGATCTCCCCAAGAATTGGAGTTGCATTCCCCATAACAGAAAAAGGAATCCTTCATTTTTCATACGGTCATTTTTATCAAATGCCAACATTAAGACGATTATACAAAAAAAGTATTTTTGGAGCAGGATTAGCTCCAACTGTAGGCTACGCAAACCTTAAACCGGAAAAAACCATATTATATGAATTTGGTCTTCAACAACAAATAGGTGAAATTATTGGTGTAGAAATGAGCGCATTTTATAAGGATATTCGCGATCTATTGGCACTACAGTCTATCCGATATGAATCAGAAAGATATGGCCCTTCTAATTACTCGATTTATATGAATAAAGATTATGGAAATGTAAAAGGATATACCTTTAGCCTGACAAAACGTTATGATCCCAGAACCAAAACCTCTGCATTTGTCGATTATACTTATCAAATAACTGAAGGTAATAGTGTTAACTCTGGTTCATTTTATTACAATGCACTTTCAGGTGAAGAAGAAGAAAAGCGCATCGTCCCACTTTCTTGGGATCAAAGACATATATTTAACACTAATGTATCAATCGGGGATCCAGGAAATTGGAATATTGGAATTATAAGCAAATTATCAAGCGGATGGCCTTACACACCAAATATCCCTAATGCAAATTATGTGCCTCAACCTAACAGTGGAAGAAAACCTTTGCAATGGCGAGTTGATATGCGGATACACAAGAATTTTATTTTAGGTAAATACAATTATATCCTATATGCTAAAATTTACAATCTATTGGATCGCCGGAATGAAAGATATGTCTTTAATGATACTGGTAGAGCAGGATATACATATGTTTTTCAATCAACTCAAGAAACACAAGGTTTCAAAAAACATTATGGTGAACCGGGCGTACATCAATGGTCAGAATATCAAGTGCGGCCACATTATTATACACCCCCCCGTTCAATAAACATTGGTTTGTCTCTGGATTTTTAGTCCCACGAGAATTTGATGATCAAAACTAGTACTATTAGAAAATTTTTATTATTCAGTGTTTCATTTGCAATTCTGTATTCACAAGATGATCCGCAGCCTAGATTTTCCAAACAATGGAAAATTGAAGGGCCTCAAAAGAACTGGAAGTCACTAGACCATGAAGTTTTCTATCAATGGCGAGATAAGATACTTGAACGCCGAGCAATAAGTAATGATGAAATTCTCCGTCGCCAAAAAGCTATTTTAAATGGAAACAAGATTACAACTGAAATTTGGAATTACGGTTCTATATCTAGTCCAGGAAACCGAGTCACAGATATTGTTTGGGAAGGCTTAGGGTATGGTTATGAGTTTGGCCCTTTCATTGGTGCAGAAGTCCCTGTAGCAGCAAATAGTCACATTGATGCTTACATCAAAAAAGATGCGAACGGTGATCCTGTATTGGATGATGATGGAAATCCTATATGGTTCGCAAAAGTAATTAGTGATGGATTAGTATCTCTAGGCGGTGAAATATCACCAGATGGAAAAGTTTTTTGGGGATGGGAACCACTTGCTTATAATGAACAGAATGTTCCATATGGAGACCCCAATAGTTTAAGAATTCCCACTTCGAATGATGTTGATCGTGATGGTGATGGAAAACCTGATAGCTGGCCCGAGGGATGGTACAACCCCAACTTAAAAAGATATGTCTGGCCTGGTGCACTCAGACAAGGATCATCTAATGCAGATCTAGAATCTTTTTTTGTTGTTGACGATAGGAGTAACCAAGAATTTAAGTATTACCCATTCCCTCAGGATTCATCCCGATTGGGATTAGGTATTGAAATTGAATGCCGATATTATCAATGGTCAAATCCTTTAGCTGAAGATGTTGTTTTTCTAATATATAAGGTGACCAATAAAAGTGAAAAAGATCTGAATGAGGTAGTTTTTGGTATGTGGGGTGATCCACATATTGGAGGACCATCTAACTGGCGGGATGATCTATCTTATTTTGATAGAGATTTAAATATGGTTTATGCCTGGGATGAAGATAATAAATCAGATGTAGCTGGACGAAAGCCTGGCTATTTTGGGTATATTTTTCTGGAAAGCCCTGGAGATCCCCATGATGGTAAAGATAACGATGGAGATGGAATGATAGATGAAAGTCGTGAAAATGGAATTGATGATGATGGAGATTGGAATCCAGAAAAAGATGATGTGGGCATTGATGGCCTACCGAATACTGGAGATCAAGGAGAGAATGATGGTGTGCCATCCGCAGGAAACGCATTTGATATTCGACAGCCTGGTGAGCCAAATTTTGAATGGACAGATCTGGATGAATCTGATATGATCGGGCTTACCAGTTTTGCTGCACCAAATTTTGGAGGGAATAATAGAATATCTAAAGATGATTATATATATACCACGTATATGAACCCAGGACAATTTGACTCATTGAATGCCGATGTTGCAGGTGACAATATTTTCTTATATGGTTCAGGTCGTTTTACTTTGAAAGCAGGAGAAGCACGGAGATTTTCTATCGCTCTACTCGTTGGAGATAGTTACGATGATCTTACATTAAATGCCAAAACAGCTCGCCAGATCTACGATACAAATTATCAATTTGCAAAACCACCTGAAAAACCCGCTCTTACAGCAGTTCCTGGAGATGAACAAGTGACGCTTTTCTGGGATGATATTGCTGAAACATCCTGGGACCCAATATCAGAAGAATATGATTTTGAAGGCTACGTAATCTACCGGAGCACGGATCCAAGTTTTCTTGATCAACAAAATATTACAGATATTAACGGTTCTCGATTTTTATTTGAACCACTAACTACGATTACAGGTGGATGGGCAAAATGGGATTTAATTAATGAATATGAAGGTCCAAGTGATATTCCATATACTGGACGAGGAATTTCCTATCATCTTGGTAATAACACTGGCTTAGTTCATTCATTTATTGATTCGAATAATGTAATCAATGGTCAACGATACTTTTATGCTATTAGTTCCTATGATCATGGTACTAAAATCATGGGAATTGGGCCTAGTGAATCATCTAAAACAATCACGTTAAATCCAGAAACAAATGAAATTTTTCTGGATATCAACACTGCTTCAGTTGTTCCAAGATCACCGGCTGCTGGTTATGTAAAAGGTTCAGTTTCATATTATGATTCTTTATCATTTATAAAACACATATCAGGGTTTGGTACAGGAACTTTTTCTATTGAGGTTCTTGATCCTCGAGCCATTGAAGACACCAATACATTTCAAATAACATTTATAGATAAACCTACCCGTTATTCAATTGAGGATCTCAGTCCCATCGTGGAAACCCGCGTATCGAAAAAAAATGTATTTATTACACTACAAAAAAATAGATTGAATGCTGACAGGTTTATTTTAAAAAATGGCGGCTCCACAATGATAATGGGACAGGATTATCTCCTGTTTCCTGAGGCTGGGCAAGTAGTAGTTACTGATACTTTAAATTCACAAATAGCTGACGGAGACGAAATAACTATTGAATATACCTATTATCCTCTTTGGGAAAGCTCACGTTTGAATAATGAAGAATCAAACGCAGTTTTTGATGGGATTAAAATCTATGCAAATGACAAAAAACTTTCACTAGATAAAGAAAAGACTCAATGGTCTGATGGAAGCTCAGGTAATTATCAAATTACGGTCGGTCCCTATGATGGTAAGCAGTCAAACATGAGACCAGCAGATTATGAAATACGCTGGTTTGATTCAATTGCGGATACAAGCTCATTAGGAACCGCTACCGCACCGTTCCAAATCTGGGATGTAACTCCAGGTAAAATTCCTTTCAAAAAGAAAATTGTAGTTCTTGATTATAAGGTCAGAAACCAGACTTGGGATTTGGGTGAGAGTGTTGTAATTCTTGAAGAGGGAGCAGGAATCAATGTTTCGTGGCAGTTTGATATTCAGGAACCAATCAATGATATACTGAATGATGCAGTAGAAGGTGATGTTTTTTATGTTGCGACCGATCGGCCATTTAATAATGAAGATATCTATCAATTTCAGATGATGGCATCTTCAATTCAATCAGAAAAAAATGAAGGATTATTAGATGATATTCGTGTGGTTCCAAATCCATACGTTGTTACTAATATTTTGGAGCCACTAGATCGTCAAAATCCACGTGATCGAGGACCACGGCGTATTTATTTTGATAAACTTCCTAATGAATGTACTATCAGGATTTACACGATCACGGGTGAACTTGTAAAAACAATTTATCATAATACTACATTTGATAATGGACAAGAGTTTTGGGATTTGACAACAAAAGATAACTTTCCAATATCTTTTGGCATTTATATCTATCATATAGATGCAGGTAAAATGGGCGAAAAAATTGGGCGATTGGCAATAATAAAATGAAAAAACTAATTCTAATTATATTTTCTTTCAGTTTTGCCATTGGTCAGTTAGATAATATTACAACAATCACTAAGACAGGTACTACAGCTGCACAATTCTTAAAGATCGGGGTGGATCCTCGAGGTTCATCCATGGGGAATGCTTTTACAGCTATGTCTGGAGATATAAGTTCAATGTATTGGAACCCTGCTGGACTTGCATCAATAGGTAAAATGGAAACTATTTTCGTCAATGCAAATTGGCTAGCTGGAATAAATTTCAATTTTACTGCTATAGCTCTCAACCTTGGACAAAATGGCGTTATAGGTTTTAGCATGACAAATCTTTCTATTCCAAAAGAACTAGTTAGAACCGTAGAAAAACCAAATGGTACCGGAGAATATTTTGATGCGGGTGACTTGGCAATGAATATTAGTTATGCCCGACGCCTTACAAATAAATTTTCAATCGGCAGCAATATTAAGTATATCCGCCAAAGTATTTGGCATGCAAATGCAACTACAATTGCAGCAGATCTTGGTGCGTTATTTATTACCCCATTTAAGAATATCCGTCTTGGGGCAAGTTTGTCAAATTATGGACCAGATATGGAAATGACTGGTCGGGATCAAAAATTTAGCATGGATCCTGATCCAATCAATGAAGGAAACGTTGAATTTGTTAATGCAATGTATGAAACGGATAAATTCCCGATTCCACTCATTTTTAGGGTAGGGCTAGCTGGTGAAATCATCAATACAGATAAAAATAGATTGAGTCTCGCTATAGATGCATTACATCCCAATGATAACTCAGAATGGATGAATATCGGTGTTGAATATTCATTCGCTGAAACATTTTTTGTAAGAGGTGGAATGACGACCCTATTCAGAAAAGATACTGAGGAAGGCCTTACATTTGGAACAGGAATAAATTATAAGATCGGGCGCTCAGCTACACAATTAAAATTAGATTATTCCTATGCTGCTTTTGGTCGTTTAAAAAATGTCCAGCGTTTTGCCCTTGGATTCAAATTTTAATTACCTCCATCAAGCCAATCAATTATTTTAATTAATTCTTCAAAAACAGAGGCTCCTGTTTTTTGCAACCTCTCCTTACTTACATGACCTTTTGAGACTAAAATACAATCAGATCCAACCACATCAGCTATATCTTTATCATGAATCGTATCGCCAATGAATAGTACTTCTTTAGGGTGAAAGCCTAAATCTTTCATCCATTCTTTTGTTAGTGTTTCTTTACCATAAGCATAATGATTATCCGTGCCTAAAATTCTTACAAAATAATCGTTAATATCATAATTAGATAAAATTTGGTCTAACATCACTTGACTACTTGCCGATACCAAAGATTGTGCAAGGCCCAAATTCTTAAAATAATCTAATACTTCCCTTACGCCTTGATGCAATTGAAGCTCATGGCATCGAGCCATATACATATTTATAAATTCAGTCCCCGAAATATCAAAAGACTCTTTTTCAAAATTAAATCCTAATTTTATATAATAGTCTTTAACTGGAAAACAAAAATTATCTAAAAACCACTCTTCAGTCATTGCTTCCATATTGCGTTTTTTTAAGACTTCATTCATAATCTCAATACAAAAAAGCCGATCATCAATTAAAGTCCCATTCCAGTCCCAAATAATGTGTTTATACTTCATGATAAGGCACAAAACTCAGGGATAATTTGATAAAATGAAATAACTTTTCTACCTATGGAAATCACAATAAATAAGATTGCTGAACAACTTAAGGAAAGATTAAAAAAGCCTCTCCCTGGGAATAAGGCACATCTGACTACTAGAATAAAAACAAAGTCAGAAGTGACTTTTCCTAATACTAGAGAAACAGCAATACCTGCAGCTGTACTTATTTTGCTGTTTCCATTTGAAGATGATATTCAATTTTTTTTAACTAAACGAACGGAAGATGTTGAACACCACAAGGGTCAAATATCATTACCTGGGGGAATAAGAGAAAATAATGAATCTCTACATGAAACTGCGCTTAGAGAAACCAAAGAAGAAATTGGTATAGACCCTAACACAATTATGAACTTAGGTAGCTTAACGCCATTTTTTATTCCTGTTACAGGATATATTGTTCATCCATTTATAGGGTGGTGTAAAGAAAAACCATTAACTCAAGTTCATGATGTTGAAGTCAATCAATTATTTTCAGTATCAATTACTGAATTAATGGATGAAAAAATTTTGCAAACCGAAAAATGGAATATTCGTGGATATGATGCAATTGTACCCTACTATAATTTTGGGGAATGCAAAGTTTGGGGTGCTACCGCTGCAATATTGTCTGAGTTTAAATCTATTTTAGAAGACAGATCATCTATATAATTTTAGACTACATTTTCTTATATAAATAATTTAGGTAAACTAACAAATGGCAAATAGACTTGGTATAGATTTAGGTGGAACAAAAATTGAAGCAATAATTATTGATGATCAATTTCAAGTCATTGATCGAAAGCGCATTCCCACTCGTAGAGATGAAGGATACGAAGCTATAATCAAACGTATAATAGATCTTTCAAAAGAAATGATTGGAGTTGGTAATATTGATGGGCCTATCGGGATTTGTACTCCAGGAACTATTGAAGTAACAACGGGTTTACTCAAAAATAGCAACACCGTCTGTTTAATTGGGAAGCCAATTCAACAAGATATGGAAGATGCTTTAGGCATTCCTGTGTTAATGGAAAATGATGCAAATTGTTTTGCTTTGGCTGAAGCGACAATTGGAGCAGCTAAAAAATATGAGGTAGTATTTGGTGTTATTCTTGGGACTGGCTGTGGTGGTGGAGTTGTAATAAATAAGAAGATTCATCGTGGTGCCAATGCAATAGCTGGAGAATGGGGACATCATACTCTATATCCTGATGGCAGGGAATGTTACTGTGGTAATAAAGGTTGTACCGAATCTTATATTTCAGGAACGGCATTAGAAAACGAATGGAAAGAATTAACTGGTACATTTTCAAGAGTTACTGATGTCATTGATAATAAATTGTATGAATCGCATCCTGAATGGAAAGAAAGTTTCATGATGAACTTTGGTCGTGCCTTATCTAATGTAATTGATATACTTGATCCTGATGCAATTGTTATGGGTGGAGGCCTTTCAAAAGTAGATCTATTATATACTGAAGGAATGCAAACTGCCTATAAGGAATCATTCAGTGAAGTTGTTCGAACTCCAATAATAAAGAATAAACTCGGTGACTCTGGCGGGGTATTTGGAGCTGCTATGATAATGGATCATATTTGAAATTTGGGAAATGGCTATATAATCTAACCAACACGGATCAATATATCCTTGTCGGTTACTTTGTTGTGGGACTAGGACTCTCCTATTTAACTATTACTGCCCTTAGATTCTGGCACTATAGAATTCATGGTAGCAATAAATATTCACATGCTGTTCGGATTACCCCCTTTGCTTTATTGGGGATTGCATTTGTTTTTGCTACACTATTATATATGTCAACAGGGGAGCTGATTACTCGCTGGATTGTCGAGTCTCAACAGTAGGGCTATTTTTTCTTTCTCTTTCTCTTCATTTGCAGAAGCTTCCATGCTGCCTTCGGTATTCTCTCTAGCTCATTCATTTCCCCAGCTCCTTTTAACCACTCTCCACCATCAATCGTAACAACTTCACCATTTATATAGGCCGCCTGATCACTAATCAGATACGTTGCAAGATTCGCTAATTCAATATGCTCACCTACACGTTTTAAGGGAATACGATCTTTCATTTTTTTCTCTATGCCTAAACCTGGGGGCGCTAAACGTGACCATGCACCTTTTGTTGGGAAAGGTCCTGGTGCTATTGCAATTGTTCGGATTCCATATTTAGCCCACTCCACTGCCAATGAACGGGTCATGGCTAAAACACCGGCCTTAGCGCATGCAGAGGGAACAACATAACCTGAACCAGTCCAAGCATAGGTTGTCACAATATTTAATATAACACCGGCCTTATTTTTACGCATCACCTTGCCCACCGCTTGCGTGCAATGAAAGGTGCCATTTAATACAATATCCACAACCGTCTTAAAAGCATTTGAGCTTAGGTTTTCAGTAGGACTAATAAAGTTACCTGCGGCATTATTGAGCAAAATATCAATCTTTCCAAATTTGGAAACGGTTTCTTTCACCATCGCTTCAACTTGATCAGGATCTCGCACATCACATGAGATAGCCAAAACTTTACCGCCATGTTTGCTTAACTCTTTTGCCGTTTCATCAATTACATTTTGGCGCCGGCTAGTAATCACTAGATCGGCTCCTAGTTCAACAAAACGTGTTGCCATGGATTTACCTAAACCTGTACCTCCACCCGTAACTACAATCTTTTTTCCTTTTAATAATTGAGCATCAAACATCTTTTTTTCCTATTGATTGAGCAATAATCTAAGCCCTATAAACAAAAAAGCCCCCCGGAAATCCGAGAGGCTTTTTTATTTTATCACCAATTAATTAATAATTAGTTATTATTACCATCGTGGTCATTACCATCGTGGTCATTTTTATTTCCAGCTTCATATTCGGCAGGGTCAATAGATCCATCGCCATTGGCATCTCTTTTATCAAATCCTTCATCGAAATTTGGATCTTCATTTCCTTCAGGATCTTTACCAAACATAGCTCGTGCTTCATCTCGTGAGATGAGGCCATCACCATCGGCATCCACAGCTCCAAATGGAGGTGGTCCACAATGATCTGGGTTATCTTCGCAGTGTTGGTCCATATCTTGACCTGAACCCATTCCAGCACCACATTGGTTGCAATGGAAATGTTCTTCACCTTCATCGCCTGAAAAAACATAATCACAGGCATCTCCACCATCATGTTTGTAACCACATGTATCACCAGCTTTAGGTCTGCAATGCTCTGGATTAGCATCACAGTGTCCACGCCAATCATCATCAGTATTTCCTACAAAGTCACATCCTTCATATCCACATTGTCCACCTTGGTCGTCATGATCTCCACCTTGGTCACCATGATCTCCGCCTTGATCGCCATGATCTCCACCTTGGTTACCACCTTGGTCACCATGATCTCCACCTTGGTCACCATGGTCATCGCCACCGCTTGGTTTCCAGTCCTTCCAATTATCATAGTCATCGTAGGCAGCCATCCACTCTTCATTACTTTCTTTAGATTCATCTACAGCCCAATCATTTTTCTTGTACTTATGTACACTCTTCATAACTGAAGGGTTGTAAGGTGGGCATTGGCCGCTGCAAACACATGCAGCATGTAAGGCAGCCTTTATAGCTTCTTGCGGATCATTGGTATCATCCATAACACCATCGTGTGCACCTTTAGCTTCGGCTTTACAATCATTAAACAATTGTTCATCCCAATCGTCTCCCTGTTCAGCATTTGCTCTTGCTACAGCTGCAGCTGCTTCAAAAGCTTCATTAGCATCACCAGTTTCTTGGAATTTTTGCATATATGCTTGAGCTTCAGGAGGTGGTTGTTGATCACCTTGTCCTTGATCCTGGGCAAACATCATTGTTAAACCAATGAGTCCAACCAGTATTGTTTTAATTAACTTCATTTCATCCTCCTTGACGAGTTATTGTTAATATATTAATGTTACTTTCATCAAGTTTTCCCAATCTCCGCATAAAAGGTATTAAATCTATTTCTTTTTTTTTCATTTTACTGTGATTCCGCTCACATTTATTCACTTTGTTGAATTAATTCACTTAATTCTTTAGTAAATCGGTTGAATTCTAATTCAAAGGCACCATAGTAGGCGTTGACTTCATAAAAATATTTTGCCGCATCTCGATCAACAATATGACTATTACCATTTAGAACTTGAGCGGTTGGGAATAAAATCTCGATCCCAGCCTTAAAATAATCAAAGGTTAGTTCTAAATCAGGGTTCATTTCTAGCAACTTTTTCAGAATCAAAACCTCATATAATCTACGCTCATACTTAGGTTCTGATTCTGTAAGAAGAATTGTAAAAACATCTTCATCAGGAGTGGCACCTAATGTATTTAATTCACCTAATGCGTTTTTGTATGAATCGAATGATTCCTCTATTGAAATATAACCAGTTAATGCTGTGGGTCGAACGAACGGTTTTTCAAAGGTCGCTTTACCTTCTAGTGAATAGGTTAGTTGGAGGGTTTGGCCAGTAGGTATATTTATTATTTCTGGTGCAAGTGGAGATACTTCAAATCCAGCGGGATCAACAGATGATGTACGGAAATACAATATTTTTTCTGGGTCAATATGTTGTGAGTAATTAAGCTTACTAATAATATCGAGCATCATTCTTTTTACAATTATTGATTCTCCAGGAATTTTATTTTCTAGCAATGACTTATAAGGTTCTTTGCTAGCTAGAGTTACATCTTTCTTTGCGCGATTTTCAACTTCTTGTTTAATACTCTTAAAAACAGGGCTATCATATATAAAATTCAAATCATAAATATCCGAATTTTGTACCCGATATGAATTCGGGAATGATTGATTATCCATCATATTAAATCGTTCTGCGTCTTGCGGTATCACCCGGCTAAAATTGCTTTCACTTTCAGTAATAATATGCGGGGTAATTACTACAATTACTTCTTTTCTTGTAAACTTATCACCCGACACAGAAAAGAAAGTTTTGAGAATAGGGATTTTCCCAAGAATCGGCACACCACCTTCATTTTCCGTTACCTTTTTATTGATCAAACCACCAATAATAAACGGTGTGTTATTTGCTACTCTAACAAAAGACTGAACCTTCCTATTGTTAATAATAGGAGCCGATGCCACATCATCACCACCAGCAGCACCAATACGTTCTTCCGTT
>ENA-UPTF01000731-UPTF01000731.1-marine-metagenome-genome-assembly--contig:-NODE-731-length-22261-cov-2.760728_pt1 | contig 22261 bp, 13 predicted proteins | sample MGYA00238166_ERZ767019 | MGnify/ENA primary metagenome ERZ767019 (study PRJEB28930, sample SAMN06266391) | marine metagenome | isolation source: Sea water from 250 m depth | place: Atlantic Ocean | study... | reverse complement strand
GGAGAGCATGAGAAAAAAAGGGTTGTCTGAATTGTTCCGTATAAAACTTTCAGCCTCTTCAGCTAAGCGATCCGCCAGATAATCGCCTTTTTTACCCGAGAGTGGCTGTTTTTTATGGAGCGTCTGACCTGTTGACGGAATTTTCCATTTGCCGGTAAATGGAAAGAAATAACTCCCTGGCGCCCCATAATCCCGCCCGGCGACATTCACATCAAACCCCTGATGCTCCGGATAATAGTAAGTCTCCGTTCCCAAATGCCATTTGCCCATGAAAGCGGTCTTGTAGCCATGGCCTCTCAAAACTTCGGCAATCGTCACTTCTTCAAGGGGCAGGTTCGAAATATATCGGCCCTCTTTCATTTTATGGCCAGTTCGACTCCAACGACCGGACGGAAGCCATTGGGTCAGTAAAAGCCGAGCCGGATACTTCCCTGTCATTATGGCTGCTCGAGTCGGTGAACAGACAGTGCAAGCCGAATAGGCGTCGGTAAAACGGACACCCTCTTTGGCCAAGCGATCAATGTTTGGTGTCTGATAATAATCACTGCCATAACACCCCAGATCACGCCACCCCAGATCATCGATTAAAAAAAAGACAACGTTTGTTTTTGGCTCGGCTAATATACCTTGCTGAAAAAAACCAAACAACATGGCTGGCAAAAAAAGAACTCTTTGAATTTTCATTTTAGATTATTCCTTGGCCGGCAAAGCCGACTGCCATCCCCTAGCCAAACGTTCGGACAACTTTACGATAACAGATCTGTTTTCCCCCTCGTCTGCAACGTTACTCATTTCAAAAGGATCATCCTCAAAGTCATATAACTCTCGACCGACAATATCCTTCGATTTCCAATCCTGCCACTCCACATATCGATACCGTTTTGTTCGAAATGCATATCCCATTATGTCACCGTGCTTAGAATGACGATGCCCTTTAACCGAACGAGGATACTGGCTAAACACTGCACTTTTCCATGGTTGATTTGGGTTTTTCAGGATTGGCAAAAAACTCGTTCCTTCCAATTTTCGCGGGATCGGAAGTTCCACCACATCACAAAGTGAAGGATACACATCCACCAACTCAACAAGGGCGTTTGATTGGGCACCGGAATAATTTGGGAGTGAAAAAATTAACGGCACCCGGGTCGACAATTCAAAGTTATTTGCCTTTGTCCAAAGTCCCTGTTCTCCCAAATGAAACCCATGATCCCCATAAATCATGACTACTGTTTTCTCTGTTAGTCCGTTTTCTCCCAAAGTATTCAGTAATCGCCCAACTTGGGCATCGATATAACTCACACAGGAATAGTAGCCATGCCTTAATTCCCGAATTTTGCTATCACTTAATTTGCCGTTTTTTGGAACATCCGTATATCCCTCCAACTCCATCCAACTTCGAGTCGCCAATTCCGGTGCCTCTTTAGGGTGTCTCGCATTTCCAGGCATGGGGATATTATTTCGTTCGTATAGATCCCAATATTTTCTTGGAGCATTAAATGGCAGATGTGGTTTTCGAAACCCAACAGCCAAAAAAAACGGCTGCTTCCTATTGGACATCTGACGCAAAGCTTTAACTGCCGCGTTCGCAACAATGCCGTCAATATATGCATCATCCGACACATCAGCAGATTCCGACGCGGAACGTTTCAAACCGGTTCCTTTTAAATTATTCGGCAGTACATATCTCGTTTTGGGATCGCGCGTCGTATCGTATTGCGGTTTGATCGACCAAGAGACAGGGTCCTGGGACGGTTTTCCTCCGCCATGGAAAATTTTACCGATGCTTTGTGTGAAATAGCCGTTATTTTTAAAATATTGAGGCAGTGTTACTGCGTTCGGCCTAGCTTTGCGAAAATGTGTACCCAAATCCCATACTTGAATTGTGTCGGGCCGCAACCCAGTCAACATCGAAAGACGAGATGGACTGCAAACGGCCTGCTGGCAGTAGGCCCGATTAAAGACAATGCTCCGCTTAGCCAAGCGATCAATATTCGGAGTTTTTGCCACCTTGTCACCATAGCACCCCAATGCGGGCCGCAGATCATCAATTGCTATAAAAAGAACATTGAGCCGATTTTGGCCAAGTGCATCGAGCCCAACTAAAAAGACAAAACTAACAAAAGCCAACAACCGAGTTGCACTCATCTCATTCGAAAAAATAGTTCCAGTAGTTCAATTTTAAATGTTTCTTGGAAGGTTGAGCGCCATTAAAACATTCGTTGATCTCGATTTTTAAGCGTTCGAGATTTTTCGGATCCAAGAATGGATCGTCTGTTTCTTTACGCCATTTTTCCAAATTCTGTTTCAATAGATTCAGATGGTTCTCATGTGTTCCGTTATTAGCTAGGTTTCGAAATTCAAAGGGGTCAGACTTCAAATCGTACAATTCAAATTCTGGCGGTTGTTTCATTAACGCATAAGCACTTCGAACCGGCTCCTCTGCCTGGGCAATTACTTTTTGTAATCCAGGAAAAAACCGATTCATTGTAAAATCGTAGCCCGGATTAATTTGATTTGGTTGTAAATTATGAATCAGCTTAAAACGTCCATTCCGAACAGTTCTTTGCGGGAAAAAATTGTGGGCAGAATGCGTGTGGTATTCTGTGAACAAGTATTCCCGCCAACTTTTTGATTTTCCCTGCAAAAGGGACAAAAGAGATTTTCCCGACAAACCATTCGGTTGCGCTACTCCCGCCACATTTAAAATCGTTGGCATTAGATCCAAAGTGGAAATCAATTCATCCCGAACCCCCTGTCCCTTTCCTTCGCTAAACCCAGCCTTATCTTTCCAATACATAATCAACGGGATACGGACACCTCCCTCATAAGAAGTTCGTTTTCCCCTCAACATATCCCCACCGTGATCTCCAAGGTAGATAATCAACGTCTCATCCCATTTACCGGACTTCTTTAGCACATCCAACAAACCTTCAATCAATGAATCCAAACGGCTCATGCAATTGTAATAACTCGCGGTTTGCTCCCGTAATTCCAGAGTGTCGATCCCAAAATATGACAAGGCCTTCACATCTTTTCCTTTCAAAGTTTGTTTGGGAATACCGCCAGTTTTATTGATAAACGGCCTATGAGCATCGGGGTAATTAACACTCAGAAAAAAAGGTGCATTTGATTCGGTAATAAATTCATTGGCAGCTTTAGCGTAATCGCCAAGCTTTGAGCGTGAAAAATTAGCAGACGGAATTTTCTTGAAATCAAACGGAAATGCCGAGGCCGGGTTGATGTGTAATTTACCGATAATTCCCGTTCGATAACCGCCTTCTTTTAAACTCCGAACCAAGTTGGGCGTCTTTTCATCGTATAAACGAAATTTCCATGTCGCCAAACCAATTTGCCCGTTTTGATGGGGATACAAGCCGGTCAACAAAGCGGCTCGGGATTGACTGCACCCCGCCTGTGGTACATACGCTCGGTTAAATCGAACCCCTTGAGCAGACAACTGATCCAATGCGGGAGTCTGTACATACGGATCTCCGTAGCAACCAAGTTCGGGTCCATTATCTTCGGAGACAATGAGAAGAATATTCGGTCGATTGGCTTCAAGTTCCAACGCCTGCCCGAGCGCAACAAAAAATAGCAGAAAAATACGAAATCTGGATTGAATCAACAGCACTATTTTAAGAATTCCTTCTTCTTTGCCAAGGCATCCAGTTCACTTAATTTCAGTCGCACACTAACGATGTAAGGCAATTCACCTTTCGTCCAATGACCGTACGTAGTCGTTACCAACGTATCGTCAGGCAAGATTTCAACTGGTGGATAGGCGCAATCAGCGCTTTTGGTATTGTCCATCAAACGAACCCGATACTGACCTTCCCTACCGCTCAAAATATCGGAATACGAACCAACCCAAGCCACCCAGTCGCCAAAGGTCGGAGTCTCGTGCGTGCGGTCACGGAATGAAATAAACAACCTACCATCGGCAGTGTAACGCGCCGTGTGGCGATCACCGGTTAAGGATGCTGGAAGTTCTCTGGGACTTGTCCAAGTTTTACCTTCATTATTTGAAAAAATGACATATGAATTTCGGCGTCGAGAATTTTCGCGAAGCAGAACACAGAGTTGCTTTCCATCAGGCGAACGAATTATTCCCGGTTCGCAAAGGTGTATATCATTGCGTGCCAAAATTGCTTCGGGATGCGTCCACGTCAAACCTCCGTCTTTGGAGAACGTTTTATATAGCGTAAAAACCGGATTCTTGATTCGTGTATCTACGTCTTTAAAAAAACGCCCGTCATCGTGGAACATGGCCATATAATGTCCTTTCCCTGTCTTCACTTTTTCAAGGCATCCCATCACAACGATTCCGCCCCAATCACCAACTTGCTTTAACTCGCTCCAATCATCTCCGTCATTCTCGCTGAATGCCAAACGGGCAGGATAAAGACCCGACCACATGATGAGACGTTTTTTTCCTTTCGCATCGATGACACGATGAATAGTCGGAACCTCTTTGCTTGTTTTCCAGCTTTTTGGTGTCGGCAAACGCTCTCCCCAAGTCCTTCCCCCGTCCGTGCTTCGTTTATAGACAATTCCGCCTCGACCGTGGCCTTTTGGATAAACGATCAACATTGTTTTATTATCCTCCAAAAGCACGGTTGTCGGGTGCCCGAGATATTGCCCTTTTTCACGATCTACAATCACTTGCCGGTGCGTTTGCTTGGCCAGGTCGATGGTTGGAATCGTATAACCCTTTGACATCGGCTCCTCTGCGGCCAGACAAACCTGAAGCAACAAACTTACTGCCGCACCCTGAGCCAGTTGTTTTTTCATAGTTTAAATTTTTCCGGCGTCAGCCAATTCGCTTTCGAGTTTTTGTTTGTATGCGCGATTAGCCTTCTCGTCTACAAGTGCGCTCTCTCCATAAAAAATAAAACCAAGCGCACGGCGACTTCGGCTCTCGCTCCTATTCGCTTCGGCTCTGTGAATGGTCATCGCGTGATGCGCCAGCAGATCTCCCGGTTGAGCAATACACATAACTTCGTGAGATCTATCTAGCTCGGTTCCAAAATTAGATATTCCCTGCGAAAAACCAAGTGTTTGGGTTCTTCGATGAGGGCGCAATCCATTTTTGTGTGATCCTTTCACGTAGCGGACACATCCGTTTATTTCATCGACGACGTCGAGTGCTATCCACATGGTTAAAGCCAAGCACGGCTCCAACATGAAATAAAACCCGTCTTGATGAGGAGGTGTCGCTTGGCCAAGCACAGGAGGTTTATTGAAATACTGAAGATTCTTACCGACCACCGCTTCGGCCAACAACTCTTCGGCCAAGCGCTTGGGTTTTCCGTGACATAGATGACCAAAAAACGAATCATGATCGTGCATTCGTTGAATTTGTTTCAATGAATCTAACCGATCTTTGTCTTCATAAAACACTTCAGTAGGAGCAAGTGTTGGAATAACTTCGCGAATGAAGCGATCCAAATTGATCTCAATTTCACCCAACTCTGCGGCATTAAAAAACGATGGGATTGCAACAAACCCGTCATCGTTAAACGCACGCATTGATGCTGACTGTTCTTCCATTCTTTAAGGGCTAAGGCAGGCAGAAAGCATCGCCCTTTCCTCTCTAAAACCAAAGCTCAAACAAAAAAAAGGCGCACGATGGCGCCTTTCGAAATCGGTTTGTCTGCTAACTTAAGCCTTAGCGGCTTCGTAGTTTGCTGAAACAGCATCCCAGTTAACCACGTTCCAGAATGCCTTGAGGTAGTCCGGTCGGCGATTTTGGTACTTGAGGTAATAGGCGTGCTCCCACACATCGCAACCGAGGATCGGGGTGCGGCCCTCCATCAGCGGCGTGTCCTGGTTTGCCGTGCTACAAACACACAAACTCCCGTCCTCTTTGACACACACCCATGCCCAGCCACTGCCAAAGCGCGTCGCGCCGGCGGACTCGAACTTGGCCTGAAAATCGGCAAAACTACCGAACTCCGCATCGATCGCATCGGCCAACGTGCCGCTGGGCTCACCGCCGCCATTCGACCCAAGCACGGTCCAGAACAGCGAGTGGTTCGCATGCCCGCCACCGTGGTTGCGCACCGCGCCGCGAATCCCCTCCGGCACGGCATCAAGGTTGCTCACCAGTTCCTCGACCGACTTGGCTTCCAACTCGGCGTTACCAGCGATGGCCTCGTTGAGTTTAGCTACGTAAGTGTTGTGATGTTTGCCATGGTGAATTTCCATGGTCTGCGCGTCGATGTGCGGCTCCAGCGCATCGTGCGCGTACGGGAGGTCAGGGAGTGAATGTGCCATGATATTTTGTATTTATAAAGTTAAAGTCCCACAGGCCAAAAGCCCACTTGGCCATGCGGCAGATATGCTATCATAGCCTACCGGCCACACAAGTTCATATTGTTGGGTGCTCGGCCAAGTTAGGAATGACTGTCCTCTGGCGTCCTCTCGGAGCCACTGGGTCATGGGCTCTACCCCTTGGTCAAGTTTACAAAATTCTCGAGAATCTTGAGGCCGACTTTTTGACTTTTTTCTGGATGAAACTGGGTGGCGAAGACGTTTTCCCGCCAGACAGCTGAAATGAATTCTACTCCATAGGTAGTGCGCGTGGCCGCGATTGAGTCATCCTCCGGCTGCGGATAAAAACTGTGCACGAAGTAAACGTGACTGCCGTTCTCAACGCCGCTAAAAACCGGGCACTCCGGCTGGACGATCTCAATTTGGTTCCAACCAATCTGCGGAATCTTAAGCTTTTGGCCATCCGGGAAACGCACCACCTTGCCCGCAAACAGGCCCAGCCCAGTGGCGCTACTGTCGAATTCCTCGCTCCGTTCGAACAGCGCCTGATAGCCGATGCAGATGCCAAGGAACGGTCGGCCAGTGCCGACAAACTCCCGAGTGGCCTCGAGCAATTCCTGCCTCTGCATGGCATTGACACAGTCGTCGAACGCGCCGACGCCGGGTAGCACCACGGCTGAGGCGTTCTTCATGCCGTCGGGCGACTGCACCAAACGAACATTGCCTCCAACGAAACGCAGAGCCTTTTCCACGCTTCGCAAGTTTCCGGCGCCGTAATCCAGCAGGGCAATCATTGAACGCGCTTGAGCCAGCCTTTTGGGTGGTGCGTGATTAGGAAGCGTTTACAGCGATCGTGGTCGATTTCGAACTCCGGATGGTTGGTCAGATATTTCTCGAGCGCTGGCAGGGGACCCGGGCGGCCTTTTCGAAACATAAACAACTCGTCGATGATGCCGTCCTGCACAAGGCAGTAGCTGCCGACCGTCGTCATCGGCGCGTAAATCTCAAGTTCCTTCGCGACATGTGCCTCAGAGTGATCGCTATCGAGAATCACCAATACGGGCCCATCGGCCTCCTCGGCCATTTTGCCGATTTTCGCGGCAATTTCGTCCGACAACGAGCTTCCAACGAGGTACGTCACTCGCGGGTGCGACAGGTCATGCAGTTTCTCGATGTCCACCGACACAACCTTGCCTTCCGCGCCCATGAGATCGAACAACTGCGCATAAAAGTAAGCCGAACCGCCGCGATTGGTACCGCACTCGATGATAAGCGACGGCTTCACATCGTGGATCGTCTCCTGCGCGATCCATAGATCGAACGTGTTTTGCCAGATCGGCTTGCCGAGCCACTTGCTCTTGCCGAAGTTATTTGTCTTGGTAACGAGTTGGTGAAAAAATAGCTTCTCCACGGCACGCGCAAACAACGCGTTATAGAGGGAGATCACCAGACTGCGAAGGCGCATGTACATATCGATCCAGGCAGGCGGCCAACCGATTCCGCCAGGCGCGAACCGTATGGCCAGAGCCCCGCAGTGGCAACCTCTGTTTGTCTCTTCCCACTTTTCGTTTGAGTTGTGAAGAATCCCATCACCCAATCAATTCGCTGCTGGAGCGAGTGGCGCCGCCAACAAAAACTGCATGGCAACTTCGCCCGCGCCGACGCGCGAATGCAGGCAAACCGAGTGATTCTTCCAGCACGGTTCCACAGCATCGCAGCAGCCAGACGCCTCGTCCACGAGGCTCAGATCACCCAAGCCGACGATGCCTGGCAGGTGCGGTTGACGAACAGCGGGTTGAGTTTTTTCTGGCCAAGCGAGCCAGATCAAAACCTGTACTTTGTCATCGAGCAGGAATTCTCGGCAGCCAACCCACACCACTACACCACTACACCCATCCGCCTGTCTCCGGAGAGCACCGTGCTCGATGTCGGCGCGTGTGAGGGTCTATTTGCTTTTCGTGTGCTCAAGAAATGCTTGGCCAGGCGAGTGGTCTGTTTTGAGCCAAGCGAGCGGATGGCCGTACTACTCCAGCGCGGAGCAGAGGCCAACGACCTGGGCGATGACATCACCATTGAACGCAGTGGCGTCGGCAACCAGACCGGCCGAGCACGAATGATCACCGGTGACAACCCGGACGCCGGTTATCTCGAATACCTCCCTAGCGACGCACCGCAAGCTGACGCCGTGCCGGTCACAACTCTCGACGACTACTGCCGCAGCCACCACCTTACACTTGGCCCGGACGACCTCATCAAGGCCGACGCTGAAGGTGCCGATCTGGACGTGCTGCTCGGTGCTAGGGAGCAGATTCGAAACGGCGCACCGCAACTCGCCATTACGACCTATCACGTGGACGACCACGCCGAACGAATGATTGCATGGCTGCGCGAGATTCGGCCGGATTATTCGCTACGGCTCAAGGGCTTTTCATTTTGGACCGCCAAGCCGCGCCCGGTGCTGTTGCAAGCCTCCACGCTCCGATGAGTGACTCACCCCCAATGATCGTCGGGCTTGGGGAGGCGCTTTACGACATGCTGCCAAGTGGTCCAGAGCTTGGCGGCGCTCCACTTAATGCCGTTGTACAAGCTTACCAACTCGGAACCCTTATCGGAGGTAACGCGGCAATAGTGGTCAGTCGCATCGGCCGTGATAAACTTGGCGAAACGTTGCTCGGCGAACTTGCCTCACGAGGAATAAACACTTCATTCATTCAAATCGATCCCGACACTCCAACCGGCACTGTCAAAATCACACTGCAAGGAACCGAGCCGGTATACGAAATTATCCGCGACGTCGCCTGGGATCGGCTCTCTTGGGATGATTCACTGGCTGGCTTGGCCAGACGTTGCGATGCAGTTTGTTATGGCACCATGTCACAACGCACAGAACTAGCCCGCTCAACAATTCAACAGTTCGTCAATACGGCCACTCAAGCAGTCCGGTTGCTCGATTTAAACCTTCGCCAGGACTACTTTTCTGTTGAGGTGCTTGAAACCAGTTTCCGCGCCGCCTCGATCGTCAAGATGAATGAAGAGGAACTAACAATTGTCGCCTCACTCCTCAGTCTCGACCAAACGTCAGAGCCCATTCCAAGGCTCATCGATCAATTCGAACTCGACCTGTTCGTACTGACACGCGGCAAACTCGGCACCGCACTGTATGCCACCGACTCGATTGTAATTGGCCAGGCAGCACAATTCGAACCCGAACCAAACGCCGACTCGGTCGGCGCCGGTGATGCGTGCAGCGCAGCGGTTCTGCATGGTATGATTCGTAACTGGCCACTGCAAAAGACGGCCGATTTGGCCAATCGGCTTGGGGCCTTCGTCGCCTCCCGCAAGGGTGCCACTCCGATACTCCCGGCCGAATTATTACGGAACGGTATAAGTTGATTCCCGCTTTACACCGGAGCGGCTTGCACTCAGTCTCCCGGCCTCGCGCGGCGCACGTCGCGTGCCTCCACGATGAGCAAGGATAAAAAAGACGAAAAGGATTCAATGAGCAAACTTGAGGAACTATTTCTCAAGTCGCGAACGATCATGCTGTACGGCGAGATTAACCAGAAGGTAGCCCGCGAATTCTGCACCAAACTGCAACTACTCGCCTCCGAGTCGGACGACGACATCACGGTGTATGTCAACTCGCCCGGCGGCCACGTGGAGTCGGGTGACAGCATTCACGACATGATCAAGTTCGTGAAGCCGCGCGTAAAAGTCGTCGGTACCGGCTGGGTCGCCAGCGCCGGTGCGCTCATCTATGCCGCCCCGCCGCTCGAGGATCGCTTCAGCCTACCGAACACCCGTTACATGCTGCACCAACCCAGCGGCGGCGTCGGTGGCCAGGCATCGGACATCAGCATTGAGGCGGAACAGATCGTTAAGATGCGCGAACGGCTCAATCAGATTTTTGCTGACCAAACCGGTCAGCCGATCGAGACAATTTCCAAAGATACCGACCGCAACTTCTGGATGACACCGGAGGAGGCAAAAGAGTACGGTCTCGTCGGGAAAATTATCCAATCCAACGACGAGCTGTAATCCGCATCCACGCACTACGGATTAGCTAGAGTCACCAACCTGAAGAACCGCTCACGACTAACCCGCGGAGAGATCGTGCGTGATACCTTCCCGCTCGTTTTTGGAAAGAAATTGCTCAAAGGCTGCCACGTTTGATCAAGCGTCAGGCTGGCTTGCAGTGAATAACCTCTCCCCTGCACTCCCGTAAAACTCACACGCAGCATACCGTTGCCCAATCGTGTCACGGTCAGAACTAAGTCATCCGCCGGCTTTGCCAGGCCGGAATTGTCGCTCCCTGGGCTGCCTCCAGGAATTGTGCCGACTCTGAAACCAAGCTCACTGTCGGTATCTAGGACCAACGACAAACCCAGGCCATCGGCATGCAGCGGCCAAGGCGCAGCGTCATCATAAGTGACACTTAGCACCGGTGCGCCGATCCCGGCCGATAAGGTGATTGTCTCCCCGTCATTGGCCAGCCTGCCATCGAAGACTCCATCCACAACCAAGCCGGGATAACGGATTTGCAGCGCAGCTTGGTTTTTACCGACTAGAAAAAGCTCGCCAGGTGCAAGGGTGCTTCCCTCGGGAAAAACAAACTCGATGCCAGTCGTGAAAAACAGACCGCCCAAGTCCAGTGTCGTTTGACCTACATTTTTCAACTCGAGAAACTCCAGATCGCCGGCAGTCACGTCCTCTTGGTCAAGCGGGTGGTACATGATCTCGTTGAATGCCAGACCCGTGTGAAGATCGCCCAGATTTGGTTCGCCGGCGACAAACTCCAAAGGCGATGACCAGTGGCTCCACGCCATCGTGCCGTTGCGCACCCGCACGCGGGCGCGATAAGTGCCGCCCTTGCGGATAATGCTTTGCGGGACAGCCACGGTCCCGACGAACTCATCAGCCTCCAGTTCCCAAACCGGGTTAACCTCATACTTCCACGGTTGGCCAAGCTCGAAAAATGGCGTCTTGGGATTGGACACCTCAGCCAGCCGCCATTGGATGCCGGTGAACTTGCTACTGTTGCTTGGCCGACCCGGTGCAAAGGAAGTGCTTTTGAACTGCAGCTCGTTCAGTGGAAAACCGTTCGGGCCGGAATAGACAACGGAAGGCGTTTTGGGAATATCTGTGAACTTCGCCTCATACTCAAGGTAGTTGTAGCCGTAGCCGTGCGGATCACCGTCACCGATACTCCATCGCCCAGTATCCGTATCGGTCATAAACCCAAGCATGTGTTGCATCATGCCCTCGTGATCCTTGCTATTGAGCCGTCGCGTCCACGTGCCGCCGCGGTTGCTTTGGCTCTTCGGCGAAACATAAAACTGCCCACGATGACTACCAGCAGTTCGAGGATGGTAATTCCACATGAACTGATCAACGTCAACAAAGGTCAACGAGGCGCCCGGCGGATTGATAAAGCGTGCATGCTCGTCGATGAACTGGCCGATTTGACCACCGGTCGGCGAGTCATCGTCAAGCAACAGGTCGAGTAACTCGCGGGCGCGGTTCTTGAACTCGATATTCAAGATTTTATGCCGACTCAGACATCGTTCGATATTGATAGCTCCCTGCCAATGTGTCTCCGGGATGATCAACATGTCCAGATCCCAAGGCACCGGGTACCAATGATCGTCCGGGTGGTGGTAAAAGACCTTGTTCCACCCTTCGCGAATATCCACATTACTGATGATCCGGTTCACACAACGAAACGTGTAGTACGTCGGCAGATGGAGATGATCGCGCCACCACTGGAGCGACTGCGAGCGACTGTAGCCACTGCGGAAGCTGTTCCAGTCCGATGAATTGATGGATTGCGTCGGGCCTTGGTTGCGCTTGTCACCGTTACCGCCCTCAATCTTATACACATTGCCATCCGGCAAGCCGCGCTCATCGAGAAACCGACTGTCAGTATGCTCGACGTACAGGTAAAGACCCCATAGATCACCCTCGTATTGGGCGTTACGCGAACTGGTCGGCGCCTCCTTGGCGTCGTCTATTACACGAAAATGGATGAAGTGAGTCTCGGGCGCCAGGCCACCGGCCAAATTGTACAACTTAAAACCGATTGCCTCCTCCATCCCGGCCATGCCGCGATTGACCGGCATCCACGGCGCAGCACAACCATTAAGGTTGATCGTCCTCTTCGGTTGCTTGTACTTCCTGCCGTAATTATCCCGCGCCTGCAAACCGTGCGTACGGTTAAAATACAGGCGCCATTTGTTCTTCCCAGAAACGTAGGTGGAAAACTCTCCACGATTCCGGAACTCAATGTGATCATAGACCTTGCCGTCGTAAACCAATGTACCTTTGAAATGCACCGTGTCGAATGAGCCATTGTATTGCGAATTGATGACGTCATTGCCATTTGCAATCAGATGGTAAGTCGGCAGTGAATCCATTACGCTTGATGGGAAGGTTTCCTTTTGTTCGCCCACACGATTCGAACCGGACCAAGTCGGCACCCCATTATAACAGAAGTAGGCGAAGTTTGGCTGTTCATCGTCGGCGTAAGGCAAAGTCACCGAGTTGCCCAACTTATCCTCAACCCGGATTCGATAACGCACGAGGGTGCGGTGCTTCTGCACACTTCGCGGAATTAATGCCGAAAAAATCAAGTCATCCACCGTAGCATCTCCATCTGACCCCCCATCGGTCATCGGCAACTCCAACCACCCTTTTTCATAGCTCCCGTCAGTTTTCCGGATATAGCGCCCGGGCTGAACCGCTTGATATGACAACGTCACGGAGGCGATCCCATCGGGATCAGTGATCTTGGCAGAGACGCGCAATGGTTCATTCGCACGTGGCTGCTCTGGCTCGTGCCTGACCTGTCGGGTTTGTGGCGGTGCGTTGACAGAGTACACAGAATTAACTGCAGCGGGAGTCGGTGTCCCCGAAACTTCACCGGGGTCAGGTGTGCGCAACTCGGCATCGATCGAGAAATCGCTGCTACCCAGCGTGGTGTTCAGAGCATGGATGGCGATAATGTTTTTACCCGGTTCCAGGAGTTTATCCGGATTCGAAATCAAAAACTCCTCCCACGCAGCCTCGTGGCTATTCGCAAACGAGTTGTAACGGAGCACACCTCCGGGGACGCTAACACGTGCGACCTCCTTGCCGTTGATCCATATCACCGCACCATCGTCCACGTATACGCGCAATGCCAACCGCGCTGGAATCTCGTTAGCGCTCACATCGAATACTCGGCGAAGATATACGGATGAAAAGTTGTTCTGCATCGAGATTGTCGTGCTGTCGTCGCCATCGCCGTAGCCAATTGGCGCCCGACCATTTTTCCAAGTGTTGTCTTCGTTGAAATCGAGCTTTCGCCAGGCCGATCTCGGTGAAGACGCCTCGCTACTGCCTGCGCGGTACCGCCAGCGCGATTGGCCGGAAGCAATGAAGATGACAGGTTCACTGGCAGACGCCCGAAGACCAGAAGAACGCCATGAACCACCCAGATCGTTGTCGAGTGAGGGATGAATCAACTCCATCGAACTGCCTGCGCCACTCGCTGCAGTTGGCCAGGGAAAACCAGATCGGTAGTCCACCCGGTCAACGCTCTGGTCGGCCACATCACGTAGTGTCAATACTTCACCATTTGAAAGACGATTGATGTACGGCCCAAATACAACCGACGCACTTAGCTTGAACTTACGCCGAAGTTCCGCCGGGTTTTCAGCCAGGACCAGATAACCGCCTGACTCAAGAGAAGTATTCGCCGGAAAGGTGTATTTTATGCCGTTGGAAAAACGCCAGCCAGACAAGTCGATGTTCTTTCCGCCGGCATTATGAAGCTCAACAAACTCAATCGCATCCGTTTTAGGATCGGCGTCATAATGAATCTCGTTGATGACGACCTCGCCCAAAACCGTGCCCGAGCAGATGAACGCAAGCCCAGCAATGGTTCGAAGCCAAAAACAACTCATCGATGCGCTAAGGGATGGCTGGTGTTATCAGCCTGAAGAACCGCTCAGGACTAACCCGCGGAGAAATCGTGCGTGACACCTTTGAGCTCGTTTTTGGAAAAAAATTACTCAAAGGCTGCCACTCCTGACCGAGCAACATACTGGATTGCAGCGAATAACTCTTCCCCTGTACTCCCTCAAAACTCACCCGCAACATACCGTTGGGTAAACGAATGAGTTCCAGCTTCAAGCCGCTCTCTGCATCGTGGGGATCGGTTCCAGCGGCGTACTCTTGCAAGTTGGTCAAGCGATCCCCATCGGCATCAAGTAACGCATCGCCCGCGTCCTGCAAATCGAACCCTTGAGCGATCTCCCATCTATCTGGCATGCCGTCGAGGTCGCTATCCTTCTCGTCACCTGGCTTGGTCCAATTGCTCGAAGTGTTGCCGTAGGCTGACAAGTTGATGCGCTGGATCGGCACGCCTCCCTGCCCTGGCATCACCGGCCAGGGATCGGTGCCGCTGTACTTCACCTTTTCGACAAGGATGTACGGCACCAGGCCGATATTTGGCGGCAGCGTCTGCGGCGCATCCGGGCGCAACAGCTGCAAACTCTCGCCCGCATTGTTCAGACGGCCATCAAACGGTCCAAGCACTTGTATTGACTTGTCGAGTTCGTACTGTGCTCGCAATTGCGATAGCTCGACGCCACCCACGTACAACGACTCGCCCGCCGGCAGCACGAAGTTGGGCGGGAATGTGAACGAGATCGCATTGGCCAGCTCCCAAGTGTTGCCCGGATTGGCCGGATCAAAGAACGACACGCTCACATCGGAAATATTTTTTAATACCACGTACTCGGCTAAGCCTTCAGCTGGCGCGTACATGATCTCGCTAATAACAATTGGACCAATCAATGGACCGCTGTTTGGCGCACCTTTTCCGGCACGGAATGACGCAATCAGCGAGGGATCCTGCCCTGCACGAACAGGCGTACCAAGTGACTGGTCTACCATCGCAACAAACGGTCCGGTGCCATTCGGAAAACGACCGAGCGACACACCGTTGGCCGACGGTCCGAAGTCAACCTTGTCCGCAAAACGTGCCGGTGTACCATCCAGATCGACCTCGGTAAGCCAGACCTCGTCTCCTCGAGCAGAACTCAACGAAAAACCACTGTCGTCATTCTCGAGCAGGAAAGACTGTTCGTAAAAAACGACATAGCCGCCTGCTGAAATGGTGGTGTCATCCGGGATTCGGTATTTGCGCAGATTGTTGGCGCTGTCGCTGAGGAACCATCCACCAATATCGACCGGCACTTGTCCTAAATTGTGCAGCTCGATGGCATCCTCGAGCGGCAAGTCGGAGTGCGCCATCACCTCGTTGATGACGACTGTTGGCGCCAGACCAATTCCATCACCCGGGGTACCGTGGTAACGAATGCTTGAGTTCCAGTTGGCGGCATTGTTCAAATCGAGTTGCGGATCGATTACCTCGAGCGAACTGCCGTTGCCATCGGCACGACCGGGCCAGTCGCCGCTGTCGCCGTAGTCCACCTCAAACACCCGGTCGCCATCGCCATCGATCAGAGCAATTGTCTCGCCTCCGTTTTTCAACCGGCCCTCGAACTGGCCGTCGGCAAGACGGATACCCACCGTGCCGTATCGCGAGAGAAAAGACTCGCGATTTTTTGCCACGACGATCCGTTCACCCGCAGCAAGCGACAGGTTGCCAAAGCGGTAAGTAATACCTCGATCGAATTGTGCATCGCGCAAATTCACCTCACTACTGCCGGCATTAAGCAACTCGAGATACTCGAACGCGTCGCCACCGATCGGATTATACATGACTTCGCTCAAGCTCAAATTGCCCTTGAGCGGTGACACAGCAGAAGGATCAACCAACATGGCATAGTCGAATCCAACACGGATCGACTGCGGTTTCTCCGTCGCGAGGAACAGACCGCCAGTGACTGCCGGTGTGTCGGCAAAGATCACCGAGCGGTGCAATACCTTCCATGCATCATCGACCTTCCATTCGAATACCAGCGTGTCGCCCTCTCGTACAATTCGCACCGCGATCTGCTCGAGCGAGATGGTCTGCGTCTTGAGCGTGGTGACAGTGCCACTGCGACTTACCTTGCGAACCATTAACTTTGTTCCGTTGTTGAATCCAACGGTGTAGCGCGCCGCGCCCGATCCCTCACCGATCACCGTCATCAGGCCGGCGTCGTAGTCTCCGTACTGTCGCGAAACCAAACGTAGTTTTGCCTGCAATGCCCAGTCGGACTTGGACGGCAATGGGCGGTTGATGAACGGGTACTGCGGATTGGCCTTGGCCAACGGCTTGGCTGCGGTATTGAGCAGCTGCAGCTCGAGCCAGCCGGGCACATCGTCAAGCGAATACCACGCATCCGGCGAAAAATTACGGCGTGGCTTGACGTTCAAAGAAGACCAATAGTCTTCGAGTATCGGGTCGGAAAAACCGCTAAAGCCAGTTGTACCGTATACTGCGGCCTCGCGTTCGACTTGCGAGACCTTGCCCACCTCGTCGGTCACCTTGACGGTGAAGGCATACAGGCCGGGCCGCGTGAACACCGCCTCGGCTCGCGCTTGGCCAAACGGCCTCAACTCGATCTCCCCAAGGTTGCTCGCCGACCAGTCGAACACCAGAGCCTGACCCTCTGGGTCGTATGACTCACGGGCGTCTAGCTTCAGCACGTCGTCCGTCAGGACATTCCACGAGGCCGGTTGAGACTTGAGGACCGCCACCGGCGCAGCGTTGCTGGACTTATTGATCTTGATTTCATCCTGACTACGAAGGTTGCCCCATTGGTCGGTGCCGAGCACCTTGACCGTTTGCTCGCCTTTGTGGAGTTGTATGCCGTTGATGGCCCAGGTGGTGAGGCCGGTCCAAACTGGTTTAGCCTCGGGGTGTCCTTCCACTCGAAGTTTGATCACACCGTAAGGCGAAGTGCCCTTGAGGGCGATACGGTCGCTTGAAAAATTCATCGTGCCACCCTGGTTGGTGGTGATCTCGAATTTCTTGCGCGAGTAGTTGGTACCCAACTCGCTTTTAACCGTGTTGCGACGAGCGGAGAAGAAGGATTTATACTCGCTGGCCCGCGCCGAGTAGGAGCTGCTAACCCGCTCCTCGGCGGCAAGCCATGCATTCATGCGCGGTGAGTTGTAGGTATAGTTCTCGGTAAACTCGGCAAGGTAGGAGTAGAAAAGCCGCTTGTTGTAGGGCTTATTGATATAGCTGCTGAAGCCGGGCATTCCCTGGTATAGTCTCGATGAGGCATTACCGTATGCCAGGTCGCTATCCCAGTGCAGGAACTGGAATTTGCCGTCGTCGTAGCGTTGGTAAAAATAGCCGTTCTTGCCACGCCTCAGTGAGAAGGAGTCCCAGTCATCGATGTAGCCTCGCACCATTGACATGATCATTGTCTGGTGCGGATCAACAAGTCGCTCGATCTGCTCTTGCTTGTAGGATGTTCGGACGGTCTTAAACAGGTTGATTAATGCGCTGTAGTCATCCTCCCACTCATTGGTCCGCTTCATCCACTCGGATCGATAGCGCCCCGGGTTGTCACTACTTTTATAACTCCAGTCGGCATTGCGATTCTGACGATCCCAACTGTCTGTAAACCACCACTCGTCGTCGATGCGGTAGAGGTTGCCCTTGACACCGTCGGTGAAGTTACGGCTCAGGAAATCATTGGCAACCGGCTCGACCTCCTCACGCATTTGCGGTGAACTGCTATTGACCGTAAACCAGATCATCTCGTTCTCGTTCACCACATGCCCCATCAGGTAAAGCATGTAACGGGTCAGACGATTCCTGCTGACGCGGCCATTGGCATCGTCATCCCATGAGAGCTTGTACTTCCCACGGAAACGTCGGTCGTTGGGCATTTTCCACTTACCCCTGTTCAGGTGGTTGCCGCGCGTCCACGGGCTGCCGCTGTTGCGCATCTCACAGTTGTATCGAATATCCTTTTCGTTGGAGATGAATGTGGCGTTGAAGTAATGATTGGAAAGACGCGGAAATTTGTACTTATACTTAGAACTACCGCCGTTGCTGACCGCCCCCATATCGTAGTCGGAAACCACCAGGCGCACCGTTCGCAGGTCTGTCTTGGGCTTGCGATTGTCCACAACGTACAACGCCGGCCGATCCGGCCCCCACTTTGGTTGACTGTGGCTCGTCCCCGACTCGGTTCGGGCCTCCACGTAAAACTGCACACGACGACCGTTGTTTCGGTACTCGGTCAATGTGCCGGTAAAAATACCGTCCCCATCCACCTCGTCTCCGCCACGGCTGCCGTCGTCGTACATTGTCTTCGTTTTCCAGGAACCGGTGTTATTCGAGGAATCGGCACGGTGCCGCACACTTACTGACGACAGCTGATCGACTGATGTGATTCGTGCAGTGACACGCACCGACTGGCTCGACGTTGGTACAGCCGGGCTATGCAGCAGTTCATCCACCTGCGGAGGCGTGTTGGAGGCAAAAGTCGAGTTGCGCTTGCCGGGTGTGCCGAGGTTCTCCGGGATCTCGACCAGGAAACTGCCAGCCACGCTTTTGTCCCATGTCCATGCGATCAGCCTTGGGTTGCCCCGAACCCAGCGGGCCTTAAACTTGATGGTGAGGTCATCATTGCGGCGAATATCAGAACTCATGTCGATCTCCATCCGATTTGGCCTGTTGTCCCCGTGACCATCAGAGATGAGATGCAGTTCCTGACCGTTCATGTATGTCGCCCAGTGGTTACCCTGAGCCAGCCAACCGTTGGCACTTCGATTGTTGGTGGACATCTTGTTCGCGTTTGTGAGGACGTTCTTCTTGGTCCTGGAACTGATGGCTTGAATCTCTGACAGAACGATCTCGGAGTCTCCGACTAGGTGCATATGAAACTCCCGGTAATCGGTGGCGCCACCCATCGTTTTTAACTGCCGCCACCGCCCGGTGGTAGTGTATTCACGAAAACTGCTTTTGGTTGTTTCATCGCTGTCCCGCCAGGCCGACGGCAGGCGATTGTCCGCCCAAGGGTTGACCAATTCCATGCTGCTGCCACCGCCCTTGGTCCAGCCAGGCCAGTTGCCGTGGTTGCTGTATTCAACCTCATCGGCAAGGTTACCGTCGGCGTCCTCAAGCCGCAGCAACTCTCCCGGGTTGCTCAACTCCCCATCGTAGTTTCCCAGTACGTTATTTAACTTGTATACCCGCTGGACATAGTCGGTGTCAGCGGCAACCACCAGATAGCCGCCCGCCGCGATGGATGCCCCGGATGGAAAAGCAAAGTTGACCCCATCGACAAAACGCCAGCCTGACAGGTCGATCGCCTCGGTGTCGCGGTTAAATAACTCGATGTACTCGCCGCTGCGATGATCGCTCGGCGGGTTGAACATCACCTCGTTGATGATTACGTTCTCGTGCCGTGCCGGGTTATTGCCATGCCCCTTCGTATCCTTGGCCACAGTGAACCATTCGTTGCCACCTTCCGGAAACGCCTGCACCGAGCCCTCTCCTTCGGGACGGTCGAGCAACTCCGCCTGTAGCACCGAATCGCCGTTGAGCAGGTAAATCGGCATTTGACCTCTCGCTTCGAAGTCCACCGCGATAACGTTCCTGCCGTAACCCGGTACTTCACCAAGCAGCGGTGTGCGGTCGGAAAAATCACGCCTCGTGGCCAGTGACAAGCCATCCAGATTCACGGCACCATCACCGCCGTTGTAAACCTCCACCCAGTCGATGGCACCCTCGCTGGTGTAGTGCACCTCGTTCAGTCGAAGTGCTTGACCAAGCGACGCGCGGCTCATGTTCGCCGTACCCGGCGTGGCGTCAGAGAACAGAAACCACTCGGAGCCTCCGCTTGGCTTGCGGCCGATCGTGCGGCCGTCCAGCGCCACATCAGCCCGGATCGCCGTCACCACGGTCTTGCCGTCCGGCTTCGTCACATAAACCGTCACCGGAGACTTGACGCTTAGTCGGGCGGCCGTGAACGAAATCGTGGCCAGCGAGCGGGCCTCAACCTTCAACGACCTCGAGACCCTCCTTTTGTCGAGATCGCCGGAGTCGTCACTAAGATAATACCCTCGAAGGTCGATGACTTTGTCGGTTGGATTGTAAAACTCGATGTAGGCGTCCTTGCCGGCGATGGGATGAATTTCGTTGATGACAACCCCCTTGGCCGCCGGAACCGATGCGCTCAATCGACAGCCAAAAACGATGTCCGAACTGGTCGTATTCGTCTGGTGCACCTCAACCGCCAGCACGTTCGAGCCGTTTTTCAATTTACCGGGGGCGATCGTCACAACACCCTTTTCCTCGACAGCATTGCCGACCGTGGCGGACGTCCTGGTGGTAAAGCTCACCGCCCCACCCGGCATGCGCGAACGGCCCACCTCCGAGCCGTTGAGGTAATACACCGCGCCATCGTCAACAATCTGGTCAATCGTTAGCGTGACCTCACTAGGATCACCATTGTATGTAAACTGTTTCCTGAAGTAGTAGCAGAGTTGGCTTCCCTTGTTTATTTCAGTCTTGATTCCTGGATCAGGCAATGCGGAATTTTCCAAGCCAAGCAGGCCGAAGCCGGACTTCCAAGAAGCATCATTGTAAGTCGTCCTGCGCCACGTTGTACCGCGGTTCCTGTTTTCGTCGTTGTACTTCCAACGATCGCCGTAATCTAGGAGCACGATGCCAGACGACAGGTTCACCTCCGGGCTGGCCACCGGTGTCTCCACACCAAGAATCGGGTCCCCGCCCGGCGTGCCGCCCGACCGTTTGCTGAATGACCAGTTGCGCCCGTCATCCACCACAAGATCCGAGTTCTGAAGCACCAGCGTGTGGCCTGTTCCATCGGCAGCGACCGGCCACCTGCCGCGATCGTTGTAGCCCAGCGTGCAAACCGGGACGCTATTTTTATCCCTCACCACGATGCGACCACCCTCGTTGGGCAGACTCCCAGTCCACGGCCCAAACACCTTTACGCTGGACGGGATACCATACTGTTGCCGAAACGATCCTGAATCAATATTGGTCAGGATGATCTTTTGCCAATGACCAAGGAACGCCTCGTCCGCCCTGTTTCCGTCGAAAGAAGGAAAATCCAACTCAACGTCGCCCCGCAGTTTCCAGCCGGCAATGTCGAACGGCGTGGCGGTAATATTGGACAGCTCGATCCATTCCGGCGCATCGCCACGCGGGTTGTACATGACCTCGTTGATCACGACCTGATCCGATCGCGCTCCGAATGCCGCCAAGCCAGCCCAGACAACAACTACCCTGTATAAAAAGTTGTTCATCAAAAAACGTTACTTTGTACGAGACCAAAACATCATAAGTTTCGAAGGCAACAAGAAATGCAGCAACCTGTATGCCGAGGCGATTTATACCCGGTTTTAGGGAATTAAAAACCGTTTTTTTACCAATACGCGCCCTATCCACGCATTGGGTGTGCCATAGGCACAGCGTTTGTCAGCGTGATGGCGAACGCTCAGGTGCATCAGCAGCGTTCACTTTGGGGAGATGCTCCCTTAGCTTAACGATCGTGCCTTTGTGCTCCGGCTTGGCGGCAAGATTATGCCACTCGTGCGGATCAGCAGCCCGATCGTACAATTCCTCGTCGCCGTTGGCGTAGCGGATATAACGCCAGTGCTCGGTGCGGATCGTGTGGTCGTTTTGGTGAAATGTCGTGATCGCCGGGTACGGCCATGCCGCGTCGGGTTTCTGTAGAAGCGGCACGAGTGAATGGCCCTCGAGCGTTTGCGGCGGGCTGGTCAGGTCGCAAAGTTCGTTGAGCGTCGGGTACAAGTCAATCAGTCCAACCGGACGCGAGCAGTTGCCATTGCCTAGGCTGGGGCCGGCAAAAATCAAAGGCACTCGGGTGGACTCCTCCCACAGGGAGCGCTTGGCCCAATGCTGTTTCTCGCCGAGGTGCCAGCCGTGATCGGACCACAGGACAACCACAGTGTCCTTCGCATGGGCGCTAGCCTCGAGCGCTTCCAGTATTACGCCAACACAGTGATCGACAAACTCGGTGCAAGCCAGGTACGCAGC
>ENA-UPTF01000730-UPTF01000730.1-marine-metagenome-genome-assembly--contig:-NODE-730-length-22280-cov-3.074585_pt1 | contig 22280 bp, 13 predicted proteins | sample MGYA00238166_ERZ767019 | MGnify/ENA primary metagenome ERZ767019 (study PRJEB28930, sample SAMN06266391) | marine metagenome | isolation source: Sea water from 250 m depth | place: Atlantic Ocean | study... | reverse complement strand
CGAAATCGCCAAATGCTTCGATCTCTCCGCTGGGCCATAGCACCTTAACCTTGTGGACTTGGGGTTCATTGCCTAAGCCAAAATGCACGCGGGGATCGTTGGAATCAAGATAGCTGCCTTCGGGTTGGACCCGTCGGTTGATTTCGTTGGGCCCAACCGTGGCGGTGACCAGGGCGCCATAGGCATCGCGCCCCTCACGCGATGAAACCTTAAACCGTATCCAATTACCGCGGTTCGGGACGCGATTCATGAGCAGGTAAGCCGGTCCGTCGCGATTCACGACGAGCAAGTCAAGACCACCATCATTATCTACGTCGCCGACCGCGGTACCGCGACTGCTGTGTATTAGTGGTTGTTTCGTGCCTCCCTTAGGGTCGATTTCCACGAACTTGCCGTTAGAAGTGCCACGGAAAAGCACATTAGGTTCGGCCCGAAGGTCGTTCGTGTAAGCAGTGGAAGGGTCGACTCGACCGTTCGCTTCGTATAGATCAAGTCTTCCGTCGTTATCGAAATCGGTGAGGACGACGCCCCATCGGGTATAACGCCGGCTGGACGACGCTAGGCCAAGTGCTGATGTGGCGTCAGCAAAGTAGTCTCCCTCGTTACGGAAAAACGAGTCTGTTTGTCCCTGGAGATTAACGACCAAGAGATCGATGTCGCCGTCGTCATCAATGTCGCCTGATGCGACCCCCATTCCGGCTTTAGCCACGCCGTATTCGTCCACCGCAACACCGCGAAGCATGGCCTCCTCATCGAACTGAAAAGAGCCGCGGTTGAGCCACAGTTGGTTCACCATCATGTCGTTGGCGACGAAAATATCAATATTGCCATCGCGGTCGAAGTCACCGGTCACGACACCAAAGCCGTTTCCGAAAGCACGGTTCAGACCGACCTCTAGGCTAATATCGGTAAAACTGCCGTCGCCATTGTTGCGGAAAAGACGGTCGACTGCGGCGGATTGATAGTTCTGTGGAGGACAATACGTTGGTACGCCACTAATAAAGCACTGGAGTTCGGCTGCCTCACTCCAATTGATGTAATTGGCGTGAAATAAATCCAGATCTCGATCCCCGTCGAGGTCGACGAATGCGGCGGCGGTGCCCCAACCGGGGTCGTTAAGTCCGCTTTGGGTAGACACGTCTTCGAAGTTTCCGTGACCATCGTTACGATATAGCGCGTTGGGACCGACGTTGGTGACGAAGAGGTCGATATCGCCGTCGTTGTCGTAATCGCCGACCGCGACACCCATGCCATAACCCTGATCATCGGCACCATGGGCGTTATCTGCCTCCTCAAATGTTCCGTCGCCCCGATTGATGTACAAACGATTGGTCGGCTGTTCAACTCCCGGTTCGAGGTCGTAAAGGCTACCGCTTTGCACGAGATAAGCATCGAGGTCGCCGTCGCCATCGAAGTCGGCCAGCGCTGCCCCACTTCCAACGATTTCCGGGAGCAAGTGTCGGCCGGCAAATCCGGTTTGATGATGGAATGTGATTCCTCTGATGGCGGCTTCTTCGCTGAACCAGGCATCGCTGCTGTCAACAGCCACCGTGAGTTGTTCTGAACAGGCCGCCAACCCGAGTATCAGGAGCGTTGTTAAGCTTTGGTGGGCTGATCGACGATGGTATGAGAGTCGATTGCGAAGGGTGGTGGTGGCCATCGGATCTTCTAGCCTTTAGGCCTCAGCCAAAATGTTCAACCGCGTCCGCGCCGACGCGAGTTCGTCTGGATGAGTGCCTAGTTTATCGGCCCAATCTAGGGCTTTTCTTGCCTCATCGAATCGCTTGGCTTCGGCAAGACAACGGGCGAGATAGATGTGGCCCATCGTAAACGAGACGTCGATTCCCACCGCACGTTGAAAGTAAAGGATGGCTGCTTCCCAATTTTCGCGTGCGCCCTCGATAAGCCCACTACTGTGCAACGCGGCGACGGGATCATTGACCCCACGGTTAATGGCGTTCTCCAGCGAAGCGAGGGCCTCGTCGTAATCGCCCTGCTGCATCAACATCCGACCGAGCTGTTCATGGCCTTCGGCTTGATTCGGATTAATTTTTATCGCTTGTTTGAGGTGTCGTAGGGCGTCATCAATTTTTCCTTGCTCGCGATATAAACCGGCAACATTGACATGAAAATAGTAATACTCGGGATGCAGTTCGAAGCCTTCGAGAATGATCCCGAGTGCTCTCTCGGGATTGTCGGTACGTAGATACGCGAGACTTAAATGGCTAAGCACTGCTGGGTCGTTTGGGCGAATGTCGCGCAGTTTCTCCAACATCGCTAACGCCTCCGCGTAAGCGCCGGCCTTGAGCGCGTTTTCGGCATGGATTAGGCGCCCGCCGAAGCCGCCGATGTAGTCTACCTTTTGGCTTTGGATTGGATCGCGCCAACGAAGCGGCTCGTCTCGTCGACCGCGAGCGAAAGCTATCCTCGCATCCTCTGCACGGCCCAGCGCCCGATACGCTCCGCCCAACATGCGATAAAGATGTGGATGCCCCATGGCCTCGCTCAGGGGTTCGAGTAACTTGATGGCATCTGCGGGACGTCCTTCCAGCAGCAGTACCCTTCCCGTACCTGCGATCGCAGGCGATCCTGCGCCTAACCGACCCGCTTCTGCGTACGCGTTTTTCGCATCGTCGAGGCGCTCAAGGTCAACGAACCACGCGCCTTTCAGGAGCCATGCAGGCACGTAAGTCGGATCCAGCTTAAGGGCTCGTTTCATTGCGATAACGGCGTTTTCTGGTTCATTTCTTTTGGCGAACAACATGGCTTGGAAGTAAGGCCATGCAAAGGTACCCGGCTCGAGCGCTTCGGCTTGTGTGTACGTGGTCAACGCGGCGTCTGGAAATCCGTTCACATCGTAGGTCATGGCCAACTGGCCTCGTATCGCTCCCGAACGCGGCAATGATTTGGCTTTGCTCAACGTGGCAGATAAGAGTTCTGCGAGATCAGCGTCAATGTCTTTGGTTTCAACGGTTGCAAATTGATCGGAACAAGCGACGAGGAAAAAACCAACAACGAGGGCGAGTGCTTTTAAGCACAGGATGATCCCTGCCCGCGATGGCTTGTAAACCAAGGTTACCGAACTAGGCAATCTCTTTACGCGCCCTACGTGCGTTTGTTGTTTTCGTGACTTGGGTCGCATGATCGTTGCAGGTTAGTTGCTGGATTTATCTGGCTATCAGCGATTTAGCGTAATGAGTTGGGAGCCGCCGAATGGGGGCAGTATCTAAAGATCGTCAGTTATTTTCCAGTTCGCGGGAATCACCCAGCAATAGGCATCGACTACGGTTCTGAGGATTGAGTTCTTCTTGTACTCGTTCACATTCGATCCGATACGCGTTAACGGGCCTGCGATTTGGTCCCGTTAACTGAAATCGGTTCCCCAAAAACGATGAAATTCGGGTGACTTTGACCGGATCGCCCAGTTTCAGTTTCCCGCCGGGCGCACGTTCGGCTTCAAACAGGAGTTGATTATCCAACGCGATCAGTTGTCGATCCCGTACCAGGTTTCTAAGCGCGGAAACTTCACCCGTGTAGCGTCTTGGAATCGTGAACACCGATCGCTCAACGGTGGTCGTCGTGACTGTCTCTTCGGGTTTGGCGTCGCGCTTGAAGATGCGCCGACGTCGAGGTTCGTCGTTTTCCTCACGATCGCGTCGAAAAATATCGAAACGCGACCGGCGCTTTGGCGCCGATGTTTCCGATTCTTTGGGCTTACTCGACGTTTTTGTTGGAACGGCGATTTCTTCGTAGCTCGGTGTCACCACGCGACGTGGCGGTGGACTGGGGCGTTGCTTAACGTCAGTGATTGGAATTTCGGATGCAGCACGCAAGCAGGCCTGACTCTTTTCTGCATCGCTAATGGCTAAGCAACGCACCACTTCTTGGCAGGCTTCCTGTCGATGCGTGGGCAAACGCTCGCAACCCGATTCGGCGGCGTGCGCGGTACTTCCGACATAACACACGGCTAAATAAAAAGCCCAGCGACGAGTTCGTCGCTGGGCTTCGGACTTCATCAACTCAGATTCGTTCAGAATCCGATCGTGAGTCGGGCAAACGCTGTCCGACCCATGATGTTGTCAAGGTAGGGCTCGTAACCGGCGCCGGACGGGATCGGATCGGGCATCGAATCGAAGATGTTGCGTGCCGCAAGGTTCAACGAAACGTAGCCAAAACCGCCCAGATCAGGCGCTGTAAACGTGTAGCTCAAGTCCACGTAGGTCCGATCCGATATCTCGCAATAGGGGTTACGGTCCTGGTCGGCGCAAGCCTCGCTTTCGGGGATATCAATGGCGTTCTGGCCATTGTGTTCCTCGGGCAAAGCGCCTGGGATGTGCTTGACTTCATCCCACGCGGCGTCAACGTCGGTGACCGAATCGTGCCAACGAACAGTCAACTGCGCTGTGTGGTTGTCACGGAACCAACGCAAGGTCCCGTTGACTCGCCATTCGGGCGTGACCGGCAGCGGCACGTACAATTGTTGTGTCGCAAACCAATGCGCACCGTTGTTGCGATTGCCCACACCATCAACTGTGATACCTGCGAATTGGTGACCGCTGTCGGCCGCGTATCGCATGAGCATTATTTCGACCATTTGGGTGGCGCTAATGCCTACCTCAAAGGTGCCGTAGTCCCCACCAATGTAGGGGATATCGGCGCCATCAATGCGGTAGCGTAGGTTATAGATAAGCGTTGTGGTGGACTGCTCGCCCTGGTTCAGCCAGGGGTTGTCTGCTTCCATCAGACGTAAGCCGTTGTCACCACCGCCACGCACGATCTGCGTATTACCAATCGGTCGTTCCTCGTTGGCAACCCAGGAAAGGGCCGCGTTGAGGCGACAATCGAGTTCGTTTTGCGGTGTTTGAGCGAGGTAATCGGGCGGCGTGATCCACGTCCCTTCGGGTCCAGCAGCATCCTGATTATCGTAATCAAGGTGAGTTCCGGGACAGGCCGAGGAGACATAGGGTTGGAAACCGATACCGGCTGAGGCCAAATTACCGCTCGCCCCCATCCGTTCGACACGACCGTTGAACTTCACTTCAGTGTAATCAACGTCCATCGTCAGGTCGCCGTCCAATAACCGGAACGACATCCCCGCATTCCAGAGATCGGACACTTCAGCACCGAGTCCCGAGTTTTGGGCATCGGCGACCAGAACATCGGGCGTTCCGCCACCTTGTGATACCCCATTACAGTCACCCAGCTCGGGCAGGTTGTCACAGATGTAGTCGTAGACGGTTTGGAAGTTATCCGGACGTACCGACTGGTTGAAGAGTTGGAACATTCCCGGCAACACGAAGCCCTCGGTCAAGCTGGCCCGTACGGCCAACCAGTCCACGGGCGAGTACCGAAACGCAATTTTGGGGATCGTGGTGTCAAATTCGGCCTTTTGGCCGCGTGCACTGACCGAGCCCCGCCCTTCAAATTCGGCGTAACGCATGGCCACTTGCAATTCCATGTCGCCCCACGTCGGGCTGTTAATCAAGGGCAACTGAAATTCGATAAACGCCGCGTTGGTTTCCTCTTCGGTGTACTGGAAATTGGTTCGTGCGGAACCAAGTGCCGATGCACCGAGTTGGTTAGGACGGTATTCCTCCGACTCAAGTCGGTGATGGATACCGGCAGCAAGGCCAACGGGTGAATCGTTCCAGGGCAGATCGAAGATGGCACCGTTTGACACCACCGCGTCGATCACGTCCATGCGGATGTTGCGTTGGTCGTGCCGCAACAAGACGCCAGCGTAGCGATGTTCAAGCTCGGTGTTGGCTGCTGGATGATCCGGGTTTCGCCAAGCCTCAAGCAGCTGACCGTACTCGTTGCTGTCGAGCCAGGCCGTGCTGAAGGGGTTCCAGCAAGTATCGTTCATCTGGCCACCCTGACAGCGCATTGAGGCGACCGTCCACGGCCATACTGGTTCGGCGTAGTCTTCTTCCCGTTTGCTCCACGCAGAGATCCAGTCAAAATCGATGATCCATTCCGTGTCAGGGATGGTGATTTCGGTACCTAGCCGGATCCTCAAGTTGTCGATTTGTCGACGACGGTTATACGACATATCGTCGTTCAACCAGGAGATCGTGTTTCCATGCGGCTGCTTCGGCGCGATGGACATTTCGATCATCCGCACGTCCTCGAAGAGGTGTAAGCCGCCGCTGTCGGGGTCGAAGCGGTCGGGCAGGCCGTCGCCGTCGGCGTCAGCGAGTGAGGCCACGAGGCCGTCACCGTTGCTGTCAACGCCGTAAACGCACTCCCACCATTCGGCAGTTGAATCGGAGCAATAGGGCTGCAATAACACGCGGGCCTCGACATTACCTTGGGCGTCCAGGTCGGCGACGCCGTCGCCATCCCAGTCGCGATCGGGGATGCCGTCGCCGTTAGCGTCTTGCGCGAAGACGTAGTATTCACCGGGCTCTTCGAGGTAATCGTAAATGCCGTTGTTGTTGCTATCGGTGTAGCTGAGATAGCTGTCGGCAGGAAATCCGTTGGTTCCATCGGCGAAGGCATGGAAGGGGTTCCCAGGATTTTCGCCAATCACCATGGGCGTGTTCATGCCCATGAGGCTGATTCGGTCCATCTCATCGAGGTTCCCGACCACGTCTCGGGTGCCGTAGTCCATTGTGGACACGACGAGTTCGCCCTTGATCTTGACGTAATCGTTGAGCTCGTGCTCAAAGTACGCGAACCCTTGTTGTTGATCGCGCTTGGATTCGATGTCTTGGTAGTCGGCGATCACCTGGCGGCAATCTTGACGATTACCTGCCCATTGTCCTTCGGTCCCTTCCGAAGACGAAAGACCAGCGACGTCGCCGGTCATGAAGCCGTTCAAGAAGCTACCAGGCCTTGCGTGATCGGTCACCGCAATCCCGCTATGGTAGTCGGCGACCGCCAAGGTCGCGGAGGGGCGATTGGGGTCACCAATCGGGGGTAGATGCGGCACCGACGAGTAGCCGGATCCAAACTCGAACCCACAACCGGGATCGACGTGACGCACCGAGCGATTACGCCCTGCATTATCGGCCAGGGGTGCGTACGTAACGTCTTGCATCCATTGACCTTGGTATTGGTACCAGGCACCGCCGTTGTAGGGCTGCAAGGAGCCATCAACGCCCCGTACCGGCACCGACCAATCGCCTGGATTCCCACGTCCCATTTCGTTATAGGGCGGCAGGTATTGCCCCGTCCAGTTGGCGGAACTGACGATATATTCCGGTCGATCGGTCAGCTTCATGCGTTCGCCGTCGCGAATTTCTAGAGCAAAAATAACGCTAGTGCGCTCACCTTGTGCACCCGCCAATAAACTCATTCGTTTTTGTGGAGCGCCAGCATCGGTCGCTTGCTGGACTTCATAATTCATCATCAATCCCTCGAAGTTCTTTCGTGGGATCAAGTTAACAACGCCGGACACCGCTTCAGAGCCGTACAACGCAGACGCACCATCAAGGATGGTCTCCACGCGGCCAATGGCGATGCCAGGGTAAAGGTTCGTGACGTCCGTTCCGGCACGTCGCGTCCACCAGCTATAGCCGGTTACGTTTGCAGGGACACGATGCGAGTCCATCATCGTCATCGTTGCCCGGGTCCCGAGACCCCGTAGGTTGGCCCATACTTCCCCGCCTTGCTGCCAGTTCTGATCATCACCACCACCGAATTCGAACGGAGCGGCGTTTGCGTTGACCCCAACCTGGAAGGTTTGGTCAAACAGCACGTCGCCAATGTCCGGGGTCGCGGCCATTTCCAGATCAAGCTCGTCGATGACGTTCATCGGCGAGGGCAAGTCGAAGTTGTCTCGCCGAATAAAAGAACCGGTGACGATAATCTCTTCTTCGGCGGTATCAGCTACGCATTCGTCAATATCGTCGTCGTAAATGTAGCCGGGCAAGCATCGCGCCTCGTCGGCGGCGAACGCATTGCAAACGGTTAGCGATAAAGCGAGCGAGCACCACTTAAAGAAGGCTCTCGGGTACCACATAAATTTCTCCTCTCCCCACGTAGGCAAACATAGGGTGGACATTGTCTACATCTTCTTTGTGCCATGAGCGACCGCTACAGCACAGACAATCTCCCCCCGTAACGGTTTAGTTACGCCTTGATACATCAAATGTCAACTTGTAAAGCAACGCGATTTAGGGTTGCCCGACCAAAGTAGCTACTCGCCACCACCGATCTGCTCGATGGCTTCGTCCGCGTTGATGGCATCGCTGAAGTCTTGATAAATCGACTCGTCCATAAAACGGCAGGTCAACTTCTTGAAGTGCGTTCCTGCCTTCCGACTCATGTCACACACGACGCGGTTTTCGCGGTTACCGTATTGGTCACGGTATTCTTCTATGAGCTGCTCGAGGTGCGGGATGTACTCGGGCGGGATTTTGGCCCATTGCGCAACGAAATAATTCTTGATCTCGGGGAGCGTGTCCGGTGTTGCGGCAAGGGCAAGCCACGCGATAGCTGCTTCTCCGTCCCTAGGGGTACCGATTCCTTGCTGGAAGAGAAAGCCGACTCGAGCTTGGGCCAAGCGGAAGCCCCGCTTCGCCGCGACCAAAAGGTACGGAAAAGATTCTGCGTACTTGCCGCGCCGGTATAGGAGAGAGCCTTTACTTCGTGCCTTGTAGGTCTCCAACAGATACTCGAATTGCGGCACCTGCCCTTTGTCGGGCCTGGGGGCCGTCACGATCATCTCCTCGTCGGGCTCTCGTTCGGGGGACGAAGGGGTGGTATCTGAAGGTTCTTCAATCTCTCCTTCTAAATCCTGGAATACTGCACTTTCCGTCGCCATCGCAACGTTGGCCATCAGGATCAAGAGCAATAGGGAGGGGTATTTCAATGTGTTACGCAAATCTGGTGGAACCCCTCGATGATGGTTTGCGAGTCAACTCGTCTGACGATTGCCGTCCAGAGTGTACTTGATCTTGTCCCAAGTCCGCAGGGACCGACATTGATGACCTAACGGTATCACGGCGTCGTTGAGCCTTTCGTGGGGGACGCCTAAGGGGTCCGCGGAGTGGGATCCGAGGTTTTTCGATAGCTCAATACGTACTTAAGCATCGGATGTGTAAGCAGAAAATCGCGGGTGCCAGCTTTGACTGGTCCACGGGAAGGTGGTGTAATCCGCGGTACAAACGTGCCTGCCCGCTCAATCTAGTAATCGAAAAAGATCAAATCAGGGGTTTTCTATGTTCCGACTGAAAAAACTCAATGCTGCCATGATGGCGGTCGCCGCCAGCACCACGGCGTTCGCTGCAACCGAAATCGAAGAAGTCATCGTCACGGCCACAAAACGCGCATCAAGCGCGCAAGAGACCGCTGTCACCGTCAACGTGGTTGATGAGACCATGATGGATGACGCGGACATCGGAAATTTCGATGATTACGTTCGGCACTTGCCCAACGTTTCCTCAGCCAGCGTGGGTCCGGGAAGGGCGACTGTTTACATCAGGGGCATGGCAGTTCAACCGATTACCGTGTTGTTGTCGGGGGCACAAGGCACCACGCCAAATGTGGCGCTCTATCTGGATGAGCAACCGGTAACCGCGCCAGGTCGTAACCTCGACGTGTACGCCACCGATATTCAGCGTATCGAGGTGTTGCCGGGGCCACAGGGCACGCTGTTTGGTGCGAGCTCGCAGGCGGGAACCATTCGGCTTATCACCAATAAGCCACAGGTCGACGCGTTTACCCACGGCGCCGACTTGACCGTGTCCAACACCATAGACGGAGACATCAGCCACGGAATCGAGGCCTATATCAATATCCCGGTGAACGAACAAATGGCGGTACGGGGCGCTTTCTATTCCATCCATGAGGGTGGTTACATCGACAACGTCCTTGGGTCCTTCACCACGGATCCTTCAGTGAATCCACTCTCCACGGCGACGGCTAGCGCGGTTCGTTATGACGCAGCCAGCAACACTAAGCTGGTGGAATCGGACTTTAATGACAGTTACTACAGGGGTGCACGGATCAGCGGTTCGTACGAATATATTCCCGAAGGCGATTTGATGAATCAAGACACCATTGATGTCCTGGTTCAACACACCGCCCAAGAGCTTGGGTCCGATGGCGTGTTTGATTTTGATCCCGAGGTCGGGGATCTCGACGTTAATCGCTACTTCCCTGACCACCTGAAAGACGAGTTTGGCCTAACGAGTTGGACGGTGACTAGTCGCGGGGACGCGTTGGAGATGATCTACACGGGGGGCTATCTCGATCGGAAAATCGAGCAGATGGTCGATTACACGGGTTACAACAACTCCGGAGCCTACATCAGCTACTACACCTGTACGTACTCGAACCCGGCTTATGTCATCAACTACGGGGTCGACTCGCGTTTCATTACCCCTGGAGGCCGTGAGTGCTACAGTCCGGTGAAGGGTGCGATTTTGCACCAGTCGCAGGAACGTACGACGCACGAATTTCGAATCGCGACGCCGGAAGACGAGCGTATTCGGTTGACGGCGGGCATCTTTATTGACGAGTTTGAGATCGAGACGCAGGACGACTACTCGTACGAGGCATCGACCGAGTTGGGATTCGTTCCCAATGCGCCCATTGCGGCCGCGCCCCAGGTCAATGCCGCGACACGTGCCCCGGGCATTACGTTTTTTAACGATATTCGGCGAACCGAAGAACAAGTCGCATATTTCGGTGAGGTGTCCTACGACTTCAACGATAAATTAACGGGTGTGATCGGGGTCCGACGCTACGATCTAGAAATCGATTTTGAAGGTTCGTCGAATTTTGGTGACGGAATCTTCCAGGGTTCCCCAGGCGTGGGTGTGCGCAACACGGATCGAGGCCGTGACTACGACGTTAGCGGTGGGCACAGCAAGAACCCGCGCAAATTCGACGACATCATTACCAAATTTACGCTTTCCTACACACCCAAGGACAACGTCTTGTTGTTCGCAACGATGTCGGAGGGCTATCGCCCTGGTGGATGGAATCGGGGTGGGGGTATCCCATCGGCGAATCCGGCATTTCCGACGGTGGGTGCCCACTACGACACCGACGATGTCGATAACATCGAGTTTGGGTGGAAATCGACGTGGGCTGATGGGACGGTCCAGCTCAACGGTAATGTCTACTTCATCGAATGGTCGAACATGCAAGTGACGCGGTTTGATCCTCAGAACGTGTCGATCCTGACGTTTGTTGAAAATGCGGCCGATGCCGACATCAAGGGTGTGGAGGCCGACCTGATCTGGAATGTGGATGAGAATTGGACCATCAACGCGGCGATGTCCTACAACGACACCGAGCTGACCGACGTCTACGGTCAAGCGGTTGAACTTGCGGCCATCGGTAGTCAGCTTCCCTTGATGCCCGAGTTGCAGACGACCATCCGGCTTCGGCGTGACTGGGTCACCGGCGAAGGCTCCCAGGTGTTCGCACAATTGGGTGTGCAAGCGGGAAGCGATAGTTACAGCTCACTGGTAGCTGTCAATCGGCGCGATCAGGCCAACTACGCGACCTTCGATCTGTCGATGGGCGTCAGCAAAGACGAGTGGAGTGCCGGCCTCTTTATTGAGAATCTGACCGATGAGCGGGTTGATCAATACATCAATAATCAGGACGACATCATGCGGGTCACCACAAACCGACCGCTGACTATCAGTCTCCGTGTCGCCTACGACATCTAAAGACGACGCGCCTGACTCGGTTGACTCAGACTCAATAGACGACGCATCGGATGGCGCGAAAGCGCTGTCCGATGTCCAGCGTTCGCTGCAAGCGGGCGAATTACCTGCCGCGCTTGAGGCTGCCGAGGGTTTACTCGAAAGTGATCCAGAGAATGCCGAGGCAATGTATCTGCTGGCAGTGTGCCAGCGCTATGCCGGAGACAATAAACGCGCGTTAAAGACGCTGGATCGGTTGCAATCGGTCGCTCCCGAACACGCGCGTTGTTTTCAAGAACGCGGTCACTTGTGCCGGATTATGGGGCTCAATGACGCAGCCAAGACTGCCTATTCCCGGGCGGTAGAGTTGAACCCCGCCCTGGTATCCAGCTGGCAGTCCCTTGCCGAGTTAATACGATCACAATCGGGTGGGGGTGATGCGGAATTTGCTCAAGCGCAGGCCGATCGATTGAGTGCCTTGCCCAAAGAGTTGTTGTCGGTCACAAGCTTCCTGTATCAGGGGCGGCTCTTTAAAGCCGACCAACTGTGTCGGGCGTTCTTAAGAAAGAACCCACGGCACGTCGAAGCCATGCGCCTTCTTGCCGAACTCGCGTCCAAACTCCACATCATGGACGATGCTGAATTTCTGCTGGAAAGCGCGTTGGAGTTCGAGCCCGACTATCTCCCGGCTCGAATTGACTACGTGGGTGTCTTGCAGAAACGACAAAAATACGAACAAGCATTAGCACAAGCGCGGATTGTCCGAGAAACGCAAGCAGGGGTCCCGACCCTCGAAACACTTTTTGCGAACGCCAGTGTGGCGGCGGGAAAGTTTGACGAAGGACTCGCGATCTATGATGAACAACTCAAACATCAACCCCTTAATCCGACATTGCATTTGGCGCGAGGACACGCGTTAAAAACGTTGGGCCGACAAGATGAGGCTATTAACGCCTACCACCAGGCGGCGGAATCGCGTCCTGATTTCGGCGACGCGTTTTGGAGCTTAGCGAACCTAAAAACATATCAGTTTAGCGATAGTGAAATTAGAAGGATGCAACAAGTCGAAGCGAACGAGGCGGTAGCGCCTACGGATCGCTGGCATTTGTGCTTTGCCTTGGGAAAAGCCTTCGAAGATCTCGGCGACTTTGATGAGAGTTTTCGTTACTACCAAGCGGGCAATGCGTTCAAGCGGAGGATTTCGAAGTATCGAGCTGAAACGATGACGGAAGATCTCCAGCTCCAGGCGAAGATTTGTGATGCGAGTTTGCTGTCGCTGCAGGAAGGTCGAGGATGTCGGCGGCCTGATCCTATCTTTATCGTCGGCCTGCCGCGTGCGGGTTCGACGTTGTTGGAACAAATTTTGGCGTCGCATAGCCAGGTCGACGGAACGTTGGAGCTCCAAAATATATTAGCCTTGGTACGCAAGCTCGAAGGACGCACCAAAGAAGGCGAACCATCCCGTTATCCGGGTGTACTGACGACGTTGAGCGATGCCGATCTCACTGGTTTCGGCGAGCAATACCTCGAGGACACCCAGTTTTTACGGGCGCGCGCGCCATTTTTTACCGACAAGATGCCAAACAATTTTCGCCATCTTGGGCTCATCCGTATGATTTTGCCCGACGCCAAAATCATTGATGCGAGGCGGGACGCGATGGATTGTTGCTTTAGCGGGTTCAAACAGTTGTTCGCGGAAGGACAAGAATTTACCTATAGCTTAGAGGATGTCGGTACGTACTATCGTGATTACGTCTCGCTGATGGATCACTGGGACAAGGTTATTCCGGGATGGATTTTGCGGGTACAACACGAAGACGTGGTCGACGATCTCGAAGGACAGGTTCGACGCTTGCTCGATTTTTGTGGGCTGCCGTTTGAGGACGCTTGCGTTGAATTTCATCGCAACGAACGAGCCGTACGAACGGCTAGCTCAGAGCAAGTGAGGCAACCCATCTACCGCAGTTCCCTGGCGCAGTGGCGGCACTACGAGGCCCATTTGGAACCTCTCAAACGAGTCCTTGGTCCAGTGGCCATCGACTCCGAATAACCCGAGTAAAGGAAGTTCGAACCATGTCCGAAAGTACACAACTGCCGACCGTCGAAGACGGTTCGAGTATCGATCTAAGGGTATTTCTCCCATCGCTCATTATTGTGTTGATCGCGGGCGTTTACCTGGTGCTGGCACCCGACCATGCCGCGGCCGGGGCGAGCGTGTGGAAGACCTGGGTCACGGTCAACTTTGGTTGGCTTTTCTTGCTTGTTGCGGTGGCCACTTTGGGATTCTGTGGTTGGCTTGCGTTGGGACGATACGGCCGTGTCACGCTCGGCGATCCCGGAGAACCGCCTGAGTTCCGAGAACTCTCCTGGGCTGCCATGATGTTCACCGCAGGCATTGGTATTGGACTGGTGACCTGGGCGTTTGTCGAACCGGTGTATTACCTCATGACGCCGCCCATGGGTATTGAGGCAGGAACGGCCGCCGCGATGGAATGGGGTCACGCGTACGCTCAATTCCATTGGGGCGTAGTGCCATGGGCGTTTTACGTGTTGCCAACAGTTCCGATCGCCTATTCCCTCTATGTCCGAAAAACACCTTTCTTACGCATTAGTGTGGCGTCTGAAGGGGCATTATCGACGCCCAAGCGGCGGCAATGGTCACCCGTTATCGATACCTTGGTCATCATTGGCATCATCGGGGGTGCGGGTACATCGATTGGTCTTGGGGTACCTCTGGTCGCTGAATTTTTTGGCGCTTTAACCGGCGTTGAATCGGGCATGACCCTCAACCTCGCGGTACTCGCCGTGTGGACACTTATATTTGGTACCAGCGTGTATCGTGGCCTAAAGGCGGGTATACGGCGCCTCGCTGACATCAATATTTTTCTCGCCGTGTTTGTCGTCGTGTTTGTTCTTCTAGCCGGCCCGACGGTCTTTATTCTCTCGCTCAGCGTCAATAGCGTTGGCCTGATGTTGAACAACTTCGTGCACATGAGCTTTTGGTTGGATCCCGTCGAGAAATCGGGGTTCCCCGAAGACTGGACCATTTTTTATTGGGCCTGGTGGATCGCGTACGCGCCACTGATGGGTCTCTTCTTTGGTCGTATTTCGCGAGGTCGTACCATTCGCCAGGTGGTATTCGGCGTCATCGGTTGGGGCTCGCTCGGAACCTTATCCTTTATGGCCGTGTGTGGTGCTTATACGTTGCATCTCGAACTGGAAGGCCTTCTGCCGGTGACCCAAATTCTTCAAGACCAGGGAAGGGAAGCGGCGGTGGTTGCGATTATCGAGACTCTACCCTTCTCAACGATTGCTATTTTAGTGTTCACGGTCCTGTCGTTCATTTTTCTTGCGACGACGCTTGATTCCGTCGCTTATGTCCTTGCCAGCATTACCACGCGGAATTTGCGTGGAGACGTTGAACCGGCCCGGATAAACCGACTTTGTTGGGCCTTTGCGCTGGCTTTTATCGCGGTCGGACTATTGCTGGCTGGCGGCTTGGACACCGTTCAAGCGAGTTCGGTGGTCACGGCACTGCCCTTAATTCCGGTCTTGGGCATACTGGCGATGTCGCTCTTCCGATGGTTGCGAGCCGACGATTCGACCGATTAGTTCCTTAGGAGATGGCTTGGGTTGACTCGTTACCGTAGCCGGAAGGCGGTGAGGCGAGAGGGCTCAATTGCGCTGCCGGTGCCGATGACAATGTACTGTTGACCGCCGGCCACGTACGTCATTGGCGGTGCTTCAACGTGCGAGCCTTCGACGGAGTGTTCCCACAACAACCCCCCCGAGTGTTTGTCCAACGCCCGTAGCACCGTGCCGTCTGACCAATGCCCGAGAAAAATGGCGGCCCGGGTAATCAATAAACCTGGTGCAGTTCCCGGGTTCCCTAAAGCAGGCAAATCAAGCCCTTTGAGGCTCGGGTGGTCTACCGGACCGATCCCGTTAGGAACCTGCCAAGCGATGTCACCCGTATCCAGTTGATAGGCTGTGATGCTCGACCAGGGTGGTTTAACGAATGGCAGTCCATCGCCACTCGGCATACGAAAGGTGGCTTGGTATCGGGTACCGAAGCGCGCTTGATCGACCTCTCGAGCTGTGATCAAGGTCGGCATACGACGTGACGCCACATAGAACATGTGAGTCTCTGGATCGAATGCGGCCCCGCCCCAATTGGCGCCACCGCCGATCCCTGGCAGCGCCACCGTGCCTTCAAGCGATGGCGGCGTAAAAAGTGGGCCAATGTTCCATTCCTTTACTCGCTCAAGTGCTGCTTGTCGAAGCTTTGGGGTGAGATCAATGAGGTCATTTTCTGTCAGACCTTGTTGCTCAAAAGGGGGCGGCCACGTTGGAAACGGCTGGGTCGGTGAGGCTTGTTCTCCGGCCAGTGAGCTACCGGGAACAGGCCTCTCTTCGATGGGCCAAACGGGCTTACCCGTGATGCGATCAAAGACGTAGAGGAACCCGGTTTTGCCGACCTGGGCCACGGCCTTAACGGGTTGCCCCTTAACGACGAGGTCGACGATTACGGGTGCTGCAGGCAGGTCGTAGTCCCAGATATCGTGATGCACGGTTTGAAAATGCCAGAGTCGATCACCGTTACGAGCGTCGAGAGCGACCACGGAGGTGCCGAACAAGTTATTGCCTGGACGATCGCCGCCATAAAAGTGATGGGTGGGTGCGGTCACCGGAAGGTAGACGTGGCCAAGCTCAGCGTCACAACTCGTCATCGACCAAACGTTGGTATTGCCCATCCAGCGCCACGACTCGTTCCCCCAGGTGTCGTTACCGAATTCGTTCTGTTGTGGCACGGTCTTAAAGACCCACAGTTGTTCACCCGTGCGTGCGTCAAATCCACGCACGTCTCCTAACGGTAGATTGTCATTCCATGGTGCAGTTTGGTTTCTTCGTCGATAGTGCGAACCGTCGTTGGCTTGATTGCCGATCACGACGGTATCCCCGCAAACGGTCGGGGGGTAGCTCCAGGTTGTGGTTGAGCGACGTAGTTCCCGCCGTAACCCGCGGGTCAGATCAACTTTTCCATTCACCCCGAAACTTGGGAGCGGCTGCCCAGTTTTTGGCGAGAGTGCATACAACCAGCCGTCGGTGGTCAACAGCAATACCCGAGCTCCCGAGGCATCCTGATGGTAGGCGAGCCCCCGGGTGGTAAAGCCAAACATGGGCGGCCGTCGGCCGCCCCCGGTACCAGGATCGAAGCTCCACAACGTTTCTCCAGAAACAGGATCCAACGCCACGGCGACCGAGTACCGGCTGCGGACGAAGAGCCGACCACCAGCCATGATCGGTGTTGCTTTGAATCCGTCGGGCATTTTTGAACGGGTGGCACGATCCGTCCAATCGGGTGAATCGTCCAATTCCCAGACCCAGGCGACGCCGAGTTGGTTCAAATTTTCTTGCGTGATTTGATCGAAGGGGGCGTACTTGTTGGCCCCAACGCCACCTCCGTATGAGGGCCAATCACCGTGTGAGGTGGAGTAATCGAACGGACGTTCGGCTGTGGGCCGAGGTCGATTCGTCGTCGGCGCGGCAACCGCGAGTGTTGAGGCGTTCGACGTCGTCTCTGGGTGCTCGACCAACGCGTCCCGTTCCGAAAGCCAAGCAACGTTCAACTCCATCGCGCCGCGCCGCGTTTGCTCGGCAATTAACCAAGTACCGCGCTCGTTATGACCTCCTCCACCAGAAGCCAACGCGTGGCAGAAGGAGCAATCTCGTGCGCCAAACTGGATTGCCGCAGGAAAATATTCGGGTTTGCTGAGACCGTTGACCGCCGCCGAAATAAAAGCAACGATGAATAAGGCTTTGGTGAAGCGACCGTTAAACCGCACCGGTGCGATTAGGATCGCGGTTCTCCGTAGATATCAACCTCGCTATAACGCAGCCACGAAGCGTCGTACTGGGCGTTTCGATCGAAGCCCTGAGGGCTACTCCATGCGTCTTTCACGGAATCGTCAAAGTCCGCGGGAAGCTCGCCAGACGTTCGTTTCGAGAGTTCATCGTGGAGAGGCAAAAAGACGCGCCCGAGCTCGGGGGGCATCGGTCCTTTGCCTGATGGAGACGATTGATCGATGGGTGCGCGGTTCGCTTCTTTGTCAAAGCGAAATGCCCCTTTTCCATACGCGGCTTGTTCTTCTTTTTCGTCGTCTGTCATGGCCGCGTTGACGGTGCGTCCAACGGGGACAACCGGGGTATACATGCCCTTGGTCAACGCATCCGCGGGCTCCAAGGCAGTGGGCAGTGGTCCTGCGCCGACCGTGATTTGGCCGTGATCGCAATGCACCCAAAAGCCACCGTGCGAACCGTCGGGAAATGCGTATTGGGGCGTGTCGGTGAATTCTTCAGAGAAGGTATAGACGGTGTTTTGAATACCCGGAGCGTATTTGTCGGAGCCAGCACGGGTGCTAAGAATGTGGCGGGCGGAGCTGACCCACTCAGGCGTCATGAACGTAAAACGCGGCATCGTGTGAGCTGCCATGCGGTCGTGTAATGTCCGTAAAACAGAGCCGAGTGCCGGGTGTTCGGGTAGCGCTCCGTCGATTTGCCAGCGCGTCAATTTGTATAGGCGCGCTTGGGCAGTCGACACGAGAGCAGGATCTTTCCCGTGGTATTGGATCCGGGCGAGGTTGCTCATCACCGAGTGATCGCCTTGCACTTTGAAATCGCATTCGGAACTGTCGAGTTCACCGGTATTGACGTCGACGCTAGCGCCACTAAAACGGGCGTGCCAGGCTAGCGTCGCACCCGTATGCAAGTACGCGGGTGGATTGTGCGCAACTTCACAAAGCGTGAAATCCCCGAGATCGGCGAGCGCTTCGGCATGATCCTTGACGGCTTCCCGAAGAACCTCACCCGCGGTTTCGACCCAGTCGAGAGACGCGAACGTTGAGTCGCCGATGCCTTCCGCCATGGCTGCCAAGACCGCCGATGGCCCTTGATACCCACTCGCCATGACTATTGTCTCCATTACCGACTAAAACTATGGGCCTTTTCGATACTTCGCGGTTGCAAGTTTTCAGCCCGCCAACAAGCATCGTAACAAACCCGCAACTAGCGGGTGTAACGCTAGGACGGTTGCCACCGCGCAAACGCTTGCGCAAAGGCAGCGGGTGCTTCGTTGGTCACCAAAGCGCCGTGGGAAACGGATATCTGGGTGAAATCTTGGTCCATCGCCCATCGATAAAAGGTTTGTAGAGCGGCACGGTTTTTCATTACCAACAAGCGCTGCATACGCGTCGGCGTGAATTGTTGCCAAGCACCGTTGAGACGTAGCAGGGCCTCGGTTCTTGTGTTGGCGCTTCGGACGTTGAAGGCGAGATCCGAAAGAATCAGGGTGTGCGACGCGCGGTGATAACCGCAGATTTCGGCGTAACCGTCACGTGTTTCCACACGTATGAGGTCAAACCAAGGCCGCCACTGGTTCATGGGTACTTGGGCCGGGGTCACGTAATCGGCGTCGCGGTAGATTTGGCGATAACGGCTGACAAAATGGCCGTGTAAGGGATTTGGGCTGACGATCCAGCGGACCGTGCCGATGGAGTCGATGGCAGCCTGCGTCCGGTCGTCGAGGGGTGTTGGCGAATAGAGCAGCAGTTCACCATGCTCGTTGGCGACCACCACCATGCTAAGAGGCAGCTCAATCCCGAGTGCAAATTTGATGGTGCGGTCGGCTCGCCAGATCAATGTTCCCACCGACGTCAGTGGGGTTGCTGAATGAACGATGGGTTTGGGATCCATCATCGAGACACTTTGTCGGAACAAGGTGTAGAGCACGAGCTAAATCCAGCGCGTTTTGTGCATGAAGGTACGCGCGAGCGTGGTTGGCACATGCATCGTTACGGAGGCGCTGAAGACTTGAGCAAACGCTTCAGGTCTCGAAGGGCGTCTTGCGCATGATCCTTCGGTGGATACATTAACGCCACACGGCGGCGATGATCGACGATAAGCAAAACGGGCAGTTGCTGTTGCGAGTCGGCAGCAGCCTGTAACTCGCGGACAAACCGATCGCTCTCGGCTAGTGCCCAGTGGGGTTTTTCGGCGGTCGCCGGCAACGACTCGGGGCTTAGTAACGCGACGTCTACGCGCGTCCGGTCGCGGCCGATGGCAGTTTGAATTTGGGTTGCTTGGTCAAGAAGGCGCTCGCAGCGCGTTGCACACGGTTCGTCGTAGAACACAACGAGGAACCAATCTCCCGGTACCGTGCGTTTTCTTGACTCGACTTCGCCGTCGGTCGAGAGCCCAAACGACGTAAGGTCAAGTGCAGGTTTAACCAAAACCCCGTAGTTCACGGTCCTTTTTGTTTGCCACTCCAATGGACCCATGGTGAACATCGCAGCAACGATCACGGGGATCACAAATACAGCCGCGATGCCGGAAAGAATTAGCCGGCCCTTACGTTGTGCCGGTGTGGCTTTCGAGTTCACGTTTGCGTGCGTCTCTGGGACCGCACAAATAAACCCACACTAATGACGAATACGGCCAACGCCATCGCAAACCACTGGAAGGCATAGGCAAGATGCCGTGCCTGGTCTTCCCCCGGCGGGGTCCAATTTCGAATGAAGCCGTTGGGCATGGCGTTGTCGAGCAGCAGCGTCGCCCCAATGATTTCCACATCAAAGAGTTTCGCGAGAACGGGAAAATCGATTCGCTGGACCCGCCAGACGCCGTCGCCCATCGGCTCGGCGATCTCGGCGCCTTGTAGACGAATGCCTACCGAGGGTGGGTCGCTAAGCCTCCCGGATACTGCTGAGTCGATGGGCTCAGGTCCGAGGTCTGGTAACCGTCGAGGATCGGGTAGTGCTGCAATCCACCCGCGATTCACGAGGATGTGCAGATCTGTTTTGGCAATTCGATACGCGGTGTAGACGAGGTACCCGATTCGGCCTCCCAACGATTGATTATCGAGTAGGACGGTTGTGCCTTCTCGGTATCCTCCCTTGGTAAAAGCTGACCGCCCAACCACGCTGGCTATATCCTGGATGTTGAACTTGTCGAGATTCATGGTCGGTGACTGGGCGCGAGTGTTGAATCGGTCGAGGGCCGCACTTTTTTCGTTGGCTCGAGCTAGCTGCCAATTACCGAGTGCGACGAACAAGCCTGAAACCAGTATCCCGACCGCTAGCAAGCCGATTCTTTTTGAGTCGGCACTCACCCGAGTGCTTAACGGTCCGGATTGGGACTCAGGCTCATCTCCCAGTTCGAGTACGTCGAATAACGCTTGGTGAGTGCGTAGAGGACCGAGACAAAAGCAAGTGCTAAAACGATGGAAAGTCCGAGCTGGCCAAGACTGTCACTTAGCCGGGCATCGTCCGAAAATACCGGGATAATCATCAAGTACTTGTTGACCCAGGCCCCAACACCAATGCTGACAGCGACTGCGCACATCGCAACCGTGGACCGATTAAACACGGCGAATATGAGGGCGGCCAGTGGAATGAAGAAGCAGCCCGAAATCATCGTCCAATAGTAAGGTGCGTAGTGGCCATACATTTGGCGCCAGAGTGGTTCAAACTCGTGCGGCATGTTGCCAAACCAGATGACGAAAAACTGGGCCCAATAAAAGTATAGCCACAACAAGGTAAAGCTTGTCACCAGAGTGCTGAGTTGACGAATATGGCGCTCGTTGAACGGGGAAGTATTGCTCCGTCCGAGCAGAGCTGGGAACGCGATCAATGCCGCGGTTCCAGCGAAAACGCTCCCAAACCAGAAGTGAATCGGGAAAACCGTACTCACCCACTGGTGACCATGGCTCGCTGGAACGATCATCATGCCGAAATCCCACGCGATGAACGTGTTGCAGAGAACGAACCCGCCGATGACCCAAGGTGACAACAAAAATAATTGACGCTCGACTTTGCGCTGCTGAACCTCTTCCTGGTTTAACCGATCTTGTTGGACGCCTTTGCTTACGTAAAACCAGCTTAGTCCGTAAAAGGCTAGAAGACCGTAGAGGTTTCGATAGAGCAGCCCATCACTGGTCAGCCAAGAAGCGGTAACGCCGCTCAAGTGAGGGTCAGCGGACGCGTTGAGCCAATAAAAAAGTTCTTGCTCGTAGATGAAGATTAGAATGAAACCGACAATGGCGAACGGTGCGAACGCCATGGTGCTAAGTTCGGCTAATCGGTAAAAGGGCTTGGCCCACTGGGCGTAGACTAAGCGGCAAATCGCACAAAACACCACACCGACTTGGCTAACGCCCATCAGGAAAAGGAAGGAAACAATCAAGAGTCCGTAATCGGGCCCCGTGACGTCCATGGAGGATCCGTAAACGGGGCTCGCGAGCGTGATCACGGCAAGTAGTTTCGTCAGCAGATTCACGTCGGTAGCCGTTGTTGAGGGATATTCTTTGCGTTGGCTAGAAGATGGGATTAGCGTGTTCATTGCTCACCAAACTGGGTTTTGAGGTAATTGATGACGTGCCATCTCTCCTCAGCGCTTAACGCATCACGATAGAGGGGCATGAGTCCTCGACCTCGCGTGAGTGTGAAGAAGATCTCGCCATCGGTCTGGTCCTGGGTGTAGGCCTCGTTCAGGTTGACCGGCGCCTTGGTCGCAAACTTAAGGCCGACCAACCCATCGCCTTCTCCCCCCTTGCCATGGCAAACACGGCAGTTGATCTCGTACATAGTGCCACCGACTCGGAGGGATTCAGGACTC
>ENA-UPTF01000729-UPTF01000729.1-marine-metagenome-genome-assembly--contig:-NODE-729-length-22287-cov-3.792571_pt1 | contig 22287 bp, 9 predicted proteins | sample MGYA00238166_ERZ767019 | MGnify/ENA primary metagenome ERZ767019 (study PRJEB28930, sample SAMN06266391) | marine metagenome | isolation source: Sea water from 250 m depth | place: Atlantic Ocean | study... | reverse complement strand
TTCTTCCAGGCAAAGTGCAGGCAAACTTATAGGTATCATCATTTAAGCTAACAGTAATATTAGCCTCATCAATATATGGAGTCATGGCCTGAATACAGTCATTTACATAATTTTGTGGTAATAGATCCTCAAAGGGTCTGAAGTTTGTTATGATTAATGATTCAGGAATAACAAAATTATTTTTTTCTACATTTGATGAAGAGTTTAAAATACCAAACAAGTTATCTTCTTCTTCAGCTTTATAGAACACGCCTCTAAAATGATTAAGAATTCGTTGTTGTGTTAATTCTCTGATTGGAGATTTATCCTGAATATCCTGCATTCCCATTTTTAAGCAGTACATAATGATTTCTGTTTCAATCAACATATCAATTGAATCTGAAGAAGCCTGTGACATTGCTTTGGCTAATAATGGATATTTTTGCTGGACTTTACGTCCAGAAAAAACTTTTAATAGTTCATAGGATGTTGAAAAAACCCCTTCATTCTTATTGACCATAATTGGATGGCGTTGAACTCCTGGGCCTTCTAGTGCTGAATGAAAAATAGTTGCTCCCGATAAAATGGCTTCGGCACTGGCAACATAAATTGAATCATCATTATTTTGAGTTTTACTTTTTGAAATTTCATATAGCCAGGGATCTTTATTGGGTATTGGAAAATCTGAATCATAAATATCTTGTTTATCACCCTTAGATAAAAATTGCATGTGATAATTACCATCAGGAAAAACATTAACAGTAATTAATGTTTCCACACATTGAAATGAAAAAAATAATATTATTGGGAGTAAGATTAGCTTGAAAATCCTCATAGGAGAATTTACGGGATTACGTTAATGGGGCGAAAACAAAAAGGGCCACCGAAGCAGCCCTTTACTTTACAACTATTTTAATGTTAATCTAAAATGTCATCCGGAGTGATGATTGTAGATTTCTGATAATTAATAATGCATCAGCACCAGTTACATCCCCAGCTGGGTTAAATCGATTTGTCATCATATCAACCTCCATGATGCCTCTTTCAGTACATACTGCCATTGCATTGTAGGCAAAATGACTTGCCGGTACATCACTAAAGCGACTTTGCGCTTCACCAAAATATTTAGTCTCTAAACTTTGATCCCTAGTTGCTACTACTAAGAGTCTTTGTACAGCTAAAGCGTAGTTTGCGCGGTTGATATCATCATCAGGATAGAAATTACCATCTGGTTCCACATTCATAATTCCATAGCGAATCATATCTTTAATCCATGTTTCAGCCCAATGACCTCTTGAATCATTTGGTACAGAAACAGTTGATGTTTGATTGGCTTGAGAAGGTGTTTGAAATCCACTATTCTGGACGGGCATTCTATCAAACAAGACACCAATTTTCAATTCTTCTGCAAAAAGAACAGCTAAATCTGCTCTATTAATACGTTCTTTTAAAGCGACTTTTTTACCGCCAGGAGTTCCCGGCATTGCGCGGACAATTTTTTGAGATAATTTCCATTTGGCATCTGCTTTTCCTGCAAAATCCCCTCTTTTTTCTACTACAGATCTAAAAAAATCTTCAGCCTCACTAAATTGATAGTTATATAAGTGAGCAACACCAAACCAGTACTGAGAACCTTCATGCTCTTTATCGCGCTTCAGAGCTTTTTCAAGGTAATCTTCTGCGCGCTTAAACCATCTTTTTTCCGAAGATCGCATTGTAATCCAGACTTGCCCACTTAAAGATAAAGCTTCTGGATCTTTACTTCCCCTACTTGCACATTTAGACGCAAAATCTTTTGCCTCTTTATTATTACCTAAATTGGCATGAGCTAGACCAAGCCCTCCATATCCAAGGGCGAATTTTTTATCTAAATCAACTGATCGTTGAAACGATTTTATTGCTTGTTGATAATCGCCATTGTCAACCGCACGCATGCCGGCCTTATAATGATATTCAGGAGTATCAACGTCACTTTCTGGCTTTGTAGCACAAGAATTCAGAAAGATTAGCGTAATAATTGATAATAAAAAACCATATTTTTTCAGCATAACCAATTCCTTAAAAAGTTTATTCAGCTTGAATATAAGTTCAAACTACCCTAAATAAAAATAAGCGGAATTTGTAAATTTTACTAAATTGTCCTAAATCACATCACTCGAGGATATATATTGCTTAACTTTACTTAATTGAATAATTTACAATACACTCCTGTACTAAGAATAAAATGGATGAATATGTTTAAAACAATAATTAATAAAATATGTTTAATAACATTCTTTATGTTGTCATGTATCTATGCACAAGGGCAGACAGCCACTGGTGTGGGTTATGGTTTAACTAAAGACGCAGCTATTGAGCAAGCAAAGCGGGATGCTGTTGAGCAAGGCCTAGGTGCTTATATGACTTCGACTACAACGGTAACAGCCACCTCCATAGAGGATAATATTTACTCAAAAGCGCAAGGGTTCGTAAAATCTTTTAAAGTCGTTAAAGAAACTAAAGGGCCAGATGGGAATTTTGAGATTACAATTGAAGCTCAAGTTACAGATATGATTGACCAAGTTATGGCTGATGAGGCTGCATTCCAGACCCTGCTTAATGGCATGAATCGTCCAAGAATCATTTTTTTAGTCAAAGAACAAAATTTAATTGATAATACTCCCACTAATTTTGCCGAGACTAAATTATTATCAATGTTTTATGAAAAAGGATTTGATGTAGTTGATCGCGAACTTGTTCAAGCCTTAAAAGGTGATAAAGATTATTCTGATGCAATGGAAGGTAATGTAGCAGCCGCAGCAAAGATTGCCGCTCAATTAGGTGCAGAAGTCATTGTAATTGGAACTGCAAAAATTTCATCAGGTGGAATGGTATACAATATGCATTCTGGTCAAGCGGATATTAATGGAAAAATCGTAAGAGCAGATACAGGAGAAATTCTTGCGGTGGTACCGCAGGCACGTGGGAAAAAAGTTCATATTTCACCATCTACTTCAGGAATAAACGCTGCTAATGATGGCGCAGAAAAATTAGGTAAAAATATTATTTCACAGCTGATAACCAAATGGAGTACTCAGCAATCTAATTTTATTAAAGTATATATAGTTTTAAAAGGTGCTGATTTTATGTCATATATGACATTTGAGTCTTTTTTAAAGGCTCAGACTGTTTCGGGGATCAGAAATGCTTATGCAAAAAGCTTGAATGAAGGTGTAGCAGAATACGAAGTTGAATTTGAAGGAAAATCACAAGCATTGGCTATGGGATTAGCACAGACAAGCCCCGATGGATTGAATTTCAAAGTTACAGGGTTAACCGGTAACCGGATAACTGCAGAAGTTGTTCAATAATGAGGATTTATATGAAAAAAATAATTGGAATCTCAATTTTTATATTTAACATTGCTTTTTCTCAAAACGTTGTTACTCAAATGGAAAAAGGAAGTGTCGATTATTCTGCACAGGCCATTAATGCTGTTGGGATTGGATTTGTTCCAACCAACGCTGTTAATGCTGGCCAAGCACGTAGAATGGCGCTAAGAATAGCTAAACAAGACGCTTTAAGACAGTTAATTGAGATTGTAAATGGTGTCACTCTAACAAGTGAAACTACGATGAGTGGTGCCATGGTTGATGATGTTATTAATACTAAGGTTAGAGGTTTTATCAGAGGTGCGCGACAGGTGGGTCAGCCCAAATATTTAAGTGATACTTCAGTTGAAGTTGAGTTCACGGTTCCAATGAGTGGGATTTCAGATATAATGCTTCCACCAATTACTGTACCAGTGGCAGCAGTCAATAATTTAAGCGGAAATGAGTCAACCGCGGCCCCAACCACTACATCAGGTGGGGTTTCAGGTTTAATCATTGATGCGCGAGGTTTAAATGCGCGCCCAGCGATGGCTCCACGGATTCTGGATCAAAATGGCAACGCGGTTTATGGACCAGGTACGTATGATCGCAAATATGCGGTAACGAATGGAGTGGCGGGGTATTCTAAAACCTTGGAAGCTGCTCAAAAAGATCCAAGAGTTGCAGGTAATCCTCTCGTAATCAAAGGCGTTGCCACATCAGGAACAAATCGAACAGATATAACCGTAAGCAATGCGGATGTTTCTCGTATAGATGTAGCAAATCGAAATGGCAATGTTCTAAAGGATTGCAGAGTATTAATTCTTATAGATTAAAAAAAAGATAAAAAAAACAAGGATGCGGAAAGCAATGAAAATAATTTTACAGCTATTAATAATATTGTTTAGCGGTTTACTTTTTGCACAAGATGCCGATAAAACAGATTTAGAAATTGGAGATGAGGCGCCAACATGGGCGCTGATGTATGCTCCTGGTAAATTTGAGTTTTTAAGAAATTGGTCTGAAGTTGAAATTGATAAAAAGACCGGTAAAGAAAAGAAATTACGATTAAATGTTTCTCAGCCTGATCGTCACGCTGTTGTTATGAGCTTCTTTGCTACTTGGTGCAAACCTTGTATGAAAGAATTGCCGATACTTGAAAAAGTATATCAAGAATACAAAGATGAGCGTGTAAAGTTTTTCCTAATCGATATTACAGAGGCGACTAGAAATAATCCAGGGACAGTATATGGTATGAGCTATAAAGATGTTCCTGTTGCGGGACCGTTTTTGAAAGAAAAAGGGGTAACGATGCAGATTTTATTCGATAACCGCGGTACAGCTATGAAGCGATATTTTGCTCAGACACTCCCTAGATTATTTATGGTAGATGGATTTCGTAATATTACATTTAAAAAACGTGGATTCCCTGATGAAGAGGGTGCTGAAGCCAAATTCAAAAAAGATATATCGTTAGAAATCGATAGGTTACTTAGTGAGCTTCCTCCATCAAAAAAATAAAAATTCGATAAATGTGATACAAAACATAGTTTTATGAAAATTCAAAGTTTTATATTAGCATCCTTATTATGAAAAAAACTTTATTATTTGTTTTTCTAATCTTCGGTGCTCTTATTTGGGGGCAAACGAATCAGTTAACCCCTGAAACATCGGCTCAATTAGCCGCAGGTAAGGAAACAGTGGCGATTCTTGACTTCGAAGGTCGAGGCATTAGTCAAATGGAGGCTCAGACCTTAACCGACCGTTTAATGAGTGAGATGGTTAATACAAATGCAGTGATTATGGTTGAGCGTAATCAGATGGAAGAGATCATGCAAGAACAGGGATTCCAACAGTCAGGTTGTACTACATCTGAATGTGCGGCAGAAGTTGGAGCCTTGCTAGGTGTGCAAAATATGGTATCTGGTTCATTTGGTAAATTGGGGAATTCGTATACTATTGATGCAAAACTATTTTCGGTTTCAACAGGAGGAACTATTCGATCCGTTAGTAAAACCTATAAAGGTGAAGTAGATGGACTTTTAGTCATTATTGAAATTGTAGCTTGGGAACTAGTTGGACTGCAAGCCCCTGCAGATAAAATCGCGAAAGTTGCCGCTGCGAACGAACAAGCATCTGCAGCACCTAGAGAACGTAAACCCATGGGTAGAATGACAAAAATGACTCTATTATTGATTGGTCTTGGTGGTGGTGCCTATGCAGCAGGCTTGTTTGATCCAGCTCCGGTTCCTCTACCTGAAGCACCTACTTTGCCGAACTAGGTTTTTGAATAACCCAGAAAAAAAAATTGTATAAAAAATTAACCATATTATTTGTTTTAACCTTATCAATTGGATTTAGCCAATCGTATGTAGTTAATATGGATGGTAGCAATGATTATATGTCAGTTTCTGCCTCTGATAATGCAACCACTAAACTAACAGGACAATTTTCAGTTTCAACTTGGGTCTTTCTTGAAGGATCAAGTAGACAGCAAATAATTTATAATGATGGTTTTGAATTGGAGTGGATGGGAACAGGTTATAACTATTTTAGAATGCAGCCTGGGGGTGTCAATTCTGTTGCCAATATGCATAAAAATCAATGGCATCACGTTGTGATGACTCGTAACAGTTCTAATAGCATCCAGATATATGTAAATGGTCAAAAATCAAGTAATTATGTTTCATCGGATAATACATTTGATGATGTTCTATATTTAGGAAAAGATCCAGACAATGGTCAATACCTTGATGGAAATATTAATGAAGTTGCGATCTGGACCACAGAATTAAATGCGAATCAGATTGATTCTTTATATAATGATGGTATTCCTTTAGCTGCCTCCAATGTATTCGGGGCTGCGTCTGCGCTTAAATCCTACTGGAAACTTGAACAGTCTACCGGAACATCCGCAACCAATTCCGTTGCGAATGCGGCTTCTTTAACCCTTTATAATAGTCCTTCATGGGCAAAGTTTAAGCATTCGGCTGTACCTTCATTATTATACAATGTTCGATCGGGGTCAAACAGCTCATACCCCGCAAACTTTATTGAATATAATGGAAAGATTTATTTTAAAGCGGATGATGGAACTAAAGGTTATGAAATGTGGGAGTATGATCCAGATGTCGCCGCGAGCTCAACCAATCCTAAGAGAATTTCTGATTTAAGAAGTGGTTCAGGAAATGGCATGGGCTGGACTGAAGAGTGGGTAATCTATAAAAATAAACTGATTTTTGTAGGTAATGATGGGACATATGGAGATGAGATATATAGTTTCGATGGAACAAACTTTACTAGGCTTGCTGATATTTATTCTGGTTCAAGCGGCTCAAGCCCTAATAGTTTTACAATATATAATGATAAACTTTATTTTGGGGCTTATAGTAGTACCTATGGAAGAGAACTGTGGGTATATGATGGGACAAGTATTTCTTTAGTTAAAGATCTTGCATCTGGTTCTCAAAGTGGTTGGGGTTGGGGTACAATGGCCGTTTATAATAATAAAATTTATTTCAACGGTTACAGCACATCCACTGGCTATGAATTATATTCATATGATGGTACCGATATGGCTCTTGTTAAAGATATTAGTTCAGGCAGTTATACTTCTGGTTCTAATAGCTATCCCAATAGTAGTTATCCAGAGGCATTCATAGTTTATGATAATAAACTATTTTTTAAGGCTGACGATACAACAATTGGCGCTGAATTATTTTCCTATGATGGCACTAACGTTACAAGTACAGATATTTTCCCTGGTAGTTATACTAGTGGAAGTACTAGTTATAAAAATGCTAGCTACCCTTATTTCTTTACTGTTTTTAAAGATACATTGTATTTTAGAGCAAGGACTTCTCTAGGATATGAACTATGGGCATATGATGCATCAAAAGGTGCTAGGATTGTCAAAGATCTATATCCAGGGACGTACACTTCAGGATCAAATACATATGGGAATAGTAGCTACCCAGGTAATCTTACGGTTTTTGATAATAAACTTTATTTTTCAGCTGAGGAAGGTTACAATGTCCAAGGTAGTGCAGGTCAAGAGATGTATTACTATGATGGGAATAATTTGGGTAGGGTGGCAGATATTTATCCAGGTTCAAATGGCTCTAGTCCTTATTACTTTTTTGCTACAAGTGATAAAATGTATTTTAGGGCGAGAGAATCATCAACGGGTTATGAACCGTATATCTTAGTTTCAAAAGATCCATTGCCATCTATTGCGAGCGTCACCTCTACAACATCGAATGGTACTTATAAGCTTGGTGATGCGATTAATATCACGGTTAATTTTTCAGAAGCTGTCACGCTTTCAACTGGTGGTAGTGTTACGGTTACTTTGGAAACAGGATCGACTGATCGTGCAGTAACCATTAGTTCTATTTCGGGTGCAACGAGTGCCACAGCATCTTATACGGTCCAGGCTGGGGATATGAGTTCTGACTTAAATGTGAAATCCATTGCCGTTTCCGGAACCTTATCTGATCAAAGTGCCCAAATAATGGAAGACTTTTCAATTGGATCAAACCTGGCCAGTTCAAAAGCACTTGTTGTTGATGGTCTGGTTCCAACGGTTGCAAGCGTGAAAAGTACTTCAACGAATACAACCTATGGTACTGGTGGAACAATTAATATCACGGTTAATTTTAGTGAAGCAGTCACTATTTCAAGTAGTGGTTCAGTGGTTGTAACCTTAGAAACTGGAAGCACCGATCGTACGGTGAGTATTACATCAGTCAGTAATGCAACTACCGCAACCGGCACTTATACAGTACAGGATGGTGACACCTCTAATGATTTAGCAGTTAGTACTATCGCGCTTTCGAGTGGTGCCACGTTAAAAGATGCTGCAGGGAATTCGATGAGTGATTTTTCCGTACCTGCTGATAGCAATTTGAGTGTCTTTAATGATATCGTTATTAATACAACAAAACCGGGTGTTCCAACTGGATTTGTAGTTAGCAATAACTACGGATCGGTAGGATTATCATGGAATGCCGTAAGTGGAGCAGCTAATTACAAAATATATAGAAGTGAAAGCACAAGTAGTTTTTCACTTTTGACTGATACTGTAACGATTAATTCTTATAAAGATATCACTCCAAGCGTTACGCGATATTATTATTATGTTTTAACAAAAAATAACCTTGGAGATAGTAGCCCATCAGACACATTGCATGGCTATCCATCAAAAATTTGGTATGTTGAAATGGGGGGAAGTGATAGCAACGATGGGAAGAGTAAAGTCACTGCATTTAAGACCATTGAGCAAGCCGTTAAAACTAACAATAATAATTTAGTAAGTGGAGACACAATTTATGTTGGACCTAGTTGGACAGATACTAGTTTAACACATAATGCTGCGAGGAATACCTCGGGACAGTATTATGATTTCGGGAATATTTCAAGGGGCGTTGATCCAGATCATACGAAAGCTTTTGTTTTAATTGGTACGTCAGGCGCCAGTAAAACTATTTTCAATGCAGAAGGAAAAAATAGACATTTTAGGTTTGACAATGGAGAGCCCTCTTCAACAAAGATTATTGGAGTAACTTTTTTTAATGGTAAAGAAGATGATAATTGGCCTGGAGGTGGCTCCATAAAGTTTGGCAATAGTTCTACAAAACTACAATTAATTGATTGTGTTTTTGATAGTAATCGAGTTGAAGGAAATCAAAGTGGGGGAGCAGTTGCAATTGGGGATCAGGCACAACCTTCTTTTAAAAATTGCGAGTTTAGGAATAATTGGGTAAATGATACTGAGAACAGTGCAGAAGGTGGTGCAGTATTTATTAACTCACCAAATAACCAAGCTGATCTTACTAATAAAATTATTTTTTCAGAAACCAAGTTTGTTAGTAATACTGTTAGAGCAAAAAGAGAAGCTTATGGGGGTGCTGTTCGCGCTGGGAGAAATACATTATTCGAAAACTGTATATTTATAAAAAATGGAGCAATAGCAGGGAAAGATCAATCCGATGCTAACTCTTGGCAAAGTTCGCATGGCGGAGCAATCTTTAGCGCTGGCGGATGGAGTAATACCGGGATCGTCACAGTCGTAGCAAATTCCACTTTTGATAGTAATTATGTAGAAGTCAGACATAATAATGGCTGGCCAAGAGGGACTGATATTTTTTATGGCTATGGTAGTAGCAATCAAACGATGAAAGCATATGTTTTTAATTCTATTATTACTGGTTCATACCGCATGATGGGCAGTGGCGATAATCTGGGTAAAGCCTACACGCAAGAAGAAAAATATAAATTATTTGCCACTACTGATGATGACAATCGACTTTATGTCAACTATTCTATTATTGAAGGAAGTACAGATCAATCATGGCAAGATGATAATGTTTATGATATAAGTCCTGTTTATAACGCCCGATCTACTCAAGATTATTCCTTAAGTATATTGAGTCCGGCTATCGGTCAAGGAACCAGCACTTTTGAATCCAATGCAGCACCTTCTGTAGATATTTTAGGTAACACGAGGCCAAATCCATCTGGGTCCACAATTGATATTGGAGCCTATGAAAATGCTTTATCTGCATCTACAGCACCTCTGCCGGTAACGGGTATAACGGGTATTGCAAAAACCAATAGTGCAGCTATTTCTTGGTCGGCTGTAAAGTCTTCATTAACAAGTTCAACAAATGCATCTAATATTGAGTATTTAATCTATCAAGATGGTTCGCAGGTTGGTACTTCTACTGGTACCAGCTTTACGGTTCCAAAATTAACCAATGGTACAAATTATACATTTGAAGTAGCTGCTCAGGATACTTCTACATCTTTAACAGGTGCTCCATCCATTGCGGTTACGGTTAAACCAGTCTATAAAGGTCCATATTGGTATGTGGCTTCCAGTGGCGGTACCGCTTCTGGTACAGATAACTCCGACCTAGGTAGTAGAGAGGTTCCATTAAATCATATATCTTCTGCCTTTGAAGCGGCAGCGACTGGTGATACGATTGTTATGCTAAAAGGAAGCCACAGTGGATCAAATAATCGTGGAATTGATTGGGGCAGCACAAAGAAGCTTGTTGTAATGGGTGACCCCGATTATCCAGCTGATAGTACGATCATGGATGCTGGAGGCAGAGCGCGGCATTTTAAATTTTCAAGTGGACAGGATACTACTAACCAAATTATAGGATTAACGCTGTATAACGGAAAAATAAATGAGAATGAAGGTGGTTCATCTATAATGGTTACAAATGGATCAATGCCAGTTTTTAGGAAAGTAATTTTCAAATCTAATCTTAACGTATCTGAAAATTGGGAAGGTGGAACAGTTATGGTTCGCGGTTCTTCCAATCCTTCTTTCTACTACTGTACATTTGAAGATAATATAGTTCGTAGAACCACTGGAGAAAATTCCAATGATGCCAGTGGCGCTGCCATTTTTGTTGATGTCAATGCTTATGGTCCAAACATTTTTTTAATCATTGATGGGTGTATTTTTAAGAATAACACAGCCTACGGAAATTGGGGTGCTAGAGGTGGTGCAATATATACAAGTGGCTCACAATTAAAAATAACTAACTCCCTCTTCTATGGAAATACCGCTTGGAGTAATGCAGCTGGTTCAAATAATTATTCTTCGAACGGAGGTGCAATCAATTTTGCATCTCCATCCTATTATAGTAGTAGTGACAACCAATGGGTAGGTGGAAAAGCTATTATTATTAATTCGACGTTTGCCAATAATCGAACGGTTAGCGGCAACATAACTAATACTGCAACAAGTGGTTCTGCGGTTTATTTAGATAGCTGGTCGCGGAATGAAAAGATTTGGTTTTTTAATAATATTGTTTGGGGAAATATTAGAGGCGAGAATAAAGAAAATGGTTCCACGAGCGAACAAGTTTACCTTACAAACCCATCAGGTTGGAGCGCAAAAAACCTAAATTATAATGTCATTCAAAATAGTGGCGATCTAAGTGCTTATCAGGATGATGAATCATTTGAAACCGATCCAACTTTTGCTGATTCTACAAATGGTGATTTTAGTTTATCCAACGCCAGTGGATTAATTGGCCAAGGTGGTGATTCGTATGAATCTGTAAGTGCACCAACAAAGGATTTACTGGGTCTTGTTCGACCTAATCCTTCCGGATCAAAGCCGGATATTGGTGCTTACGAAAATAGTTTAGCAAAAACACCTTATCCAGCTCAGATCCAAAATTTAACAGCTAAGGGTGGTAGTGGCGAAGTAACTCTTTCTTGGGATACTGCAGCGGATGTGGATTCAGTATATAATGTATACAAACATACCAGTGCATTTACCCCAGCAAGTACTTATTTATTAGCAGGCACAACCAACAATACTTACACTATATCTGGTTTGGATAATACAACGCGTTATTATTTCCGGGTTTCCGGTGTTAATAAACAAGGTTTTGAAGGAACATCTGCGGCGATTGATATGACACCAAAATTCAGTGGTCCTGTATGGTGGGTTGCAACAGGTGGCAATGATACATCCGGAGAAGGAAGTGTCTCCAATCCTTTTAAAACTATTATGCATGCTATGCATGAAGCAAATGAAGGTGATACCATTACAATTAAACCCGGAACATATACGGGAACCGATAATCGGGACTTCGATTTAGATGGAAAGAATTTAGTTGTCATGTCTCAATATCCTACCACTTGGGATAGTGTTATTATTGATGCAGAAAAACAAAAACCTCATTTTAAGGTGGGATATAATTCCAACAGTAGTTCAACAATAACTGCATCTAAAACAAAAGTAGTTGGGATAACTTTAACAAACGGAGAAGATGGATCACTAAAAGATAATGGTCAACCTGGAGGGGGGTCTGTTTCACTGTATAATGGATCATCTATAACTTTTGAGAAAGTTTTCTTTACAAATAATAATATAGTAAATAATTCAAGTACTTCCTCTGCCGGAGCTGTTTATATGAGTCATCCTGGCAGTCAGTTGTTAAATTGTAGATTTCAAAATAACAAATCGATTTTAGATCAAAATGGTGATTCTCGTGCTACGAGTGCAGTTGGTATTGATGGTATGGCACTTAATGACAATGCCTATAGTAGTAAGTATACATTAATCGATGGCTGTGAATTTGTTAATAACCATGGAAGAGGTGAGGGTGGTGCCATTAATGCTCGACATAGTACGGTTATTCAAAATTCTTATTTTTATCAAAATAGATCAGATCGGGATGATAACTCTGGAGATGGGGGAGCCATAGCAGCTATGCCTACAAATTCAGGAGATGGAGGAGCGAGTTATACTACTTATTTGCATGTAATCAATTCTGTTTTTGTTGACAATTATGCAGAACGTTATGGTGGTGCTATACTGAATTATGGTTCGAATTCCCCCAAAATATTTAATTCTATTTTCATGAATAATCGAAGAAGTCCATCTGGGTCCACAAATGGTGAGTTAAATGATTTTCATTCTCATAATCAGGCTAAGATTAGAGTAGATTTTTCTCGAGTAGATCAAGCTGGTACCGATGAGGCATCTTTTGGGGAAAAAATGTATTATGGTGATCCTGCTTTTGTTGATATAGCTAAAGAAAATTTTAATCTATCTGCTGCCAGCTCTCTTATTGGTGCTGGGACAGAAAAATTTTCTATTGATGGTTTAGAGATAGATGCACCATCTAAAGATAAAAATGGTAGTGCTCGCCCTAGCCCATCGGGATCTAGCCCGGATATTGGTGCCTATGAAAATGCGCTTGCAACATCTCCTTATCCGAGTCAAGTTCAAAACGTGACTGGTGTAATTGGCTCAGGTCAAGTTGCATTGAATTGGGATGCCAATACAGAGACAGATATAACGAAGTATTATATCTATGCCTCTACTGTAAAAGATTATAACCCCGCACCCGAGGACTCTGTAGGTGAATCTACTTCAAATGCATTTACAGCGACGGGTCTAACAAATAATACTGAATATCATTTCAGAGTTGCTGCTGTAAACAATCAAGGATATCGTGGGAATTTCTCAGAGCAATTGTCTCTAATACCGATGTATAAAGGTCCAGAGTGGTGGGTAGATACTGAAAATGGTAGTGATAATAATGATGGATCCCAAAGTAGTCCGTTTCAAAAGATTCAACATGCAATAACAAAAGTCGCTTCTGGTGATACGCTTATTTTATTACCCGGTGTACATGCCGAATCAGATTTACATTTAGGACAAGCGGGTGAAGGGGACCCAAATGCTATTACCGAGCTTCATTTCCGCGGCTCAACTGGTGACTATAGGGATGTCGGAATTTCTGCTAATTGGCAAAGTCGATTATTTACTATTTATAAGGGTGTTTTTACATTTAAACATATAACCTTTACCGAAGGTAGGGCATCTTCAGGGCAAGATCAGCCAGGTGGTGGTGCCTTTATGCTATGGCAAGATTCAGATGTAGAATTTGTTAATTGTCATTTTTGGAAAAATGAATCTGAACATGGTGGAGACAACCAGGGATTTAGTGGAGGCGGAGCTATTGGAGGTTTTGATATTAAACGATTAGTATTTAAAGATTGTGTTTTTAGAAATAATAGATTAATTAATGGTGTAAATGGTTCAGCGGTCTATTTATCTATTCCAAATCAATCCGATGGTTCAACAAAATTTAAACCTGTTTTTGAGCGGTGCCATTTTGTTAACAATCGGACTGAAATAGGAAATCTTCCTGAACAACAGTGGGGTGGTGGAGCCCTTGTTTTAGCTGGCGCCATAAGTCCTAGGATCGAGCATTCCATCTTTGATTCTACTAGCTTTGAACATAACTGGGACAATACTAGTTCTGTTGTAAGTATGGGTGGTGGAGCAATTTGGATTAGTGGATCATATGATCAAACGGGCTCATATGAAAATCAGGATGTTACTATTTTTAATGGAAATATTATTCGAAATACTTATATCAAAACCACGGGAGGTGTTCGAGGTTTTGCATTTAGCATTCATAATTCTAATCTCAAGTTCACCAATAATCTAATTTATAAGAATACACTTACTGGTGAAAGGTCTGCAAAAGATAAAGATGGCAATGATGCATCTCTACACGGGGGAGTATATATAGGATCTGATAACGCAAAAAGTGATGGATCGTATCCCAAAGTAAGAATAATTAATAATACAATTGTTGATAATCAAATAAGGCAAAATAGATCGGGCTTTTCTGATGCTCCAGGATTATTAATAAGCGCAAGCGACCAAGGTGATGTAGTTGTTGGAAATAATATTTTATTTAATAATAATATGGAAGAGGAACAAACGAATAGCCATGTTGATTATACGGTTTGGTCAAATAATGGACCTGATGATGTAAAGACTTCTCATAATATGATTGAAAGCGGCCCACCTACAAATGAACAAGTCAACGGTAAGCCCAGCTTTAAAAATCCATCTACTGGGAATTATCAACTCAGTAGTACCAGTGCAGCAGTTGATGCTGGAGTAAAGGATTTACCTAATGAAGTTGATGCACCGATTGATGATATTCGAGGATATTATCGTGTAGGACCACCTGACCTCGGTGCTTTTGAACAAGGTGCAAGCAAATATTTATTAGCATTTAGTGATGATATTGATGGAGATGACCCACAGACTTTTGTAAAACTTGGTCAAGAAATTACCTTTACAATTACTACGAATGATATTGATGGGAATCAGGTAAGCAGTAATGAACCTATCACTTGGTCTATTTTCCCAAATGATAAATATGCGACAATTCAACAAGGCGCTGATACTAGTAGTGCTGGCGGTGATGCGATAGCTAAAGTTCTTGTTACTTCAGCAGAAAAAGGTAAGGGATTCAGATTTAGATTAAGAGCGAATTTAGGCGGAGCTTTCTTAAGCTCAGATACCTATATAATTGAAGAGTTAGTTACAGGGGCTCCACCACCTGTGCTCAGTTTAAAAATTACGCCTGAAGGTTGGTCTACCGATTCAACCTTTTCCTTGGATTGGGAAATTCCAACATGGAGCGAAGAACGTGATTATATTGGTGCACTTTTAGAGATTAAGAATGAAACCAATGATTACGAGAAATACATTGAGTTTCCTTCAGGAAGTGTATTAAAGAATTATACATTTGAGGTTAATGAACCTGGTACCTGGCATACAGAGATTTGGTTAGTGGATGAATTGGGGAATGAAGATCAGGATAGTGCATCAGCAGTTACTGCATATTTTGATAATATTCCACCAGAAGATTTTTATATCTACAATCCAAATAGTTATGTGGATCAATCGGGGGATTTAAATACTTTTTATTCTTCTGATAAACCTCTTTTTGAATGGGAAGATAAGGGAGATCAACCATCAGGTATTAAAGAGTGGGAAATTTATACGGAGCAAGAAGGCAAATATGGTACGTACACTTTTTCAGATGTAACATTTAGTGAGGGATCAGATATGGTGTATATCAATGGCGCTACATCACTTCCTGATGGTTATTATGATTGGTGGGTAGTTGCTGTAGACTCTGCTGGTAATCCAACCCCTTCAAATACTGGATATTTTGGTGTAGACTTATCCCCACCAAATATTGCTCACAGTAATGCTTTAACTGTAATTGATGAGAATCAAACCGCAACAATCAAGGCAGTTTTTGATGATGCTGCCTCTGGAGTTAATTGGGGGCAACTCCATTATCGTAGAGCTGGAAGTGGTGGTGGATTTGTTAGTGAAAATTTATTACCCGGTTCTGTGAATATACTTGGAAGTGATATCAAGGCCGACGGGCTTGAATATTATATTGATTCAGAGGATAATATTGGCAATTATGCTAAATGGCCAAAGGATAAAGCTTTTCAATCAGTTAAAGTCAGAACAGAGTCAAGCGTATCCACAGCAGGTAATTTGAGTTTGCCTGGTGGAGTAGATTCCACAAATTATATCTTTTTCTCAATCCCATTTGATGTGGGTAATGGAATAAGTGCTTTTAAAGCAATGATGGATCCTGCGAATGAAGGTCCAGATGAATTTAAATATAGACTTTATGCCTATAATAATGGCTGGCAAGAAAACCCATCATCTCTTACTATGGGCAATGGATACTTTTTTATCTTTGATCCAGATAAATATTCTGATTTTCTACCGTTACAATTTGATTTTGGTCAAGGAGTATCAACTGTAACGGATCCACCTTATAAGGTTAATGTGACCCCAGGTCAGTGGAAGTTTTTTGGACTTCCTTATAACTTCAATGTACCGTTATCCAATGTATATACAGAGAGTGGTGCAAGTTTGAATGATGCAGGATCTATTTATACTTGGAGCAGTTCTTGGACAGGTGCAGGGTCAACACTCCAGCCTTGGAAAGGATATATATTTAAGTCTGGTGGAGATACGGAACTTAATATTGATGCTAGGGGCGATACGTTTGGTAAAATGGCTGAATCTTTTGATCCCGATGATACGCCTATGGATGCAAACGAATGGATTGTTGATATAATTGCAGCAACAGGGAATACTCGAGATGAATTGAACTCTGTTGGGGTTCGTAATAATGCCAAGGATGGTTATGATCGTTTAGATGAGTTTGAGCCTCCCACTGTTCCCGGAAATATTACCTTAAGAATTGATAATCGTGATCGAGAACTTTCACCAGATATATATGCTATAGATATCCGTAAACCTAATGAAACTGGTCACTATTGGGATCTACAAGTTTATACACCAACAAATGGACAAAGGACCTATATCACTTTTGAAGGCTTAGGTTATGTTCCGCAGGAATATGATATTTTTATTATCAATAAGACCAATAAACAAGCTAAAAACTTAAAGTGGGAAAGTACCTACCGTTTTGCGAATACGGGCAGTGAGGGATACTTAAGACAAGATTTAAGATTAGTGATTGGAACAAAGCAATTTGTTGAAGAAAATAATGCAGGTGTGAATCTATATCCAGATGCATTTACTTTATCGCAAAATTATCCAAATCCATTTAACCCTCAAACTTCGATTAGGATTAGTCTAGAAGAAGATGCCAATATTGATTTGATCATTTACAATTTATTAGGTGAAGAGATCACACGATTAGCAGCAAATGAATATCGACCATCTGGATATTATAATTTTATTTGGAATGGTAGAAATGCAATGGGTAATAAAGTTTCAACGGGTGTTTATTTATACCATGCCATGGTTCGCGATAATAATGGTAAGGTTGTTCTGAATAAAACAAAGAAAATGATATTCTTGAAATAATTTCCTGCTTGTACTAGCCCATTATATAATAGGGAGGGTATTCCGATCCGAAAAACCATCCTAATTCAATTATTACTTATTTCCTGTCTTTACTCTCAGATTAGTCGATATAATGCAAAGCCGACTGTCGCCGTATTTAGTTTTGAACAAAAAGGCATTCAAGATGAAGATTTTGAATTATTTATGGAGTATTTAATATTTCAATTAGGCAATACTAAATCACTCATTATGGTTGAACAAAACCAAATTGATGAGGTTATTTTGGAAAATAATTATCAAAATAAAGAATGTAAATCAAAGGATTGTGGGATTGAGATTGGAAAATTAATTGGAATAAAAAATATTATTGTGGGTTCATTAAATCAAATTGCTGATACCTGTAAAATTAAAGCAGAAATGATAAATGTAATTCAAGGTGAAGCTGAGCAGACAGTTGAAAGAATTTATATCGGAGATATTGATGAAATATTGCCCACAATTGATATAACAGCATGGGAATTAGCAGGTCTTAAACCCTCGACGGATATGTTAGAAGCAGCGGGTATTTTCCCTGAGGATACGGTAGAAAACTCCAATAAAAATAGATTGTTAATGTGGTTCAATAAAGCTGTTAATTATATTGCTAATCGCTGGCAGGGATTCTTATCTTTATTCACTAAAGAATAACCTATCATTAATCTTATTTGCACACTATGAAGCGTTTTTTACTATTGGCATTGAGCCTAACTACTTTATTACTTGGTCAAAAGGAATTCGGAAAAATTTCTTTGCCCTTGGGAAGAGTTCAAGTTCAAAAAGCAGGTAAAGGTGATTTTAAACGAGCCATGCCAAAAATGTCAGTTCATGAAAATGATATTATTAAAACATTAGCAAAATCTCGATGTGAAATTACATTAGTTGGTGGTGGCAAGTTACGTATTGGGCAAAACTCTGAATTAGAGATCACCCAGGCAAATGTTAAACCAATGGAAAAGAATTTTGGTGCGACATTAAAAAAAGGAGATGTTTGGGTTGCTGCTAAAGCTGCATTTGGTGAGAAAAAGAACGTAGCTGTAAGGACACCCACAGCTGTTGCAGCGATTCGAGGAACAAAATATCGTGCAAAGGCTGGCCAGGATGAAAGTTCTGTACTAGTATATGATGGTAAAGTGGATGTTAATGCTGCAAAAAATGTAATTGATGCAAGAAATCAACAAATGAGACAAGGTGGACCACAAGGTGGGGCTGCCCCAAAATTTAAATTAGGTCCTGTCACTGAAATTCAAGCTCCCACACAAGTAGCAGGTCCTTATGAGGTTTCATTAGAAGACTGGATAAGTTTAGTTGAAGGTATGCAGATTAATGTCCGAAAAGATGGTAAATATTCAATGTTCAAATTTGATCAGGATGCAGATGCAGGTTTAGACTTTGTTAAATGGAATAAAGAGCAAGACGCTAAAGATGGAAACTAAACTTTGAAAAAAATATTAGATCAAATAGAGGACTTAAGTGTTGAGTCCTCTTTTAATTTACTGACAGATTTCCTTAAACGTGTTGGAGCTGGGATTGTAATTGGAATTGTTATGACAATTCTGTTTGGCTGGCTTTCTTATAACGTACCATTTATGAAAGATCTTCTAGATCGATATGAGTATGTTTCTTATGATAGCAGAATGCGATATAAAGTTGGAGATATTAGCGGGGAAATGGCGATTGATGATGTTGTGATAATTGATATTGAAACGAGTTCTGTTGCTCCTACTGAAGAAGGAGGTCTAGGACGTTATTTTAACTGGCCACATGCCTATCATGGACAACTCATTAATACTGTTTCATCAGGTAATCCTAAAGGAATCCTTTTTGATATGATCGTTGATCCAGAAAATACATTTAATTATGATTTGGTAAATGCACTCCAATCTGATAACAAACCAAAAAATCAAGCCCTTGATGACGTAACACAGCAATTTCTTATAAGCAATAATCCAAGTTTATTTGTAGAGGCAACCTATAATACGCAGAAAGCTTACCACGGATTAGAATTTGGATATGCTGACACTTTGAACTTTTTATATCCGATGGATTCTGAGCCAGAAGGATATTTTTTTGAAAACCATATTATTAAAGGTGTTTCTGAAGAAGCAAAAAAACGATTACCACCTGGCGAACGTTTTAATAATACACATGTAGATCTACTGTCTGGATCAGTTGGAGCAGGATCAGTTACATTTTTAGTAGATGAAGATGGAGTAATTAGAAGAGCACCAACAGCCATTTATTTTGAAGGGGCAGATCATGTATATCCTAGCTTGGTCATGTCTGGCGCTATTGACTTTTTAGGTATAAAAAAAGATGGTGGCTTTGACTATGATTTCGAAAATTATGTATTAAATCTTATTGATACTACTGATACGATTGTCCGCTCTATACCAATCGATGATAAAGGTAGAATGTATGTGAACTTTTATGGAGGGTTTCAAACATTTACTTATATCCCATATATGTATGCTATGGATCCTGAAATGTTAGATCCAACCTATTGGGAAAATAAAGTTGGAATTGTTGGTGCATCTTTAGCGGGATTATCTGATTTTAGAAATACTCCTGTAGCAGAAGCATTTGTTGGAGTAGAAATTCACGCAAACGTGATGTATAGTGTATTAAAAAATGAATTTGTAAAGTTAAAAAGTCAATCGGATAAATTTAAAACGATCCTAATATTATCTATTGTGATGGGAATATTTATAAGTTTTCCGAAAAAACCACTTTATGCACTTCCAATACCAATAATTGGTATTGTATCATGGATTATATTTACGCGAGTCCAATTTGGCGGTTCACTAATTATGTGGGATGTGACTCGCACGATTTTATCAATGATTGGTACTTTTGTTGGCATATTTATGTACAATTATTTTGGTGCTGAAAAAGATAAACGCTTTTTAAAAAATACATTTAGTACTTATATATCTCCTGAATTAATTGATCAGATGTATGAAGCTAAAGAACAGCCTTCGCTCGGGGGTGAAGAGGGTTATCACACTGCTTTTTTTACTGACATTCAAAGTTTTTCTGCTTTTTCTGAAAAATTGACAGCGAATGATCTTGTGGAGCTTTTAAATGATTATCTCACTGAAATGACAGATATATTATTGGATAATAAAGGAACTTTAGATAAGTATATAGGAGATGCTATTGTAGCCTTTTATGGTGCACCTGCCCCGGTTGATGATCATGAATATTGGGCATGTCTTACAGCTGTTAAAATGCAGGATCGCTTAGCTGAGTTAAGAGAAAAATGGCAAGGAGAAGGAGAACGATGGCCAGAAATTGTTCATAACATGCAAAATCGAATTGGTATTAATACTGGTAGTTTAGTGACAGGAAATATGGGCTCTACGATGCGTATGAACTATACTATGATGGGTGATACAGTAAATTTAGCGGCTCGTCTTGAAGCTTCTGCTAAACAATATGGTATATATATTCAAGTTGCAGAGGAAACGTATAATGCTTGTAAAGATAAATTTATTTGGCGTGATTTAGATTATGTAATTGTAATGGGTAAAACTGAACCGGCACAAGTTTTTGAATTAATATCAGAAGATGGAAATATGCCACCTGGTTATGATAAGCTGCTTCCTGCATATAATGAAGCTTTGAAACTTTATCGCAATCAGGATTGGGCAAAAGCAGTTGATGCTTTTAAAGAATCTGATAAATTAGAAGATATGTTTCCCGGGCGAAAAACCAACCCTAGTAGAATATATATTCCACGATGTGAGCATTACCGCGATAATCCACCGGGTGATGACTGGGATGGCTCGTGGGCTCTAACCAAAAAATAATTAATATATATTGAATCTACCATTTTACTCAGGAGATTATGTAAAAGGAGCAGTCTCCATGTCGGAAGCTATCTCAGCTATGCGAGAAGCTTTCACATCATTAAGTAATAAAATGGCTGTTGTTCCAAATAGAATAAACATGCCAATTAAAGATCAAAATGCGCTACACTTATCTATGCCAGCATATATTAAAGGTGGAAAGTATATTATGGTAAAACTAGTTAATGTTCATTTTGATAATCCAAAGAATAATCTCCCACTTATTAATGGGCTGATATTAATGATGGATGCGGAAAAAGGTGCCCCTATAGCACTTATTGATGGCAAATCAGTTACTGCTTTGAGAACTGGAGCTAGTTCGGGATTAGCAACGAAACTCCTTTCAAAGAACGATTCTAATTTTGCTGTAGTTTTTGGAACTGGAGTACAGGCGCACACTCAAATTGAGGCAATTAAAACTGTTAGAAATTTAGAATCAATAAAAGTGATTGGGCGGAATATTGATAAAGCTCAGAAATTTTGTAACCAATTTGATTCATCAGTGGAGATTGGAACGAATGATAGTTTAGCAGATGCTGATATTATATGCACAGCTACAACATCCGAAAATCCATTATTTAATTTTAATAATGTAAAGCCTGGTGTTCATATTAATGCAGTAGGTGCTCATCAATCACAATCAAGGGAGCTCCCTTCTGAACTAATTAAAAATGGGAAATTATATATTGATCAATTATCACCAAGTAAACATGAAGCAGGGGATATTTTGATTCCTATTATGGAAGGTCTCTACAGTTGGGATAAAATTGAAGGGGAATTAGGAGAATTGATAGATGGTAAAATTGAAGGAAGAAAAAATGAATCAGAAATAACTATTTTTAATTCAATTGGTAATGCAATACAAGATTTGGTT
>ENA-UPTF01000728-UPTF01000728.1-marine-metagenome-genome-assembly--contig:-NODE-728-length-22287-cov-3.925304_pt1 | contig 22287 bp, 10 predicted proteins | sample MGYA00238166_ERZ767019 | MGnify/ENA primary metagenome ERZ767019 (study PRJEB28930, sample SAMN06266391) | marine metagenome | isolation source: Sea water from 250 m depth | place: Atlantic Ocean | study... | reverse complement strand
GCTCAACGATCGGCAATTTGACTCTGGAAGATGGTTCCATCACAGACTCAGGCGGATCAATTTCTTTTGGAGATGAGAACCTGTCAACAACCGGGACCTTTAGTGCGGGAGTAGCAAGCCTGGCATCTACATCCAGCGTTGGCAACCTGACCCTGGCAGATGGTTCTATCACAGATTCAGAAGGGGCAATTTCATTTGGGAATGAAAATCTATCTACTACTGGTACGTTCAGTTCTGGAGTAGCTACACTAGCACCAGGATCTTCTATTGGTAATCTTACCTTGAGTGATGGTACCATTGCGTCTGGTTCAGACGTGGTCTCTTTTGGTAATGATAACCTGACAACAGAAGGTACAATAACAGCGAATGCGTTTAGCGGTGATGGATCTGAATTAACAGGTCTAGAAGCAACCAGATTAGGTACACTGGATGGTTCATCTCCTTTGGTGATGGAAGGTAGTTCAATTAATGATTATGAAACCACACTGTCACTTGTAGATCCAACAGCTGATCGTACAATTACTCTGCCGAATGTAACAGGTACAGTTATAACAACATCAAACGACGATGCCATTGATGCAGTGGGAACCGTTTCTTCAGGGACATGGCAGGGGACTGCTGTAACGGATACATATGTTGCAGATGATCTTACGGTTTCAGGCGGTACCGTAAATAATAGTGTTATTGGCGGTACAACACCTGCAGCTGGGACATTTACAACTATAACTGGAACCAGTTTAAGTGTTACTAGCACCGATGGTATCACCTTGGAAAATGATGAAACCATTACAAATGCCACAGATGGTACGCTATTGGTTACAGCGCCAACAACATCCTTAACTGGTGATTTAACAGTTACAGGTGATGATATTGAGTTTGGAAATGGAGAGATAATATCCAATGCCACAGATGGTACCATCGCTATTACTGCAGCGACTACAACGGTCAGTGGTGATTTAACAATTACAGGAAACGATGCTACGTTTGGAAACAATGAAAGTATTTCTAATGAAGATGATGGTTTCCTAAAGATTAAAGTAGATGGAACGGCCCAGATTGGTTTTACCAATGGTACGTTCGAACCAGAAACAGATGATGATATTAATCTTGGAACCAGTTCAAAAGAATTCAAGGATTTGTTTATTGATGGAACTGCAAATTTGGATGAAGTCGATATAGATGGTGGTTCAATTGATGGAGTCAGCCTTGGTACAGTCAGTGACATATCTGTAGCAAATATTGACTACATCAAAATTGACGGAACCTATATTGGCCATGAAGATGATCCAAATCTTATGTCATTGTCCAGCGGTAGATTAACGGTAGACGGAACATTAGCTGCAACAGCTGTAACAGGCGATGGTTCCGGGCTAACTGGTTTATCTGCTTCATCAATGAAAGCAGATGACATAACTCAGGGAGATGCAGCTGTAACAATAGGTACTTCTACTGGAGCAATAAACATTAACCCTGCCACAGGTTCGGCCATTATTCTGGACGGAACGGTTAATGTAGACGCAGGAGTTGTGACTGGTGCTACATCTATCACATCTGTAACCCAGGTTGCTTCCACATCTTTACAAACACCCTTAATAGAGTATACGGATGGTGATGTAGCTATGACGATAGCGGATGGCGGTGGAGTCACAACCAGCGGTGATTTGACAGTAGGAACATCTTTGCAGACAGCTACGATCGATTATACCGATGGTGATGTAGCCATGACGATAGCGGATGGTGGCGGAATGACAATAGCACAAGATGCTACTTTTTCTGGATCAATTCAGGGAACGACAATTGATTACACGGATGGTGATGTAGCTATGACGATAGCGGATGGTGGTGGAGTCACAACCAGTGGTGATTTAACCATAGGTACGTCTTTGCAAACTGCCACGATCGATTATACCGATGGTGATGTAGCAATAACCATTGCAGATGGCGGTGGAGTCACAACCAGTGGTAATGCAGCGGTCACTGGTAACCTAACGGTAACTGGCAATACTATTAATTTTGGTAATGAAGAGAGTATTTCTAATTCCACAAACGGTACAATAGAAATTGCAGCTACTACCACTTCAGCCACCGGTGCATTAAATGTAACAGGCTTAATTACTGGAGGTTCTTTAGACATAGATGATGTACTCATATCCGGAAGCACCATTGGTCATACTGATGATGATGACCTCATGACTGTATCCAACGGCACATTAACCATAGCCGGTACATTAGCTGCGACGGCTGTAACAGGAAATGGGTCCGGGCTCACTAATATATCTGCTTCATCAATGAAGTCAGATGACATAGCTGAAGGAGATGCAGCGGTGACGATCAGTACTTCTTCAGGAGCAATAAATATTACCCCGGCAGATGGATCAGCTATTGTGCTAGATGGTACAATTAATGTAGATGCAGGTGTGGTGACGGGTGCCACATCCATAACATCGGGTACTCAGGTTGCATCAACTTCACTGAAAACACCTTTAATACAGTTTACAGATGGTGATAATGCTATCACTATATCAGATGGTGGAGGGGTCACAACTAGTGGTGATGCTACTGTAACTGGAGATTTAACTGTTTCCGGTGATGATATTACTTTTGGGAATGGTGAAAAAATTTCTAACGCTACAGATGCCACACTTGCAATTACCGCACCAACTACATCCTTAAGTGGAACACTAGATGTGACAGGCGCGAGCACATTGGCTGGTGTTGTAACAACTAATACAGGAATAATACCTGATGCAGCAGATGGGGCTTATCTTGGAACGACTTCTTCTGAGTTTTCAGATCTGTACCTTGCCGATGGCAGCGTGATAAACTTGGGCAATGACCAGGATGTAACCCTGACCCATGTGGCAGATGCAGGTGTATTACTTAATGGTTCACGTCAGCTCCAGTTTGGTGACTCAGGCACACAAATTTCTCAGAGTGCTGATGGAGTACTGGATCTGGTATCCGATGATGAAGTTGAGATTAATGGAACCACGATAGATATTAATGGTGCCGTAGATATATCAGGTGCCATAACAAATGGTTCATCCATAACATCGACAGGTGCAGTGTTACCAGCGTCTTCAGATGGGGCAGCGTTAGGGTCTGCTTCAGCAGAATGGTCTGATGTATATCTGGCCGATGGTGCTGTGATCAATTTGGGTGATGATCAGGATGTCACTCTTAGCCACGTAGCAGATGCAGGTGTACTCTTGAATGGTACAAGCCAATTGCAATTTAGGGATAATGCTTTAAAGATAAATTCTTCTACGGATGGTCAATTGGATATTGATGCTGACACTGAAGTTGAGATTACTACAACCACAGTGGACTTAAATGGTGCGCTTGATGTGTCGGGTGACATTACAGTTGGGACATCATTAAAGACAGCCACAATAGATTTCACAGATGGTGACCTTGCAATAACAATTACAGATGGAGGTGGAGTAACCACCAGCGGTGATCTAACAGTCGGTGGAACAATCTCTGGGGGAAATGTAACTGCATCATCGATAAAAGGAGATGATATAGTAGCAGGAGATGCGGCAATAAATATAACTACATCTACTGGGGCGATCAGTGTCACTTCAGCAGCGGCAGTGAATATAAATCCAGCCACAGGTTCAGCAATCGTTCTGGACGGAACAGTTAACGTAGATGCTGGCGTGGTAACAGGAGCAACAAGTATTACATCCGATGCTATTACAGCTAATACAGGTATTATACCTGATGCAGCAGGCGGAGCCTATCTTGGGACGTCATCTGCTGAGTTTTCAGATCTGTTTCTGGCAGATGGTTCTGTGATCAATTTAGGGAATGACCAGGATGTCACTCTTAGCCACGTAGCAGATGCAGGTGTACTCTTAAATACTGCAAGCCAGATTCAGTTTAGGGATAATGCTTTAAAGATAAATTCTTCTACGGATGGTCAATTGGATATTGATGCTGACGTTGAGGTAGAGATTACTACAGGCACAGTGGACTTAAATGGTGATCTTGATGTATCGGGCACAAGCACATTGGCAGGCGCAGTGGCTTCAGGTGCTATTACGTCATCGGGTATTATAAAGACTGATGCTACGACAGAAGCAACGTCAACAACAGACGGATCACTTCAAACAGATGGTGGGTTAAGTGTGGTGAAAGATGCTGTGTTAGGCAATGACCTTAAATTGTTATCCGATGCAGCAGTGTTAAGTTTGGGCGCAGACAGTGATGTAACTCTTACCCATGACCCAGATGACGGGATAGAGCTCAAGTCTAAAGCTACAACAGATAATAACCCGGTTTTGCTGACAATGCTGACCGGCGAAATAAATATAGAAGCGGGTGATGTTCTTGGTACGATTAATTTCCAGGCACCAGATGAAGAAACTGGTACGGATTCAAGGTTAGTTGCAGCAGGGATTGAAGCGGTATCTGAAGGTGATTTTAGTTCCAGCAGTAATGCAACTAAACTGAGTTTTAAAACAGCTGCTTCTGATGCTGCTACGGAAACGATGTCCCTGTCAAGTGCTGGTAAATTAACTGTCTCCGGCGATCTGACCATTAGCGGAGATGATTTGTATATGAATACAAATACAGATGGTTACATGCTTATAGCTGATGGTACAAATTTTAATCCTACAGCTGTCTCTGGCGATATATCTATTACCAATGCAGGCGTAACAGCAATTGCCAGTGGTGTAATCCTAAATGCTGATATTAATGCTTCAGCAGCAATTGCTGATTCTAAACTAGCTACCATTACTACTGCAGATAAAGTATCCGGAGCAGCTATTCGTATAGATGGGACTACTACAGATGGTACAGGTATTTCTTTAGCAGATACCGACAAATTTCTTGTTGATGATGGCGGCACAACAAAATATATCAATGCATCGCAGCTAAATACCTATACAAGTACAAGTATAGCAGCGGATGACGTATCGACCGGTGATGCGGCTGTTACTATATCTACTTCGAGTGGCGATATAACCCTTGACTCTCCTGCAGATGTTATTCTTGATGCGGATGGAGATCAGGTATCATTCAAGTTTGGTACTGCTACAGGTCAACTGGATATCGGTAATACAAATAATGGTGATATCATTATTCAGGAAAAGACAAATGGCAAGGACATTATTTTTCAGCAAGATGATGGTAATGAAGTTATAAGAATTGGAAATAACCGAAAGCTGTACTTTTATGATGCAGGTGGTGAACACATTTCTTCTGATGGAACGGATTTCACGGTTGCTTCCGGAGCCGATGTTACTGTTGATGCTGAAGATGATATTGTACTCGATGCAAATGGTGCAGATATCTTTTTTAAAGATGATGGTACTACATTTGGGAGTGCCACCAACACTTCTGGTAATCTAATTATAAAATCAGGGACAACGACTGCTCTTACTTTTAGTGGTGCGAACGTGACTGCAGCTGGTACTGTTGCAGCTACAGGAGCCGTGACTGCTAATGCTGGTGTTAATGTAGATAATATAAACATTGATGGTACTGAAATTGATTTGAGCTCTGGTGACCTGACAGTTGATGTTGAAGGAGATATTGTACTCGATGCAAATGGTGGTGAAATAACACTTTCTGATAATAATTCTGCAACAGGCAAAGTGATTGTGGACATGGATAACACCAATATCAAACATCAATTTGATGGATCGAACTATGTGACCACAACGCTGGCATCCACAGGATCTGTTACCAAGGCAACAGTTGGTGCCGGCACCACGGATTCTGATTATATATTGGACGTGGACGGGGAATTAGTCCTTGATGCTGCAGATGCTGCTGGGGTTAATATGAAGTTTAATGGCACATCGCAGGTTTCTGTTATTGATGGTGTCATTAAACCAACATCTAATAATGATATTGACCTGGGAACTTCTGGTAACCAGTTTAAAAATGTCTATATAGCTGGTAATATAGATCTTGAAGGAAACATAGATGTTAATGGAACCACAGATCTTGATAATACTGATATTGCTGGAACATTTAGAATGGATGGTACTACTTTTGATTTAGATGCAAGCGGTGCAGTAACTATAGAATCTAGTGGAGCAGCTATTAGTATTGGTGCTGATGATATAGACCAAGCAATTAACATTGGTACTCAGGGAGAAAGAACATTATCAATTGGAAATGGCGCATTTGCCCAGACAATTGGTATTGGTAATGCAACAGGGGCAACCGCAGTTACGATAGCTGCTGGAACTGGCGACCTTGCACTTACTTCTACTGATAACATTACATTAGTGGCAACAGATATAGTTTCTATGTCTGACGGAACGGCTACATTTTCATTAGCAGGTTCAGGAGCAACTGCTCTTGCGGCTGCAACAACTGTAGATTTAGATGCTACTGGTGCAATGACAATGAATTCATCTGCTGGTACAATTAGTATTGCTAATGATAACGTTGACCAGAATGTTAATCTTGCTACAGGTGGTACCAGAACGTTGGCTATTGGAATTAACGATGGAACTGATGTAACAACTATAACATCTAGAGGTAATCAAACTCACACTGGGACCATTACGGTTGGTGTTGATGGTACAGGTCATGATGTGAAATTCTTTGGTGCAACCTCTAGTGCTTATATGTTATGGGATGAAGATGTAGATGATTTGAAACTTGTCGGCGCAGCTGGAATGACAATTGCTTCTGATTTAGATGTTGATGGAACCACAAATCTTGATAATACTGATATCGATGGAACACTTGCAGTGGATGGTGCAACTATTTCATTAGATGCCACTACTTCTTTTAATATTGATAATACAAATACTTCAAACGGAGTTACTATTAATACAGCAACTTCAGGGGGGCCAATTTCAATAGGTCATTCAACATCAGAAACAACAGTTAATGATAATCTTAATGTAACAGGTGCTCTGCTGTATAATTCAAAAATAGTATCAACAAAATCTAATGGAACAACATTGGCAGCATCAGAATCAGGTTCTGTTATATTACAATCAACGAATAGTGCAACTATCACTCTGCCTGCAACAGTAGCAGGATTAAGATATACTTTTGTTTGGGCTGGTACAGCAGGTCAGACGTTTAATATTTCACCAAATTCAAGTGACAAAATAATGGGCAGTATATTAGATGTAGCTGATGGAAATATTGTTACAGCTGCATCTAGTGGTGCTGGTACTGATGATAAAGATCTCCAGCTAGATGGTGGTTCGCAAGTTGGTGACCGAGTAACCCTAGTTGCCGATGGGGATAGCGGGTGGTATATTGAAGAAGCTTTAGGCAGTTGGGCATTTGAAAGCTAGTAAATTGAATTATTTGAAAGCCATGAGTAATAATATCCAGAAGATGTATTACACTATCTTTATAGTGCTGGTATTAAATATTGTTTCCGGTCAGGAGTATAAGATCCAATTCTCTCATATTCCCATTGGTCAGGGAATAGCACAGAATGATTCTATGGGTATAATGAACAGCGTTGGGAGTATACTTTATAACGATGTTAGTTCAGACTCTTTTATTGTAGGAGTTGGATTCTTGAATACTACGCAGAGTGCTTTTTCTGAACCTCCTATTATAGACAATTTTACTTTCCCTGATTTAATAGTTAAGAATGCTCAATCAGCTCTTGTATCTGCCACCATTTATGATTTAAATGGCATCAATAGTGCAGAATTATATTTTCACATGGGTGGCAGCACTGATGAGATAAAATTACCAATGTCTAATAATGGTAATGGTGAATATGAAGTTCTTATCCATGATTCGTTAATGAGTGTCCAAAATTTTCGGGCGCGGGTCGTTAGTGTAGATAACATGGGATACTCTACAACAACAGAATATAGAACCCCTGAAATACAGTTTAATAATGGTGAGTTGTCTATGGATCATGAATACAGCCATTACCCTGATGGTATAGAAGCAGGCGAGTGGAAGTTAATGTCCTGGCCCGGACAACCCGTTAATACCAGCCTGGCTCCTTCAGAGTTAAATGATGGACACGTGTTTTATTCATGGAAACCCATAAAAGAGGAATATTTTATTCCTACTATAATTGAAACGGGACGTTCATACTGGTTTAAACATACGTACAAAGAACCAGTAGTTTTTGAAGAAGATTCCAGTTCAGCTCTCCCACTGGAAAATCATGTAGTTCAGCTTAAACCAGGATGGAATATGATTGGGAGCCCCTTCTTTTTCCCTGTTCAATTTGATAAGGACAGCACTGTAAATGACCCGATCACATATGGTAATTTAGATAAACCAGGCTGGAGTGATGGGCAACCAGAATTAAATCCCTGGAATGGCTATGCTGTTTATGCGGCTGATACGTCAACTATGATCCTAACTCCATTTAAAGAATCAGATTCATCTGCAGGAAGAATTGCCGCCACCAGTGAATGGTATCTGAATTTAAAAATAGAAAGCGAAACATTTTTTAATTACGCAACAGAGATCGGTCGCCGTAAGCATGCAGATAATACATTAGATATCTATGATACTCCCAAATTCCCGGATCTTAATGATAGGATCTCTTTGCTCACGGATCTTAATGGCAATGGATCCTATGAGTACATAAGGGATATACGGGATTTCAATGAGCTCAATGGTGTCTGGAACCTGCGTTTGGACGGACATAAAGATGAAAAAACAATACTGCTTTCAGGATATTTGAGAGGTTCTATCCCTGGAGAATTGACGATGGCTATTGTTGATATCCAGGAACGTAAAATATCCTATGAATTCTTAGAGAAGGAAATAACAATCTCTAAAGATTCAGAACTTGCTTATGATCTTAAGCTCGTGGCCGGTGATTTAGACTTTGTATCTAGAACGACCCAACAAATACTGGATAATATTCCATATGCATATTCTCTGGGACAGAACTATCCCAATCCATTTAATCCTATTACCAAGATGAATTACACACTGCCGAAGCGGTCGAAGGTCATTCTTTCTATCTACAATGTTTTGGGTCAGGAAGTAATAACTCTATTAAACAAAGAACAGGATTATGGATACCATACGGTCACCTGGGATGGGACTGACCATTATGGAAAACGAGTGGCTTCGGGGGTTTATTTTACTAGAATGAGAACTAAGAATTTTAGCCAGACCAAAAAAATGTTACTGCTGAAATAACGTTTTTCCGATTAAATATTATAAGATTTTATTATAAATGAACAGTTAATTTATTCTGAAAAAGATACTGTATTCCCTTCTGGATCAGTTTTGATCAGCCAGAGATCACTATAATTAGCATCTCCGTTCCCTAAATTATAGGTGCTTCCGGCTAGGGCGAACCCCCCATCAAATGTCTGTAAAACTGAAAATCCATAGTCATGGTTAATCCCTCCGAAGGTTTTATCCCATAATAAATTACCACTAGGATTAATCTTAATTAGCCAAGTATCAAAAGCACTGTTTCCATGATTATAATAATTGCAAACCAAAATATAGCCACCTTCATACGTTTCCCGAAGTGCGTTACCGCCTGCACCGCCACTTCCACCAAATATTTTGTTCCATACTTCATCCCCGGTTGAACTAATTCGAAGTAAGCCAACAGCTGTATTCCCATCTCCAAATGATTCTATAACAGATCGTATAATGTAACCACCATCAGATGTTTGCAGTATGGATTGTCCATAGTCATCACTCCCCCCTCCATAGGAATGGTTCCACTCTTCATTTCCATTTGAATCTGTTTTAATGATCCAAATATCGGCACCACCATTCCCGTAGGAAGTTGTGCTGCCCAAGAGCATAAATCCTCCGTTTTCAAAAGATATTATGTCAGATCCTTGATCAATATTTTCACCGCCAAAAGTTTTTGTCCAGAGCGAATCCCCTAAGGAATTTATTCTAATTAACCAGACATCTTGGTTTCCATCACCTGAAAAATCACGGTCACCTATTAAAATATAACCACCATCAGATGTCTGAAGTACTTGACCACCGTGTTCGTTATGGGTTCCACCAAAGTAAGTGTTCCATTCAATCAATCCTGAAGGATCTGTTTTGATTAACCAGATATCGCTGCCTCCGAAACCATAGGACTTTGTTGTTCCGGAAATGATATAACCTCCGTCAGATGTCTGCTGTATATGTCTGGCTTCATCATATTGGCTTCCGCCAAATACCCGGCTCCACTGCTCAGTACCTTTACGGTCTGCCTTGAACAATAAAATATCGTTTCCAGTACTGCCTAGAATAATGTAGCTGCTATCTGCTGTCTGCACTATAGAATATCCAGCATCATTTATACCTACATATCCAAAAGTCGTATAAAAAACTAAAAAATTATCCACAGATAACGTTATTATTTCACTATCTGCATTATTGCCCGTATTATCATAAGACCGGACAAATAAGGTGTGTATACCATTTTTATAATTATTTGTTATCCATGGTAAAATATAAGGAGCACTGCTGTCCGCTACGCCGGTTGAATCATCATCAACCCAGAGTTCTACCCTTGCAACTTCAATATCATCGATTGATTCACAATTTATAAGTACAGTATCATTAACCGTTGAATTATTAGTGGGAGATACAATAGAAATGCTAGGTGGGCTTGTATTTGTATCTTCCAAATTAGTTTTATTTTCTTCACAAGACGGAAAGACTAATAAAACAATTGACAGTATTGGAATAGATGTTTTCATATTATTAAAAAATTTACAAAATATTTTCCAAGAAAAATAACCACGCTTATTTTTTAGGAAAATGGGCCATTCTAAGTAGTGTACTCACTAATGGGAGGACAGGTACACACTAGGTTTCTATCTCCAAACGTGTTATCCACCCGTCCAACCGAAGGCCAGTATTTGTATTCAGTCTGCCATGCTCCTGGGAAGCAGGCATGGTGTCTGGAATACCCGTGTTTCCATTCATCCGATAGTGTGTATTCTGCAGTGTGGGGTGCGTTTTTTAATGGATTATCCAGTGGGTCAAGCTTACCTGACAAAACATTATCAATTTCTTTTTTGATAGAAATCATGGCTTTACAAAAACGATCTAATTCAGTTTTAGATTCACTCTCTGTGGGTTCGATCATCATGGTGCCGGGCACTGGCCATGACATTGTGGGGGCATGAAAACCGTAATCCATAAGTCTTTTAGCAATGTCTTCTTCATTAATTCCTGATTGGTCTTTAATTGACCTTATATCGATGATGAACTCGTGAGCTGAAAGTCCGCTTATCCCACGGTATAGAATCGGGAAATAGTTTTCCAGTTTTTTAGCCATATAGTTTGCATTCAGTATAGCGATCTGGGTTGCTTTTTTGAGTCCATCACTTCCCATCATGGCCATATAGGCCCAAGAGATGGGCAAAATACTGCTGCTGCCAAAAGGTGCAGCTGAGACTGCCGGGATTGCTTTATTACCTCCCGTTCTGGTTTGAGTATGCCCAGGCAAATAATCTGACAGATGATCTTTGCAAACAATGGGCCCCATACCAGGGCCGCCCCCACCATGTGGGATGCAGAATGTTTTATGTAAATTAATGTGCATCACATCAGCACCAAATTCTCCTGGTTTGCATAAGCCAATCAACGCGTTAAGGTTTGCTCCATCCATATACACCTGTCCGCCGTGATCGTGAACCGTTTGACATAATTCCTTGATTGTATGTTCAAAAACACCATGAGTGGAAGGATAGGTCACCATTACCGCAGCAAGATCATCTGCATGGGTTTTTACCTTTTCATTGAAATCATCTTCGGCAATATTTCCATGTTTATCGCATTGAACCACCACTACTTTCATACCAGCCATAACGGCGGATGCGGGGTTTGTTCCATGGGCTGATGCTGGGATCAGACAAATGTTTCTATGCTCGTTCCCATGGGCAAGGTGATAAGCACGAATAATCATTAATCCTGCATATTCTCCTTGTGCTCCGGAATTAGGTTGCATTGAAATTGCATCAAAACCTGTGATTTGAATGAGCCAATCACTTAATTCATCAATAAGAGTATAATATCCCTTTACCTGGTTTTCAGGTGCGAAAGGATGGATGTTCCCAAATTCCGGCCAGGTAACTGCTGCCATCTCTGTTGTTCCGTTTAGTTTCATTGTACAGGAACCTAGCGGGATCATACTGGTATTTAAAGAAAGGTCTTTTGACTCCAGGATATGGATATACCGCAGCATCTCAGTTTCCGACCTATAATTATGGAACACCGGGTGCTGTAGATAGGCTGATTCCCTTGTTAAATTGGTAGGGATGGTCGGTTGTATATCCCTTGCTTTTTCAGCACCAAATACTGTGAGAATATCATTAATCTGGGCTTCGGTTGTTGTTTCATCCAATGAAATTCCTATAGTTCCATCGTTATATTCTCGAAAGTTCATGCTTATAGCTGTGGCTTTTTCTTCCCAGTGTTCTGCTTTGAAACGGATCGTATCAAAAAAATGATTATGAACCAGTTTATAACCAGATTTTGTTAGAGAAGCAGCCAGTTTGGATGTTAAATGGTTCACGCATTCAGCAATTATTTTTAATCCGTCTGGTCCATGGTAAACAGCATACATCCCGGACATAACAGCCAATAAAACTTGGGCTGTACAGATATTAGATGTTGCTTTCTCACGTCGGATATGTTGTTCTCTTGTCTGGAGTGCCATACGGAGTGCCGGTTTTCCAAAAGTGTCCTGAGAAACACCAATAATCCGTCCTGGAATTTTCCGCTTGAAAGTTTCAGTGGTTGAAAAAAATGCTGCATGAGGACCGCCAAAACCCATGGGGACACCAAATCGTTGGGCATTCCCCACTGCAGCATCGACTCCCATTTCACCGGGCGGTTTTAAAAGGGTCAACGCCAGAAGATCCGTTGCCATGCATACGTAAGAATTATGTTCATGGGCAAGATTACAGAATTGGGTAAAGTCTTTGATTGAGCCTTCTGTATCAGGGTATTGTACAATAATGCCAAAAACAGTGTCGTTATAATCGGATTCATTGATTGCACAAATTTTTAATTCTATTCCAAGGGGTTCTGCACGTGTCTTTAAAACACCGATGGTTTGCGGGTGACAGAGTTCTGACACAAGAAAAGTAATTTTTGATGGGTCTCGAGTATTGTTAAAAAACATTATCATTGCTTCAGCAGCTGCAGTTGCTTCATCAAGGAGGGATGCATTCGCAAGCGGCAACCCCGTAAGGTCTGAGACCATAGTCTGAAAATTTAATAGTGCTTCAAGTCGTCCCTGGCTGATCTCTGCTTGGTAGGGTGTGTATTGGGTATACCAGCCTGGATTTTCTAATATATTACGCTGGATTACACCAGGGACAGTTGTTCCGTAATACCCCATTCCAATGAATGAGGTAAAAACAATGTTCTTATCTGCCAGTTGCTTTAACCGCTCCAGGGTTTCAGGTTCGCTCATGGCTGTAAGAAGTCCTGTTGAAAAATCTGATAATATATTCTCAGGAACAACGGCCGCTGATAATTCTTCCAAGGATGAGAAACCTAAATCAGAAAGCATCTCCTGAATTTGGTTTTCTCTCGGGCCGATATGCCGATTGGCAAAAGAAACAGACATGAATTAAACAGTTTAAAGTTGAATCAAATTAATGGCGTGAGATTAAAGAAAATCCAAGTTATTGACTAACGCCATTTTATCCTGTATTACTTGTTAGTTATCCATAATTATGGTCAATTTATATTGATAGATAATATGAAAAAGAATTATTCTGATACTGTTTTTTACAGAGAAAGCTTTAGTGTTAAAAGCTAGACATTTCAGGAACCGATTGAGGTCATTAAATCACATCTACAAGAGCAGAAAAACTAGGATATTTAATCCTAATTTATTCATTCGGTTTCATAAATTAAGTGAATAAATTCCCCTTCTAGGAATGAATAAATTAATTCAATTACGTTCCAGGGGATATACTCTCTTGGACATGAAAAAGAGACTTGCTGGATTAGCAGGTTTCTAAAAACAAATTAAAAATGCACCGTTAGCGGTGCATTTTTTTTACATTGAGGTAACTATGTCTATGGAAAAACTTATTGAGTTGCAAGGGATTGATATAAAACTAAGGGATTTGAATGATCTTTTAGGAGATTTACCATCCAAGGTAGCAGAACTGGATCAACAGGAAGAATCTATAAAGAACTCTTTGGTTGAACAGAAGGATCGATTGAAGGAATTAGAAGTTGAAATGCATAAAAAAGATGTGAGTAATGTACAAATCAATGATAAAATTAATAATTTTAAAGATCAGCTATTTCTAGTGACCAATAATAAACAATATGATGCACTTATGCTTGAAATTGATCATTTAAAAGAGCAGAGGGCTAGCAGTGAAATGGAATCCATTTCTTTTCTGGAAGAAAAAGAAACTCTAACAGAATCTGTTGAATCTATGGAGTCTGAATTAGGTGAATTATCAAAGAATCTTACAGTTCGAAAGGAAAAGCTAGAGACAGCTATTTCACAATCTGCAGAGGAAAAAACTTCTTTAGAACAACAGCGAACTGAACAGGTAAATGGTATTGATTTAAATATAGTATCTGTTTATGACCGTGTCATGAAGGCCAGGGACGGGCTTGCTGTAGTCCATCTATCAGATAGTGCCTGTGGCGGGTGTGGTGCGCACATCCCGCCTCAAACGATTACAGAAGTCCGTGCAAAAACAGTAATTCACAGGTGTGATGTTTGTGGACGTTTTCTATATAACCAGGAAATATCTGTAAATTAGGGGGATTTTTAAAGATTGAGTCGGTCGGATGGTTGCTCTGGGCTTGTTTAGGCAACCCTGGAGAGGAAAGTCCGGGCACCGCAGAACAGGATGCTCCCTAACAGGGAGAGATTCGCTATGGCGAATAATGGATAGTGCAACAGAAAATAAACCGCCTTCGGGTAAGGGTGAAACGGTGGTGTAAGAGACCACCAGGTTTTGAAGAAATTCAAAATGTTTGTAAACCCCATTCGGTGCAAGATCGAATAGGCTCTGAGATGTTGTTCGCATCGATTGAGGAGCGGGTAGATTGCTAGATATTCATGGTAACATGAATACCAGATGAATGACCATCCCTTGGATCAAGATATTGATTCAAGGACAGAACTCGGCTTATAGACCGACTCAGTTTTTCTTTATTTTATGCGTTGGAATTTCCCTACACTAAACTCTGCTCAGGTTCAGCTGGTCATTGATCAGTACAAGGTCCCAAACATTATTGCGGAGATCATGGTTTCCCGGGATTTAGTTAACCCTGAAGTAACACAATCATTTTTCTCGCCAGATATTTCTCAGCTCCATGATCCATTTCTGATGAAGGGGATGGGCAAGGCAGCAAACCGTATCATAAAAAATATTCAGTCAGGAATACCCATTTTTGTTTTTGGTGATTATGACGTAGATGGAACAACGGGAGCATCCTTACTGTATGCGGGGCTGTCAGATCTTGGAGGTGAAGTTATACCTTATATTCCCAACCGTGAGAAAGAAGGGTATGGACTTTCTGAACTTGGGATCGATAAGGCAGATAAAATGGGTGCGAATCTTCTGATCACCTGTGATTGTGGTATCAATGCAATTAATCGAACAAATTATGCAAATCAAATTGGTATTGATGTGATCATTACAGATCACCATATTCCTGGAGAAGTGTTGCCCAATGCTTTTGCGATCCTGAATCCGAAACAATTGGATTGTGATTATCCATTTAAAGGACTCTGCGGTGGAGGTGTTGCCTTAAAGCTTTTAACAGCAGTGATAGAAAAAATGGGTGCATCACAAGAGTTGATTCTGGATCTCATGGATTTAGCCGCATTAGGGACATCCGCAGATCTGGTTCCATTGAAGGATGAAAACAGGATTATTGTCCATTATGGCTTAAAAGCATTGCGTATGACCCATCGCTGCGGTCTGCGGGAATTAATGAAAGTAGCAAAAGTGGATATAGAACGTGACCTTTCTGTTTCCCAAGTCATTTTTCATGTTGCACCAAGGATTAATGCAGCGGGACGCTTGGGGGATGCTAATCGTTCTGTTGAATTATTAACCACTATAGATTCTCACAGAGCCATTGAGCTGGCTCATGAGTTAGATCAGGAAAACAAAAGGCGGCAAAGAATCCAACAATCGGTGTTGGATGATGCAATGTTAAAGGTGAATTCAGTGGTTAACCGGGAAAGGGATAAAGCCATTATCCTTGGGTCCCGCAGTTGGCACCCGGGAGTAGTGGGAATTGTGGCATCAAAGGTTAAAGAAAAGTTTAATCGTCCTGCAATTATCATTTCATTTGACGAGGAAGGGAATGGCAAGGGCTCTGCACGAAGCATCAAGGGATTAAACCTTTACGATGCATTATCATCCACACAGGAACATTTAGAAACTTACGGGGGTCATGCCATGGCTGCGGGACTGGCAATTCAAGAATCAAATTTTGATGAATTTCAAAGTGCTTTTTTATCCTATGCTGATTCAAAGCTAAATCAGGAAGATCTTGTACCATCCATATTTTTAGATGGAACAATCCAACTTGCGGATATTAATCAGCGGTTCATGGATTTCATGAAAAAATTAGGGCCCTATGGTCCTGGAAATATGCGGCCAAAATTTGCCCTGATGAATGTCAAAGTTGTGGGTGATCCAAAAGTGATCGGTAATGGGGATCATATCCGGTTTCAAGTAAAACAAAACCAGTCCAGTATTTCTGTGATTGGGTTTGGTCTTTCAGAATATTACCAGGAATTAATTCTTGGTCAACCTATAGATATAGCCGGTGTTTTAGAAACCAATGTATGGAAAGGAAAAGAGTCGATCCAGCTCAATGCCCGGGATATTCGATTGTCTTCATCGGTATAAGACCCTTTGTAAATTCAACCTTTAATCAATGCCAGTGTACCATGGATAATTTATTTTTTACAGAAGAACATATCATGATTCGGGACATGGTTCGTGAATTTGCCGATTCAGATATTGTGCCTGCTGCCCGAACCCTGGATGAAACAGGAGAATTCCCAAAAAACCTTGTTGAAAAAATGAGTGAGTTGGGGCTTATGGGAATCATTGTTCCTGAACAATATGGCGGCGCGGGGCTGGATATGGTTGCCTTTGCCACAGCCATTATGGAACTTGGGCGTGCTGATGCATCTGTAGCCATTACCATGGCAGCCCACACATCACTGGGAACCCTACCCCTGCTTCTTTTTGGAAATGAGGATCAAAAAAATATGTATCTTCCTAAGCTAGCTTCAGGCGAGACGCTGGGTGCTTTTGGACTTACTGAACCGGATGCAGGCAGTGATGCTGGAGCAACCAAAACGAAAGCTGTTCGGAACGGTGATGGATATGTGGTCAATGGGGGGAAGATTTTTATTACCAATGCTGGAGAGGCGGGTGTTTTGTCTTTTACGGCTCAGGTAATAGATAATGGTGAAAATCTTGGAGTTGCAGCTTTCATCATTCCAACAGATACAGCAGGATTAGATATTGGTCCTAAAGAAAAGAAAATGGGTTGGCGTGCCAGCGATACTCGACAGCTATTTTTTAAAAATATGAATATACCTGCGTCCGCAATGCTGGGTACACCTGCAGATGGGTTTAAGACATTTCTGAAAACACTCACATCCGGCCGTGTTTCTATTGGTGCACTTTCAGTTGGAACTGCAGTTGGCGCTTACGAAAGGGCATTAAAATATTCAACGGAAAGAATTGCATTCGACAAACCGATCCACCGTTTTCAATCGATTGGGTTTAAACTAGCAGATATGGCGACAAAGATTGAAGCATCAAAATTACTGGTGTACCACGCTGCCTGGATGAAAGATCACGGAGAGGACATTACCAAAGAAGCAGCCATGGCTAAACTTTTTGCCAGTGAAACAGCTATGGAAGTCACCACAGAAGCGATACAGATCCTTGGGGGGTATGGTTACGTAAAGGAATATGATGTAGAACGTTTTTTTAGAGATGCAAAAATTCTTGAAATCGGTGAAGGCACCAGTGAAATACAACGACTCATCATTTCCCGGGAAATACTGAGAGATATCCAAGTCTAATGATTGAACAGAAAAAACCAAACCCACTGGTTCATTATTTATTATTGGATAAATACTGGATCCAATACCTGATCATATTTGGGCTCATTCTGCTGATCTCTATTTTATTTCCTCAGGGGAAATCCTTGAAATATGCTTACCAGTTAAATGATATTACCCGTGACCCCATCATTGCGCCCTTCAATTTTCCAATCCTGAAATCAGATGAAAGATTGAAAGCGGACCTGGATGAACGAAAAAAATCTGTTCCCTATGTTTTTAACCGGGATGATGAAACTGTTACACAACACTCATCAGCTCTGAATGAATTTTTTGCCATGGTGAATGAATTACGCCATGTTAACTGGAGATTAGATGAATCCAAACGACTGGTTTATGAAAGACGATACCATAAGCAATATGAAAAAGCCCGGTCAGAATTTATTTCTGACAGTACAAATCTTTCTATTTTGAACTCAGAGTTTTACCGTCTCTATCCTTTTGCAAAGGGAAAACAGACTTGGCTTAGCTATATCGTCACAGAGCGGGATCCAAAAAACATGAAGGACCTACAGCGGAATAATGAATTAATTCTGCAGCTTTGCCGGAATCGATGGACAGAAGGGATCTATGATATATCACTTGGTGTTATTGCGAGTCGTCAGGTGACGGTGAACCAAGGTGATGTTCCAGACCTGGCATCTCCGGAAAATTTCAATGATTTACAATCAGCATGGATCAAGGCCAGGAAAGAACTTTTGTCTGTTTTTCCAGAAGGGGATGTATTTCGTGAACTTGGCTACGATTTAATTGTAGAGTTCATGAAACCCAATCTTCTTTTTGATAGGCAAACAACAGAACGAAGACAGAATGAAAGTTTAAATAAGGTTCCAAGAAGCCAGGGGGTTGTCTTGGAAAATGAATTGATCGTGGATGCTAATATACGAATCACAGAGAATGTTCTTTTAAAATTAAATTCCTTATCTGCTGCAGTGAAGAAGCAGGAACAGGGTTCAGGGACACTTAAACTGGTAGGGAGTTTTATTGGTAGAGTTATTTTACTGTCTGTAATCGTCTCCCTGTTCTTTGCCTTTCTGGTGGTTTACCGGGTCACAATTTTCCGGGATTGGAAGATGGTGTTGTTAATTGCCATTGTTTTTTTACTCCAGCTGGGATTAGCGCACGGTGTTGTTATGCAACTGGAATGGTCTGAATATTTGATTCCTGTGACTGTGGGTGCCATGACCCTTACAATTCTGTTTGATGCGAGGATCGGGTTCATGGCAACCACATCCATGGCCATTCTTATGGGACTCATGATGGGACAAAATATTGATCTTGTGATCGTCTCTCTTTTTACGGCAACCATTGCTGTTTATAACATCCGTGAATTACGTAAGCGGAGTCAATTATTTATTACAATGTTTGCTTTAATTGCAGCCAGCATTTTTGTCATTATTGGTCTTGGTCTTTTCAAGGAACACAGCTGGCCTACGATGATAAGAGATATCCAGTTTCTTACCATCAATAGTGTGCTTGCGCCTATCCTGACCTATGGCCTGATCGGCCTTTTTGAAATGATATTCGAAGTAACAACAGACCTTACATTGATGGAGCTATTAGATTATGATCATCCACTTTTGAAACGGGCTCAGCAGGAAACGAACGGGACATTCAATCACAGCATAGTTGTAGGGAATCTGGCAGAAGCCTGCGCAAATGCCATTGGAGCTCACTCTCTGTTATGCCGGGTGGGGGCTTACTACCACGATATTGGTAAGATGGAAAAATCTGAATACTTTATTGAAAACCAATATGGCGGTGAGAATAAGCATGATACCCTTACGCATACTATGAGCGCTAGGATCATACGGGCCCATGTAAAAGAAGGCTTGCAGCTGGCCCGGCAATACGGCCTTCCTAAAGTAGTCTCAGATTTTATCCCCATGCACCATGGCACAACCCGTGTTGAATATTTTTATCGCCTGGCACTAAAAGATGCAGAAGAAAATGGGGGTAAGGTAGATGAATCTGCTTTTCGTTATCCTGGCCCAAAACCCAATACAAAAGAAACAGGGATCCTGATGATCTGCGAAGCGGTTGAAGCTGCTGTACGGTCTATCAAGCAACCGGATATATTTAAGATTGAAGCTATGATCAATAAAATTATCAACCAGAGAATTGGAGATGGTCAGTTAAGTAACTGTCCCCTCACTCTGGACGAATTGGATAAAATCAAGGGAACAGTGGATGGTACCAGTGGTATGCTCCCTGTTCTCAGGGGCATTTATCATATTCGAATCGAATATCCGGATGATCCCAAAAGCGCTCCTTCAGTATGATCCAAGTGTCGAGTGATTGTGACCCATCTTTGGACATGCCCAGTACATCTGTCTTAGAAACAATAGTAACACGTGTTCTAAATGGGAAAAGCATTGATGATGGTAAAATTTCATTCATATTTGGTACAGATGAATTGTTGGCAGATTTGAAAAAGAAATATTTCCATAAGGATCAATTCACTGATGTAATTGCCTTTCGTTTAAATGACTACAATAAACCCAATGTGGAGGGAGAGATATATATCAGTCTGCCGCGGGCACAGGATAATGCAGAAATCTTTAGCGAACCTTATGAAAAAGAAGTATCGCGGCTCATTATTCATGGGTGCCTGCACCTGCTAGGTTCTAATGATGAATCCAATAAAGAAAAAAAAGAAATGACAAAGATGGAAAATGATTTATTAAACCAGATTAGCTGGAAAACCCTTTTTAAGAAATAAATGGATAAAGAAAAAGCTGCCAAAAAATTTGTAAAACTACTGGAGATTGTAGAAACACTTCGTGGTCCGGATGGGTGTCCATGGGACAAGGAACAAACACACGAGTCACTGCTTCCTTATTTTATTGAAGAAGCTTATGAAGTGATGGAAAGTGTGGATGATGAAGACTGGAAAACATTTCAGGAAGAGTTAGGCGATATTCTGCTCCATATAGCGCTTCAGGCTCAGATAGCTAAAGAAGATAAAAAATTTAGTATAATTGATTCTCTAGATACAGTGAATGAAAAGCTGGTTCGGCGCCACCCCCATGTTTTTGGTGATAAACAGGCCAGCGCTTCTTTCGAAGCGAAACAAAATTGGGAAACTATGAAGCATGCAGAAAAAAAACGAAAATCACGCCTAGATGGTGTACCTACGGCATTACCTGCCCTAACGCGGTCACATCGCTTACAGCAAAAAGCCGCCTATGCAGGTTTCGATTGGAAACATGTGGATGATGTCTGGGCTAAACTCGATGAAGAAATCAAAGAATTAAAACAGGCACATGAAAAAGGTGATGCAGGAAATATTGAAGAAGAAATAGGTGATGTTCTGTTTTCAGTGGTGAACCTGGCCCGTTATCTGGATATCCCGGCTGAAGATATGTTGCGGAAGGCCAATAAAAAATTCACAAATCGATTCAACAAGATAGAAGAAGAATTAGAACGGAGGGGGAAGACAGTTGAAAATTCGTCCTTGGAGGAAATGGACGAAATCTGGAACATGGTGAAAAAACAAAAAGGCTAAGGGGATAATTAAATTTAAGATCTACACTATATTTGAAAGTTCAATGGAAATCCTTGAAATAAAATATTTAGATGTATATGCAGTTTTTTCAATATTAATCATTTTCGGATTGATCGAAACCCTTGGAGGTCTTTACGGGAAAAATAAAATTTCTTCTATTTTTAGATAAGTAACCTATTTGCATTTTTATCCCACATTTATGGGGTTTTTTGTTTGTGGGAAATTAATATTACATTTAATGGAAGACTGAATGAGAAAAATTGTATTCATACTCACGATATTATTTCTATTGCAGTGTGCATACTCAGAAGAAATTTACGATCCCTCTGTAGATGCACTGACAGATATAAAGTCTGCTATTACTCTAGCCAAAGAGACTGATAAACACGTTTTTGTTAAGGTCGGCGGTAACTGGTGCGGCTGGTGCAAGTTGTACGCCAAATTCACTAAAGCGGATGAAGATATCATGCGGGTAATGAAAGATGAATATGTGTTTATTCTGGTGAACTGGAGCACAGAAAACAAGAACCCTGATGCTATGTCCTACCTAGGAAATCCCCAGCGTTTCGGGTTTCCCGTTTTTGTAATCATTGATGGAGATGGTAATGTACTTCACATCCAAGATTCTGCATTATTAGAGATGGGAAAAGGATATAGTAAGAAACATGTAATGCGGTTTTTAAGCGCATGGACAGCGGATGCGGTAGACCCCTAGTAGGGTTAGTGCTGAATAATAACC